>ERZ857827.76-NODE-76-length-154143-cov-25.441449_pt1 | contig 154143 bp, 189 predicted proteins | sample MGYA00519761_ERZ857827 | MGnify/ENA primary metagenome ERZ857827 (study PRJEB31778, sample SAMEA3449370) | human gut metagenome | biome: human gut; feature: human-associated habitat; material: faeces | place: United Kingdom | collected 2010/2012 ... | reverse complement strand
CCTTGATTTACCTTGATTTACCTTGATTTACCTTGATTTACCTTGATTTACCTTGTCTGGAGGCGTCCCCTCCCGCAAAACAAACCAACCCCACCAACTCCCAGCATAAAACCCGAGACCTTCCTCCCGATTGTTCCACGTGGAACGCCCGATTAGTCTAGGATGTCGAGATCCTTGTTCTTGATTGCCTTATATACTTGCCTAATACAATGTATTGATAATAAAACCAATAAAGAAACTATGATTATAGGCAGGGCGTCGCCCGTAGCTATAACATACCGCCCCAACTCAAACGCCATATACCCACAAAACAAGGTAAGCACCAAATATATAAATACACTCATAAAAATATACAATAAGTAACCGTAATTTAAAAACAATAACCAAATAATACAAATAATTGAGTATCAACAACATAATATATATCAAACCCTAGAGCTACCTCTAAAGAAAGACAAGCCTAGATATAGATAAAAAATATACAATAAGTACCGCCTATTATATACCTTTTAGGATCGATTCAAGCGCAAAACCATACATAAGGGAACAATATACCCGTCCGCATGGATATATATGTATACAAAATAATGCTAAATAAAGCATTTTACTTACACATTTTCGATAAAGGCTTAAAATTTGCCGCCTCAACACTTTTATGTGTAAGCAAAATATATACATATGCTATCATTTTGTAAAATATAGGCACAAAAAAGCCCTTCCGTCCTATATCACTACAGTACGAAAGGGCACAAACTTTAAAATCAAATAAAAACAAACGACTACTGTCGTAATTTGTTTGCCATGTAACTAACACGTTTCCGCCTGCACTTATCCGACTCCCTACTACAGTCTAATTTATTAGATTTGTATAGCTCTTTAGTTAGCTCTATGTAAAATTCAATTTGAGCTATTTTAACCGCCTCTAAAGCCTTTTCTTTTCTAAATGCTAGCTTCCTGTTTAGATTGTCAAACTTTCTCCTATACATAATTTATTTGTTTTAAATGGTACCAATAAGAAACGGTAAGCTGGGGGACAATACGGCCGGCGTTATCGATACAGCCAGCCGAACGCCCGCACGCCCGCCAATTAATTTGTATTTGTCCCTTTGCCGACAACGACGCCGGCCAAATACGCACATACGTTACCCGTGATACGTACCGACAAGGCGCACTTTGTCCGTCAATTTAACCGCACAAAATACCCTTGTAAAGGTTGTTATTTTGCTATTACATATAACGCATAAGTATTTAAGCAACCTCAAACGTCATTGCTTTGATATATTGACACGGTTATAACACCCGTTATACACTCCATGCGTGCTACTCTAACAACACATAGACATACGCCCTATACATGCGTATATACACCAATATACCCCGTGTTTTACACGGCCTACTAGGTTGACCTAGCGTACTTACCAGATTGATATAAACCAAAAGATAATAGCACTATCCTGGACTAGGATAATACTTAAACCACATTGTTAAGCGGCGGCCTATCTACACAGGCTATCGTAACACTACCTACCTGTGTATGTTTATATCAATAAATTAAAGATCTTGCCCGTTTAGTCTAGTCCAGTGGCACGACGGGGACGTACAGGCGTTGCCACCATAACGCCCCTATATATAGAGATATAGGGGCAAATGATACTATCTATCTATCATTTTTAGGGTGAGTTAGGTAGTATGTGACACATTTGGCTATAAGACTAAATGTGTACCGCTTTATTGGCACGGCGCATTTTAAAATACGTTTATCTGATCCGTTAAACACTTCATAATATACACCCCCTTCATATTCTACAGGTTCGTTATACCCAAAGCGTTTATGCGCTTTGCCTGTTATCGATATTTCTGCCACCTTATCCTCTGATAACTTTGTATTTTTATCCTGATCCTGTTTATCGAGATATACTCTTTCGATCTCCTTGTAGGCGCAAAAGGTTTCATCTACACGTGGCAATATCTCTTTACAAAGCTGTATTACAACTTCCTTGTCTTTAGCCAAAGCTGCCAAAGCGGGAACTATAGCCTTATCTACCTTAATATCATTATCCTTTAGTATCTCATTTATATCTTTACCAGATTTAAATAACTGACACCACGCTTTAACCGCACCTGTTAACGTCTTCTCACTTGCCTTTTTAACTTCTTTTTGAACTTTGTTTAACTCTTTGCTAGTCATTAGATTTTACCCATACCTTTGGGATTTATGTTGGCATCTGGTACGCCTGTTTGTTAATATTGTTATCTTACAAGGGCAAATATACGGAGTATTTTATTATCAAACAAATATTATGCAATAAAAATTCAACGATTATATATAATAAAACTAATCAAATGTAAATGTATATTAAAATATTGGTTTATATCATTGATAATCAACAATTTAAATGAAAAATAAGCATTCTTTTTTCGGTTTGCTGATCGTTTGCCGCTCCCATTTACCGCCCTTTATGGATTGGGGGGGCGGCCCCAAAAACGGCAGCCCGGCCGGGGTGATTTCGGGTAGGTGGTCCGTCCCGCATAACCAATCCCCTTATAATCCAATTATTTTATTATATTTGCGATATGATAAAAACATGACATATTATGAATAAAAAGTTAAATACATGGGGGGGGGTATTTTAACCCTCAGATAAGGAGGGGGTATGTTTAGGCGCAGGACTTCTTCTTCCGGTAATATCCACTACCGTATTAATATAAACAAGAGCATGTGTCCTAATCCTGTAGATATATATATAGATGGAGATACATATCAATCTGATTTTAACGGATCTTATCTTGATATATATCGCAATAAGAAGATAAAAACTATAAGCATAAGTGGCCAGATATCATATCTAAATCCGAAAAATGAGTACAATGTTATTTTGGGCATAAGTGGAGGTATTATAGAGGGAGCCCTTACGTATCAATATAATTCGGGTATGCATTGCGAGTTGGCTAATAAGGTGATATACGGGAATAGGATAACTAATTTTGTTCCTGTAACGGTGATAAAAGATCCTGGGAAGATCATTAATTTCACTTACAGATCTGAATTACAGACTCAGGTTTTAGATGAAAGTTATGTAAGTTGGGATGGTGATTATATATTAAACGATAATTGTATAGTAACTGATCTTTGTTCGGGATGTGAATCTTATGCCTATGGGAAAAGTTCTCATGGTAACTATCGAGTAACGGTAAGGATAGTGTAGTACCAAGGGAAGGAAGGAAGGAAGGAGACCCTCATCCCTCCGGGCCTCCCCCATCCTCCCACCGCCTCCCGTTCTTTTTGGCTTCCTTCTGGTTTTATCCTCAAATTTTCATATCTTTGGAACAAAACTAAAATCATGTTTAGAAACATACTTCATAAGATCAAGATCTTCTTCTGCGACGATGACGTTGAGAAGATATATGTAAGGGACAGTACGGTTATCCGCAACAACGAGATCCATAGGATGTATAATGAGATACTGGACGAGTTAGGTGATTTGGCTACGGTCGTATCAAGGAACTACGTATATGGTAGGATAAAGGACAGGACGGGATTAAGTATCCGTCATATCAGCTAAGGTTGCTCTGATGCCAATGAAATGGCTCTTGCCAATAAATCTTTAATCTTACTCATTTTATCTTGTTTTTAAACTCTTTCCCCTTCGGGCATTGTAATTTACATTCCTCACCACAAGCGGAACAGTTGGGTCTCATTCCGGACACCCCTCTTCCCCCGTACGGCCAGTAGGCGTAATCGCAGACGCTCCAGAACGCCTCCATCGCCTTGATCTTGGCATCGACGGTTATCTTCTCCTTCACCTTTTTCATGCTCTTCCTGAACTCGTCTTTCATATCCTTCCCTTCTATCTGTCTGGCCTTACGTCTCTCGTTCCACCAATTGTAGTAGAATTTGTCTGCCATCTTATAAGCTTCCGGATCAAACTTGTCACGATGTAGGATAGGAGCTTCCTTGATCTTATTAATATTCCTACCACGGACATAAACCAGTCCGGCGTAAGGAGGTACGTCCTTTGGATCAACCAACCCATCCGGCACGCAGTAGTAGAAGTAGTTGGGCCGGCCGTACCTAGTCCAGCCTCCGGCCTCGTACAAGGCTTGCCTTCGAGCCTCGAACCAGCCTTGCATTACTTGGTGCTTTTCCTGTTTCTCGAAATCCTTGTTATAGTCAGCCAACGAGATCTTCACCTCAACCTCATAAGCGTACATGGATCTGGTTATAGCCAGATAATCGGACTCCCAGTTATAGACATACAAGTTGTTTATAATCCATCTAGGAGATACCAAGAACTTTCTGTTAAGGATATCCAATATCCCTCTTTCAGTGTATTCAGCACCTTTATTTGATTGCCGTATTCCCATCTCCCTTCAGAGTATTATTCCTTAACCCAACCGCCATTATAGCGTTCGATACCAATCTCCGTAATCCGCCCATATCCTTATCATGGAACGAGAAACTGGTTAAGTTATGTGATTCAGTAATCCTATCATAAGACTTTATCATCAACACAGCCACATACTCACCAATCATCTTACCGTTCATAATATCAAGATCAATTATGCCGTGATCTATTAGATCAACCACATCCCATCCTGCTGGTAGATACTTTTTTATTTGATTAATATCCATACCAAATAGTTATTATAAATAGGAGGGTCGTGCTACCCTCCTATATATTACACACGAAAAATAGAACTGAAAGCGATCTTAAGCACGTAAGATTTTATTAATTCCCGTAGGCTGTCTACCGGTTATCGTTAATTACCGACCTACGGGAATATGTTTAAGAAAACACCATGTGGGGAGTGGGGGAATCGAACCCTTATCCACGCTACGATTAGGAATCGTAAATTCTATCCGTTAAATTAACTCCCCTTTAAGCGTCCTGATCCTCTCGGACAAGGACACTACATAAATCTAAACTCTAAACCTAATGACAAACTCTATTAATCCAACTGTGGACCCGGCCGGACTTGAACCGACAATCTACTGGTTATGAGCCAATTGCTCTTACCAATTGAGCTACGGGTCCTAAATGCACCACATCGGCTTTCACAAGAGGATGTGGATCGGAATTTCTCGAAAATTATATAGTAATATCATGAAACTATTGTCCAACATTCTAGCATATAGCACCAATCCTCGAACGGGAATGTCTCTACACCAGACCTACCCCATCCCGTCCCCCAACTGTTCTGTAGGACGAAGCCGGCCTTGTCCCAGCCGGTGAGGATAACGGCATGACCTCCCAAGTTCTGTCCTTGGCCTTGCCAGAATCGATTACCATAATTATAGCAATACAGACCTATAACCAGAGGGCCATTCAGCATCAACGCAACCTTAGCTGATACCGGATCTATGATCCTAGCGTAACTGTTTATTTTCTCCCCATCTACGCCTACGTTCTTGATAGACTTGATAGCGTCACGAAGAACCATCCCGTCCTGGTCCTTATCCTCTCTCAGATCATATATATCGTAAGGAGATATTTTAGCTGGTCTTTTGATATCCTTTATAGCTTTTCTCCAGTTAAGGATCTCAGCCAGGCTTACGGCTGCGCAAATAGGGGAAGATCCTTGATCTACCACGCTATCAACGTTATTGATCTTATACTCATCAGGAACAGCCTCGTGCTGCATGTTTATGATAGCGTCTCTGTCATCCGCTGGTGATGGTATGTAACCTAGTCCGTATTTCATTTCTTATCTTTTTTATGATAATCAATTATCTTGATATTAAACGTATCGGATCTTTGTCTAACCTGTATTGACCCTCTAGCTTTTCCCTTGGCGTCATACAGGGCGGTGAAACCAAAGTTATCGACCCGGCCGTCATCCAGCGTAAACCTCCACTCCTTCCATTGACCCATCACGGTCCCGGAAGATACTATGGAATCCACCACATAAGATATATCAGTAGTATCGTACTCCGTATAATAGGTTCTAGATGTACTACATCCGACAGCCGCTAAGGTAAATAACGTTAACAAGAAAAACAAGATCTTATTCATTTTTCTTAGTCTTTTTACGTTTCTTAGATTTCTTCTTCTCCTCAGTTTTATTCTCGACATTTACGTCATTGCCGGCATCGGTACCAGTAACCTCAGAGATATTATTTTCAGGTATATCGATATGACCTGAATTAGGGTCCATCTTATCCTCCTCGACAATAACCTCATCAGACACATCACCATCTAAAGCCTCAGGATCAATATGATTTTCCAGATACTGGATACGATCTGACATAGCCTTATTCTGATCCTCAAGTTCCTTATATCTTCTTCTAGCCTCATCGAGTAATTTAGATGATAGTTTATGTTTCTTCTCGATATCCATATAAGCCCTTTTAAGAGTCTCTTTCTCTTTCACCGACTCATTATATAACTCTCTTGATTTACTAAGCTCATTCCCCATCTTAACGATATGAGAATCCTTTGATTCTATATCCATATCAAGAGAATCCACAAGCGTATTAAGATATCTTTCTTTTTCCTCCAATTCCGTTATCTTACTACGAGCATCCTCATAATTTCTTTTTAATCTACTTGAATAGCTAATAGCTTCATCAAGATCCTGTTTTAGAGTATTTATATAACTACTCTTTACTATCTTCAATCCGAACATCCTCATTACTTTTATAAGTTCTACGAATATCGGCCTTTATCTTGCCGACTATAATTAACTCAGCTATATGCTTATCTTTCTCTACTATAGCTATATCCTTACGGACATTAGTGACTCTGATCGTAATATTCTCGTTATTGGAGAAAACGAACGGTGATCCTACCAAAGTGAGGCCTGTATCGTTGGTGAACGACGGCAGCATCATAACCATCCCGACAGTATCATCCGGGAACGAGGCCGATACACCTGTGTCTATATCAAGAACATCTCCTTGACCCAACGGGAAGGCATTACCTTGCTTGATAGGAATATCCTTTCCCAACGAGTTCCATGCCTTAGAGAATTTTAAAGAGTTGAGAAAAATTTTACCATCTTTCTCAACTATCCCTACCATTGGATCGCAATTCATGTGAACCTGATCAAGCTTATCATCCGGTTTTTCCTCAAACTCGTCAAGATCTCTAGCTGATGTAAATGACTTACTCTCCAGAAGTTTTTTGATATCTTCAATTGTAGCCATATTACAACTTTATTATTAAATAAACGATCTTCAATCCTAACTTCAAATCAGATGTCTTTTCGAACATCTCCCTAAGAGATAAGATAGTAGCGTCAAGATCTGACGCTACCCATTCTCCATCCTTATAATACATATTCTTTTCCTCGGAATACGCTACACAAGGTCGATGCCCTAAGTTCTTCATAACCGTATCTACCTTATTTTGGGTAGGCATCGAGACACGGTTCACTTTAGTAGATATATTAAAATTACTTTCCATTAAATTATTCATTTTCAATTAGTTAATCAGAAAGGAAGATCATTGTCATCTCCAAAAGGAGGATATTGAGGAGGTTGTTGCTGACCTCCAAACGAAGGAGCTTGGGCTGTCTGAGGCGAAGCCTGCTGGTATGATGGAGGAGGCGTCTGCGGCTGGGCTTGCGGCTGATATGACGGTGGGGGCGTTTGTGCGGTTGGAGTAACCCCCATTCCTTGGTTTCTCTCCTGCCCTGATTTTTCGTTTTCAGCCTTGAACTTTTCAAGATATTGTTTAAATACTTGAAAAGCGAAAGTATCTTGGGCTGTATAATCGAATTTCTTATTGCCCATAATATCCATACTCTCTACCCTATCAGGCCATCCGTTCTGTCCGTTCTTATAATATTGCTGGATAAGCTCGTCCTTCCCATCTGGAGTCTCCCTTGCGTATGAGATAAAGAAATTACCGGGAGCATATTGATCCCCTTTCTTAGCATGAGCAGGATTTATTACCACCTTACGTTTTAGGTCGATATTAGGCAAGTACCTTACCAGTGACTTCACGTAATTATTAATACCTCCTTTTTGAGTCATCAAAGGAACATTTATGAAGTAATTTCCATCCTCATCACTTATCTTTATGGATACGTATTTGGCTTTTACCCCATTGAACTCTACTTCTCTCACGCTGACATCAGACAAATAACCTTCTATACCGTTCCAAAATACCCTCCAATAAGAAACGGCCCCGGTCTTATCGTTTATATGCTCCTCGAAACCTTCCTTTGGTTCTCTTGATGACTGATATAACAATCCGCTACCACTTACTTTAAAGTAATGGTTATTACCACCTGATGAATTTTCTCTAACTCCCATTTTATATATTTTTAAATATTAAACAATAACTGATGATGACAAGAAATACTCGTTCTTATTATCCTCCCCATAAATCTTATTGAAATGAGATTTATGGTCATGCTCGATAACGATCCTATTACATGATATGCTTTTCACGATACCAAGATACCTGCCGCATAATACGTCGCACATAATGTCATTACCATAATGCGATAAAGCTGTAAGTCGTTCCTTACAAGATCTCCCAGACATAGGGTTCTCTGACATAATACCGCATCCTTTTTCAGTGAATATCAATCTACAATGATCGAACTCATTTACCTTGATATTATTCTGGAGGGCCTGGACGAGTAGATCTTTATCAAAGACATAGGTACTTGTTTTGACAAAATGCTCGTCCACGAACCTCCAGTTAGGATAATTACCGTCAAAGTGAATCTCATACATATCCATATCAGGGGTAGAGAAGTAAGTCCTAGTATCATCTACTTTGATAGACAACGTATCTAATGACTTATTTATATGCTTATCAAGTAATAAAGAGGAGGCGTTTGATACCGGGATAAATACCTTCTCTACCTTATCCTGATTAGGGATAAAATACCTGTAAATAGTATTCCTGTCAGTACTTACTATATTAATATTAATATCATCAATATCAATGACCACATTCTCTATGCAAGGATAAAGCTCGTTGATCTCCGTATAATTACTGGCCTTGTTAAGGACCGATACATAATCATTCATCTTAACATTAATACCTCCATCAGGGATATTATATACCATAGGGAAAGTATTTACGTCAAAGGCCGGACAGCTATACTCACCAGAGGCGTAGTATACTGTAATACTATCCTTCTTATCGGAAAGCACGATCTTAATCTCACCATTCTTCTGTTTTTTTACAAACCTTATGAAAGAGCTTGCTTCTACCAAGAAAGAGAAGTTAGAATCAGACTCCACTTCCAGCCTCTCTATAACACATACCTTGGCGTTTACGGAAGTAATATAAGCTAGATTATTGATAACATCTATCTTAATATTATTATAGAGTGAATTAGATCCGGCGTTTTTAACAACCAACTCTAATTTACTTAACTTCTCGTTCAATGATTTCGACAAGCACTTAAATAACATAATGAACAACCTTTATATTACATTGCAAATGTAATCATAATTATATTAACTCAAACGCAACAAACGCTTAATAGTATTAAAATAACTTAAACTTACGTCTAATATACTCGGCTATAAGCGTAGCATCGCACATTCCATCTTGTATTTTGGTAGGTTGAACTCCTTTACCTGACCATGGTTTTACGAAAGATACCAAAGGGAAAAGGCGCATGGCGCATCGGATGGAGGTAGCCTTCGTGTCTAACTTCGCCGACGTATACACCCGATCGGCTGTCGTATGAAGCTCCTTCTGCCATGTCTTTGGCTGTACCTCCTCGAACATGAACCTAACATCCGGGTGAGATCCGTATCGCTCCATCATCTCCACCATCATAGCGAATAGGGCGTTCGGTTCCCGGCGTCTCCCGCCAAAGGTGAAGTTGCTGGCGGCCGAGCTGTTGTGGATGCTGTGGACGTCCTCGACGGCGATCGCCAGCGTCCCGCCTCCCTCTTCTTGGATCTTGTCAGCTGCATCGAGGAAGAAACTTGATATAGCCCTAAGATCTATATCTCCCTTAGCCGATATCCTTGGTGTCATAATTACCTTAACCTCCCCGTTCTCCGGGATCATAGCCAATCCTCCAGTATCTATACCCGGATCTATACCTATCACTGCATTCATATTTTTAAGGTATATAATGAGTGAAAATCCTCCGGTCTAAACACCTGTATAGAGTTATCTGGATACAGACCTATATAATAACCGTAAAAAGCCCGCAGAATGCCATTTTCTAGCCTTATATCCAAAGCCTTTACCTTATTCCCATCAACCATAATATCAACTTCATTAGTTTTATGGGATATCTTGTCGAACCATTCAGGTACAGGATCAATACCGTACCTGAATGCGTTTACCGTTGATTTTATTGATATATACGTACCCATCTTATATAAGATTACAATCGTCTCGTTTAACAACCTTAAAATCGCCATTTCTAAGTAATATCGCTACATCAGATTTCGTATATGTGAGAGGCGTATACGATACCAAATGATAAGAAGCCTGTCCTGTCGCTGGCCGAACCGGTCTCAACACGGCTATGGCTATATCACCACCAAGTTCCGTACCACCGGTGACACCTTGTAGGCACATGTATATGAATCCCTCATACTCATATCTCTTTCCAATAAACTCGCTCATAGGAATACCTACGAACAGGTAGTTCTTCACATCCCCTTTCTTAACCTCCACAGCATTCTCTACGCTGGATGGAATTACATCCACAAATTTTACTCCTATTGCCATAGTCAAATATTTAGTTTAGTTCTTAATTCTTGACATAACTCACAATTATCTCTCATAATACTTAACGTATTATCGACTCCGTTCCCTACACGAACATCCCCATACCAGTACCATGATCCTTTACGGGTAAAGATACCGGTTTCCTCGCATAACTTCAAAAGCTCAAGCTCCTTATCAAACCCCACGCCATAATACAAGGCTGTCTCTGCTATTTGGAACGGAACGGCTGTCTTGTTCTTCAGAACCTTTATCCTAACCTCATGACCTACCGAAGATCCGTCCTCTCCTAATATAACCTTCTTTCTCGCCATCTCCATACGGATAGAGGCATAGAACTTAAGGGCATTACCTCCGGTCGTTACCTTAGGATCGCCGTATATAACACCGATCTTCTCCCGATACTGATTGATGAATACCAGAACACAGTCGCTTTTGTTTACGATCCCTGTAAGAACCCTCATGGCTTTGGACATCAAACGAGCCTGCAATCCCATGTTGCTGTCTTCCATATCGCCCTCTATCTCCTTCTTCGGTACCAGATTGGCTACAGAATCTACGACAATAAATCCGACCTTCCCGGATTCGACTAACTTGGCTGTGATGTCAATAGCCAGCTCCCCGTAGCTTGGCTGGGAGATCAAGAACCGGTTTATATCCAATCCCATTTTCCTAGCGTACTCAATATCGAAAGCGTTCTCCACGTCTATTATAGCTACTAGCTTATCTGGATGTTTTTTCTGGAACTCGATCATACTTAACGTACACATCATGGTCTTGCCACAAGATTCCATCCCGACCAGCTCATGGATGCGGCCTACCGCCCATCCGCCGCCGAGGGCCTTATCCACCACCAGCGATCCGGTACTTTCCCTTGGTATGGATATTATAGGCTTATCATCACCGAAGTTCATTATCGAGCCTTCTCCAAGCTCTTTATTTAAAGATGATACTAACTCATCTACGTCTGAAAAAAGTTCTTTCTTAGCCATTATAATCCGTATTCCTCGAAGTTAAATAAATCCTGTTGTTTCTTAATCATATCCTTCCCGATATCAGATATCTTTTCCGGATTCAAAACACCATCATTCTCATCCACCTTATCTATGAAGTCAGATATCTTATCGCTTAGCAGTACCATATCTTCCTTAGGCACTGATTTTAGATAAAGACCGTCTATTGACCTACATCTTGAAAGAGCGGTATATATCTGTCCTATCTCGAAGGCTCTACTAATGTCTACAAATATATTATCTAAAGTCATTCCCTGGGATTTATGGACAGTTATGGCGTATCCTAACCTCAATGGATATTGTATTATATAGCCGCAAGAAATGCCTTCAAGGGAATCGTCTACCTGCTTATACTTCATCTTCTCCCACTTCTCTTTGGTTATCTCCACCTCAGTATCGTTATCTAGATGAACATATATCGTCTCATCAACAGTATCTATGCTGGTTATGATACCCATCGAGCCATTGACATACCCGTTGCCGTTTCTGGTTATTATGACCTTAGCTCCTACCTTTACTATAAGCTCATCCTCACAGGGCGCTACAGGTTTCTCCCCGAATACGGTAGCATCGAACTTAAATACCTTATTATTGATCTTATCAAGATTAGTCTTATTTATCTCATAAGCTTCTTTGTTAGTTGAGCATATAATTATAGTATTATCCATATTATCCGGATACTTGACCCTACTATCCAATATATGTCTTGACTCATCGGTAATAACCCCACATCTTATATCCTCAAGTACGGAAAGAAGCTGAGGATCTTTTTGACGGAATACGTTCTCGAATGTAATGACCGAGAATCCTGACGCTCTTAATGCCTTTGATGAGAAAAAGAACCGGCTCTCATAATATTTGTCGATAAAATCATCCTCCGTCACCACAGGCGGTAGTTGTGATAGATCTCCAAACATAATCAACCTAACGCCACCGAAAGGTTCCTTGCTACGCCTGCATTGTCTAAGTATGTCAGCCACCTCATCAAGCAAATCAGGTCTTACCATACTGATCTCGTCGATAACGATAGTATCAAGATTCTTGATCTTCTTCTTCATAAACGGACTTACATCCACCTTATTAGACAACATACCTCTCTCGATAGAAGGGATATAAGGATCGTTCTTTATAGAGAAGAACGAATGAATGGTCTGTCCACCGGCATTCAACGCCGCTACTCCAGTTGGGGCTACTATAACACATTTACCCAAGAACTTTACGATACGTCTCATGAACGTACTTTTACCACTACCAGCTCTACCGGTAATAAACAGATTCTCCCTAGTGGTGAAAATCTTCTTCAAGGCACGACCCTGCTCCACGTTTTTATCCACCGTCATAATATGACGAAGGAGGTCGTTTTCATTTCTAAAATCCTCTTTTACCATATCTTTTTAAGTTTATGGTACAAAGATACGAATAGTTATAATTAACTAATAAAAATAAATGTAAATAATATATAAATATTAAATTTTGTATCTGATACTCAAATCATCCAGCCTTACTCATCTCAACCCCTTTTACCCCTAAGAAAACGTCTTTTATAAAATCTTCGGCGATAATTATATGCATTATCGTCCCTCTGTATGATAGTCTTAGGTGTCCGATAGTTACATTTTTCCTGTCTTTGGTATTGACTATTCCATTGTTTTTCTTTACCTCATCATATAAATCGGATATAGTCTTACAGCACATACTAAGAACTTCTTTTATCATCCGATATACCGTTCTTTGGGATATTAGCATCATACCTTCTTTTGATAACTTTATATTCAATCTATCCATAAGATATGACACATTGAATTTGATAGTTCTTTTTTTAGTTACCTTATATATCTTATTTATATTTCTGTTTCTAGCTGAGAATATTATTTTTGATAACATCTTGACTCTATTTAATTTACGACTTTTGTTAGCCATCCATCTTCTGGTATTCGAATCAATATTTTTATCAAGGCAGGTATATACAGATTCTCCTTTCTTTACAAACATATCCTTTATCCTTGGGGTCTTACTAGCCCTATGCTTGTATTTTATGATATCTGACAATGCTATTCTGATCTCTCCTTCAGCCCAAGCCTTTAAGCTTATAAGCTGGTAGTTCATATCCTCATGAGAATCCCTTAACACATGACGGTAGCAGAAATAAGCGCATCCATCTGATAGGATATCAATAAAATCATTGGTATTGATCTCTATCTGATCTCTATTCCCGCCATGCATCCTATTTCTTAGAAACACATGTTTGAATACGTTTATGATAATAAGATATATCATTGCCATCTTACATTCATCACTGATCTGAATACCTGATCCATGATACTCCTCATGTTTCAATGAATATTTTATAGCTGTCACTTTTTTGCCTTCCTTATTGGTAACAGGTTTAAAATCGACTGGACATATAAGTGACCCGGCTGGAAGTTTTACGCATCCTAGCTCATCTTTTTTGACCTGAATATTACGTGGAGTATATCTTTCGGTAATAATCTTATCGAAATTTGATTTCATTATATGTAAAATTCTTATCTTTGTTCCCATAGAATATTTTATTTGCTGCGAATATACAAGTTTTATCAATACGAAACAAGTTATTCGGATGGATGGGTAGCCTGTGAAGGTCACCCATTTGTTGTTTATACGAAATTATCGTAATAAATTAGAGAGGGTAAATCACTGTGTTTGTGGAAGATCATTTTTGACACAACACTTGTTACGCGCGCGTTAATAGGTATATTTATTAAATATAATTAACTCTATAAACATATACTACCTTCTAATATCTCTATCCGTACACAGAACCTCTCCTGACGTCGAGTTCCTGTGTACTCCACTTAAAGTCTCTATTTAATAAAACATTGCTTTTTACCGCCAAGGTATGGTGCCGTCAGGCAGGATACCGCAGGCTAAACCTGGTAGAAGCCGTATCCTATACCGGAAGCCGGTACCCCGGTAGGGGGATCGGGTGGAGCATAAGCCAAAGAAGAAAAAGCGAGGTCTTGTACGATCGCTCGCGCTCCGGCTGCCCGTATCTTCTACGGCAGGCTCCATCGCCCAAGGCTTCCCATTTCCCCTTGGCTTTATATCCCATAACATAGCAAGAAGGAATCCAAAGGGAAAAGGGGTGGTCATGTCCCGTGAGGCAGGATAGGGCTGTCCACCGCCGCTCGGAGGCATGTATGGTCTGTGCTCCACTGGCCTCATTGCCGTGGCTTACGGTGGACTTATCTGGCTTTCCTCCGCCACTTCCACCGCCTTTTCCCATTTGGATGTTCTTAAATACATGTTAATCAGCATATATTATGTTGATTATGGCATAATTTCTTGACAACGATATTTTTTTTAAGTAGTTTTGCTGAAAACTAATTTCATATGCCGGAACAGAGAAAAGCTTTCGTATTTGCGTTACCTTATGATACTAGACTGGATATGATCCAGCAGTTCTTAAGGATATACAACGGCTATCTGGATTCTAAGGGTAGAAGCTTGATTACCGAAAGGATGATAAACTTACTTTCTTTCTACATCAACTACGGATACTCGGATGATACCAGGGCTAAGTACATGGATTGTCATGGACAGAAGGAGTCTTACATCGCTGTCCTTAACAATGAACTGAAGCGTGGTGGTTTTCTGGTGGACAAGAAGAACGGGAATTTCCGTACCCGTGAGTTGTCTATTGAGATGAGAAGCCTACGTAACTATTTCGTGCTTGACGGGGAGGGTGATGATACCCGTGTAATGGGATTCGTATTCAAGAGAAACAAATTGGATATTGATGGGTAGGAATCTTATTTCATTCGATAGGGATATCGTGGATGAGGTGGTAAGAAGATCTGATGGGAAGTTCACCAAACAACAGGTAGAGTGGTGCATGAAAGCATCCGTATCTTACATCCATCATCTAGCTAGGTATACTGACAATATATCTATCAGAATACCGTTTATCGGATACGTTGTATGCAATCTTCGTGAGATGCGTGTAAGGCGTGATAAGATACGCCGGATATTTGTCAAGGAAGGTAATCGTTATCCGGATGAAAGGATGCCTATTGAGCTTGATTGTCTGGATAAGAAGATTAAGGCAATAGAGGATATGGAGGGGTTAAAGAACGGAGATCCTCTTATACGTGATAACCATGAGGCCATGTATCAATGTCGGTATGGAATGACATGGGAACAATTACAGGATTTTCAACAAAAACAATTTAAGAAATAATATGCAAACAATCGGTAAAGCCCAAGTAATAGCCCAAGCTTGGGAAGACAGTTTATTGGGTAGGATTCCTAAGGATGAGAAGGATTATCCGGAGTGGTACAAGAATCGTCTTGATTTATGCAAGAAATGTCCTAAGAACTCTTCTAATATAGCTTTCTTTAAGTTACCAGCTAAGGTATTGCTTCAAAGATTGATGGGAAGACAGGCATGTTCGTTGTGTGGTTGTTTTATCAAGGAGAAGGCTTGGATGAAGACCGAGGTATGCCCGTTGAAGTTCGTGGAAGGAGAGAAAGCCAAATGGAATGCTATGGAGGTGATAACAGCCGATCATAACGATTTTAATATCGAGTGCCCTAACGATTCCTTTGATATAGGACTGACGGATGATGAGAGCGAGTTTTATCTAAATATTTTTGATCAAAAAATAGGTGATAAGATAGAAATCGTGTTATTTATCACCCATAAAGATGGTTTCCATGTCAAGGAGCATCATCTTGGATGTGGATGTATGGGAGACGTGTCATATAACAAACATCCTGACAATGAGAATAGAACTATATTTAGGATGACGTTGGATACCTCAAAATATACGGAAGGTCATTTTGAGAAACATCTATCTATCATGGGTTATACGAAGGATGATCCTGAACGTAATTTCAAACATTTCCCTCTACGTATTATAGGGGAAGCTTATAAGTAAATACTATGCGAAGCCCCGTAAGAAGTAAGATAGATGATCGTATCCATGCTCTTATTGTTATGGAAGTCGGTTGCCGTGAGTTACCCGAATATTCGCTGGGTGATATACTTTACTCCGCTTTAAGGAGGATAGCTAGGGCTAATGGTGGTAATGTACGCTTCTTGCGGGATATTAGTACCAGAGATCTATTGAGGTCTATAGACCAAAGTATTAGTGATGAGATCGAATTAAACAATAATGATTATAATGCGTGATTATAATGGAAGAGGATAAGGATATTAAGAAAGATATTAGGGATTATCTTAAAGAAGAAGCAGATACTCATATAAGACATTGGCTGGCTATAAAACGTGAGAGCAAGCGTCTTTATAGTGAGATTGAGGATAGAACCAAGAAGATAGCCCTTAAATCATCCTCGTTGATAAAGGAGGATGATTTTGTCGCTCTTCATGAGATGACTCATAAGATACAGATGTTGAATATAGAGGCTGTGAAAGCTAATTCTAGGTTGATGTTTATAATCCAGTTTGCTACTAGCTTCGGTATGGATCTGGATTTCGATACGACATATGCGTCCACCGCAAAGAGCATTATGGAAGACAGAACGTCTGGATTTGTGTTTTATGATGACAAGGAACGTCTGAAATATGCTGATAAGGAGCTTGAAGATATGTTCCATGATATGAGTGTGACGGAAGTAAGTAAGATAGGTGTTGTTCAATCTTATGAGCTTCTTATGAAACAGTATAACGAATTTAAGGATATGAAAGCCAATGCCACAGGGAAGACGAAAGCCGACGAGTAAGGACGCTGATCGGGTGAACGACGATCTTGAGGTCATAGCTAAAGCCATAAACGACGCTAAGACTTATATTGATAAACATCCTTGGGATAAGGAGAAGCCGGAGGATATGGCAAGGGCATTTGACTTCATATCAAAATTAATCGATAAGATAAATACCTGGAATGATTCTTATATGGAGAAAAGTGGGATCATGGATGTATATAGGTCTGTAAGCAATGTCCAGAAAAAGGAACGTAAGGGTCAGGTTTCTGGTGGAATCGAGTCTGTTTTAAAGGATATTATAAAATGAGTCTAAGTACGAGTCCAGAATTTTATGTAAACATGAAAAATCCTCCTGTATGGAACGATCTGTTCGGTTGGGAGGATCAGGATGACGATGTTAAGCAGTTCTTTAAGGAAGAGGCTTATAAGGTCAAGTACGGGGTGACTATCAATGGTACGTTCATCCCTCCATGGCTTTATTGGCATGTTAATTTCTTTCCCGTATTCCAGGATCTTCCAAACGGGGAACGTGTGCCAGCGATCAGTCGTTTGCGTGATAACGAATGGTTTTTCGCCGAGATGTACCAACGTGCCCGTATGGAGAAGAAAGGGTTGGGGATGTTTGGTACTCGTCGTTTTGGCAAGGCTCTTCTGGACTCGGAGCTTATATACACTCCTTATGGTTCTAAGAAAATAGGATTCGCCGATATAGGAGATATCATATACGGTGATGATGGTAAGCTTACTACCATAGTGGGCGTATATCCTCAGGGATTCGTTGATACGTACAAAGTGACCTTTGAGGACGGTCGCAGCGTGGTGTGTTGCGGTCAGCACCAGTGGAAAGTCAAGTATCATGGTGATTATAAGGTTATGAGCACTATGGGTATCATCCATTCTGACTTCTCCAAAATGACTATAGATATTGGGGAGGCGGTAGATTTCCCTGAGCGGCGGTGGCTTATATCGCCCCAGCTCATGGGGTCTCTGGCCGCCTCATTCCTTTGTGGCGCTACCGACAGGATCTTTGAGCTAAGCAAGAAGGAGATGGATGATGTCATTTATTCATCCAGAAAACAAAAAGAGTTATTTATAAGCTCGTTCATGAAGATTGCTTGTGGTATAAGCACCGGTGACGATCGGTTTAAGGTCGTTTATAAAAGCGAGTATATTATATCCTTTGTAAGGAAAATATTTTGGTCTATGGGGTATTATTGTGTCATGGATGGTGACGATATGTATATATCCAAGACCCACGATAGGCTTAGGATATCTGATATAGATTATTACGGTAGATATAAGGCTACTTGTATTGAGGTCGATAATAAATCGCATCAGTTTCTTACTACCAATTTTGTCGTATCCCATAATACGACCATCATGTCATCACTTCTCCAGATGAACGCTACGATGACTATCGGTCTTAGTCATTCTGTAGTAGGATTCAGCGACAGTGACTTATCCAATATCGGCGAGTATTGTGAGTATGGTCTTGATCATGTGCATCCTTTTTTCAGGATCAACAGAACCAAGACCGACTGGAGTTCGGGCGTTACATTAGGCAAGAGGATGTCCAATGGTGTACGTGATATCCATGCCATTATCTCTATAGCCAACATCAACATGGGTAGGAAGACCTCCACGCAGAAGACGGCTGGTTTGACACCGGCTACGGCTATTTTCGACGAGGTTGGTAAGGGACCTATCAAGAAGCCGTACACGGCCGCCATGCCTTCCTACGACACGCCTTATGGCTGGCGTCTTAGCCCTATCTTGGCCGGTACTGGTGGTGAGGTAGAATTATCCAAGGACGCTCAAGAAATGTTTTCTGATCCCGAGACATATAACCTTCTGGTCATGGACTGGGATATCCTAAACCGTAGAGCCATGAAAGGAAAAACATGGAAAGAACGGAAATGGGCGATGTTTGTCCCCGGTCAGATGGCTAACTCCGGTGTTAAGAGAACTATAGGATTGGGCGATTATCTTGGTAAGCCTGATGACAAGAAGCTTAATAAGATCAAGATTGACGCCACAGACTTCGAGGCTAGCACCAATAAGCTTAATGAGGAGCGGAAGAAACTATCTACAAAGGACAGGGTAGCCTATACCTCTCATACCATGTTCTATCCTTTTACGATTGATGACTGTTTTTTAAGCTCTTCTCAAAATCTGTTCCCGGTTGAGTACGCTATCAAGCATAAGAACGATCTTCTTGAGTCGGGTCAATATAGCGGCATGCTGTGTGATGTTTTTCTTGAATCGGGCAATAAGCTTGGTACTACTAAATCTAATAAACAGCTAGCTGGTTTCCCGTTTAGTGGAGGTGTTATTGACGCTCCTGTTCAGATATTTGAGATGCCTCAATCTAATAGGTTTGATGATTTTATATACGTAAGCTCGCTCGATCCGTATAAGCAAGCGAAGTCTGATACCCCTTCATTAGGAGCTTTTTATGTATTCAAAAGGCGTGTTGGTATTCGAGATCCTTATGCCTATAGAATAGTGGCTTCATACGTATCCCGCCCATCATCCATAGATCAGTTTTGCCGTACTTGTGAGGTGCTTCAGAAGGGATATGGTGCTATATGTCTTATGGAGAACGCTGACCAGATGTATGAGCAGTATCTTAATCGGAAGAGTGGTATGCCGGCATCTTTCTTCCTGTTTGCTGGTGAGGCAATAGCCAATAAGTATGTGAAGGCCGGCTCCCGGCAGAATAGCAAGTTAGGTCTATACCCTACCCCCGGTAACCAGAACCTGCTATTCTCGTGTGTCGTGGATTACTGTTGGCAGGATTTCGTTATCGGATATGACGATAATACCGGTCTTGATATAACGGTGAAGGGCATTGAGTTGATCGATGACATAGCTCTACTGGATGAAATAATACAGTACAAGCCCGGATTGAACGTCGATAGAATTATATCGTTTGGTCATGCTTTAGCTTTAGCTAGGTATTTTGACGATAACAATTACATGCCTAAATCGAAGATCGAGGAGATGAATAACGCCCGTAAGGAAGACGCTTATAAGCACCATGAGATATATGCCTCTGCCTTTGGATCGGTATCTATAGGTGCGTTTCGGTAGTTTAGTGTTGCTTAATAACTTATCTTTGCTAAAAACAAATTAGATTGACATGGAGATTTTCAATAGAGATCATTCGTTTCCTGCAAAAGGGGCGCTATTAGGATTACCTCCTCAGGCTATTTCCACGAAGAAAAAGAACAGGAAATGGAAAGAGGATTGTATGGACGCTCTTGAGGTGATAGGATTAAAACAATATGATCGTAACCAAATGTACCGTGACTATTATCTGATGGCGGATGGTAAGTTATCTTTTATGGAGATGGCGGATGTTATCCCACAGTTAAGAAACGTACAGAAGTTAAGGAGTGATATAAGGATACCCTCTTTCTTGAAGCATTATGATATCATAGGTGGTATCGTGAATGCCTTTGAGGGATGGTTGACGAACCTACAGGATAAATATACTGTTAACGAGGTAGGGGATCTGGCTATAAGCGAGTACGAGGATACGATGTCCAACTTACTTCACCGCCATATCCAAGAACAGTGGGATATTATAGTCAACCAACGTCTTGTTGAGGCCGGGCTTGATCCTACATACAATGAGTTTAATTCCGAGGAGGAACGTCAGGCTTACGCCCAGCAAATCCAGCAGGCCAAGGCGTCTATGACCCCTGACGATATCCAGAGGTTCATGAGCACCAGATGGAAGACGCAGGCGGCTGTATGGGGAGATCATACGATCGAGGCTGATCGTAGCAGGTTTTATATGGATGAGCTTGACAGGGAGAATTTCCGGGATCGTCTTCTTAGCGGAAAGATGTTTCGTAATCATTTCGTCGGTTTTGATTACTATCGACCGGAGGTGTGGAGTCCGATGGAGGTGTTCCATCCTGATGTAAAATATCCGCAATATGGATCTTATGTAGGCCGTCTTCATTATTATGAGGGTGTTGAGTTGATATCAAAATACGGCCATAAGATGACGGCCAAGGATAAACGCCGGATTATGGGCGGTGATGATGATTACGAGGGATGGGTATCCAATGACGGTACTAGGTATGATTGGAAGAAAAAGAAGCCGTCTATTACCGGTATGTATGAGAATGAGGTTATTCCATGGAAAGGATACCATGACTATGAGTCTATAGTCGCCGCTGAGGACTATTATGGTGTTCCTATGGGAGAGTACCATACCTTCGGGCCGGACGGAGAGGAACACACCCAGCCCCGCTTCTTGCCCCGCTTCCATCCCTTTGGCTATTTTAACTCTGACATGTCCAATGGAAAGAGATATGAGATAGATTCCCGTCTTTTTAGAGTCATGGAAGGATATTGGGTGTCCATGAAACCGGTATTTCTAATAACTTACATGACGGAGACCGGGATGGTAGATCAGGAGCTTGTTACCGACGAGCTATTACCTGAGTTTTTGGAGAAGAACGGGATAAAGAAGGTGAAGAGGGTGATGGCAGAAGCCGTTGGCGATCCTGAGGTTAATACCTATATCTTGGAGTATGTGCCTGAGGTTAGGTTTGGAGTTAAGATTACTGGAGGTAATTTAATGGATAAACCTATATATATAGGGGGAGATCCAATACCTCATCAGATACATGGTGACAGCAGTCTATATGATTATGTCATTCCGGTGTCTGGATTCATAGGGTCAAGCCTTGCCGATCGCATACAGCCGTTCCAGATGATGTATAATCTTGCTATGAACCAGCTATACAATAACGCAGAGAAGGAGATCGGTAAGTTCTTCTTAGGCGACTTAGGATTCCTGCCTACGGAATATAAGGATATGATGGACAAGAAAGGGGCTTTGGCTACTTTCATGCAGATCGTTAAGTCTGTCTCGTTTATGGGTGTAGGTGGTAATGACACGAACAGTCCTTACCAGAATCCGCAGATGAGTAGCATATATAACCAGTTTGGTGTATATGATCTTACTAATACGGATCAGATAAGATCCCGTATGGAAATGGCGTCTTACGCCTATATGATGGCTTATAGGATGATAGGTATATCCGAGCAAGCGATGGGTCAGTCAACTAGATACGAGAGTTCTACGGGCGTAAAACAGGGAGTTAACGCCACTATGTTACAGACTCAGACTTACTTCAATGATTTCGATGACTTCAAGAAACGGACATTGGATATTCATCTTGCGGTAGCTCAAGTATGTCAGAAGGAAGGATACGATTGGACCGTGATGTACAGGAACAGCGATCTGTCCTTGGCTTACATCAGTCTTACGGATAATAGCTTGTCGTTACGTCATCTTAATGTTATGGCTGTCTCTAATTCCAAGAAACGTCTGGAATTGGAGAATTTGAAGCAATATATATTACAGACGAATACTTTGGGCAATGACTTGCTTGATATCACTAGAATGATGAATGCCAACTCGACGGCTGAGATGAATCAGATAGGAAGGGATGCCAGATCTTACGCAGATCGTGTAAGACAGGAGGAGTACCAGAATCAACAACGACTTGTACAGCAAAAAGCCGAGGCCGATCAACAGGCCCGTAATGACGAGCATGAGAAGGAGAAGGAGCTGGCTTATATCAAGGGTAACTTCGATTTACGGGGTAAGAGCATAATGGCCGCCGGTCAAGCGGCTAGGACACAAGATAACGCAGAGGGTATGGATTATGTGGAAGCTATAGCGGATCGAGCCTTGAAGGAAAGGGATCTGGATATCCGTGAGGAGGATATGAGAACCAGACAGGCTAATGCCGAGGCTGAGCGAAGATCTCGTGAGGAGATAGAGAAAAGGAAGTTGGAATTAAAGGAAAAGGAGATAGATGCTAGGAATAAACGTTCTGATACAGATAGGTTTACGTCAATAATAAACAAGAATTGATTACAAGTTTTGTAAATATTTTTACAAAATCTGTAATCATTTTGGCGTAAAATTCTGTCATATACTATAATGGGTTTGATTTAATTGGTAATTGGATTAATAATACTTTTGTAAAAAGCAAAAAAGGAAATTGTATGAATGACATGGGTGATTTCGCTAAGGGTTTTAAGACCATGAGTGTCGAGGAACTTTTTTACCGTGGTGACGGTGATGGCGATAAGAATAATATCGAGGGTAAATATGATAAGGATGGTAATCCTATAGGTGATACCAATAAAGAGCCTGCCGACGGCGGAGCGGCTGACGGTGGCGGGGATAAGGGCGGCGATGCGGTCACCGCAGACCCTGATTCCATTGGCGAAGGCGGTACTGATAATAATGTAGTATCAGGATTTAACGGAAAATCCTTTTTGGAGAAGATGGCCGCTAGAGGTATTATCGATAGTATTGACAACCTTGATATTATGGTAGATGATAAACCGGTCGATCTTTCTACTATCACGAAAGAGGATGATTTACTCGATATAGTGGAGGGATTGATCAAGGATAAAGCTGATGAGTTGTTGAAAGACAAGGTTGATACCGGGTCGATGTCTGATTTCATGAAGAAGATGATAGAGGTGGATAAGGCCGGTGGTAACGTTGGCCAACTATTAAGCCAATATCAGAGTATTCAGGCTCCGTTGGACAACCTTGATATGAGTAATAAAAATGATCAGCTTGCGGTTATCCAGCATTATTATAAGATGTTGGGTATGCCGGAAGACGAGATAAAGGATAATATGGAAATGATGATTGGTAAAGGCGATGAGTTTATCGAGTCTAAGGCCAATAAGTTTCATGATATCCTGAAAAAGGAGATGGATAACCTTATCGAGGAGGAGAAAAAGAAGTCCGAGAAAAGGAGACAGGAATTAGTTGAGCAGATGAAAGTCTATAAGAAAGGTCTAAAGACATCTATAAGCTCAGGATTTCAGTTGACTGACACGATGATAGGTAAGGCTGTCGATTTCGTTACAAAGCCGATAGACAATCAAGGTCATACGGCTATAGATAAAGCCTATTCCGAGGCTATTAAAAATCCGGATATGGCCGCTGATTTGGCCTTGTTCTTGATGAATAAGGAAGAGTTCCTTAAACAGAAAACCAACAAGGCTAAGATGGAGGTTAATAAGAAGACCATCACTCTTCTTTCTGGCAATAAGGGAGGAAAGCAGAATAAGACTAATATCGATAACGATACTATAGAAGCTAACTTCCTTGATCTGAGTGGATCAAAGAGTGTATAACATTAAAAGATAGATAATTATGAACCCTTTTTTGACAAAAAGTTTCCCGGCTACCGTGAATGGTGATAACGTTATTGCCTTCACCGACGCCAAGAACTATAAGACTTCGCTCGTAGAGCATAACTTAGGCTCATTGGCGAGCTGGTATTATGAGGATCCGGATAAGAATCATTTGGGTCTGTTGAATCTGTTCTCTAATATCGCTAATTACCCTGTACCGATGTATATGGGTATGATTAATAACGGTGCTACGATCTCCGTTAACGGTATTGGAGCTTCTTTCCGTTATGATCTTCCTGTTACAAAGACATTTGCTGTTGTTACGGCAGAGGATACTTCAGGTCATCATCTAAAACCGGGTATTGACGGTAGCTTGTTTGATATCGTTTTGAATACATCTGAGTTTACGGCTTATGATGTTATTACCTACGATGCTGCTAACGGTTGTAATATCCTTATATCAGGTGAGATCCCGTCTAAGACAGAAGGTGACTTGACGCGTTATTGGTGTCGTGTTATCGGTGGTAAGGCTAAATACTTCCCTAAAGAGAAATTACGTCCTGGTATCCGTTATTGGAAGATCGGTCATGCTCTTGGTGAGTATAGCACTCAGTTCTCTAAGGTATCTGGTGCTGATAAGGCCGGTTCTATGACTTGTGAGTTCCGTTTAGGAAACCACCGTGGTGTTGAAGGAGAGACAACTATGTATGCTGGTATGAAATCCATGCAGGCCGCCCAGAACAGCACTTCAGAGTTTGTGGAGACCGCTCTTCGTCGTATGAATGCCATGAGAAGTGAGTATGAGGGTAATATTCCTGATTTGGCTATTATCGGTAAGACTGTTAATGGTAGACTTGATTTGCGTACGGCTAAGGTAGCCTCTACGTTGGAGGTGTTCTGTATGGCTGAGTTGGTTAAGTTGGAGGCCAGACAGTTGATGTGGCAAGAAGGTGGTGTTATCATGGATCAAAATGGTCCTATCCATTTGAATGAAGGTATCTATCGTCAGCTTCGCCGTGGTTACACTATCTACTATAGCCGTCCGATGGGTATTACTAAGGACACGCTTATGGCTGCCGCAGCTTATATTTTCCGTGGACGTCAGGATCTTCCTATTACGGAACGTAAGATTAAGTTCAAGGTAGGAGCTATGGCTATGATCAATTTAGAGAAGTTGATTAGAGAATCTTTCTTCACTACATTGAGTAATTTAAGCTGGGGTATGGGTAGTGACCGTATGCTGCCTTCTAACCCTATCTCTGGTACTAATGACGCCATGATTTTAGGTCCGGTTCAGGTTAAGGGAGCTTTCATCCCGGGCATCGGTAATGTTGAGTTCGAGCACGATCCTTCTTTGGATTACGCTGACATGACAGATCGTAGCGAGTTAGTGAATGGTATGTATCCCAGATCCTCTTATTCTTGTATTATCGAGAATATCACTGACGCCGGATCAACTAACGCGTATTCCGCTATTCCTAATACGGCTAACGCTAAGTTAGGTAATATGAATAACAACGTATTCTATGTCAAGCCAGAAGGCGTAAGCATGTGGTGGGGTTATGAGTACGGTCGTTGGGCGCACAAAGCTAACGGTAATGAGATCGTATCATCCTTGCCGGGCATGAAAGAGCAATTCTGGTGTCATTCTGCTTCCGCAGCATGGGTTATGGATAATAGTAAGTTCTTGATTATCGAGCTTCAACCGAACTACTTCGGCTAAGTTTTTTCATATATGTAATTTGGTTTTTAGAGGGGAGGATATTCCTCTCCTCTTTTTTTTAAAGTAACGCAAAAAGGAAATAATCTAAAATAATATTAATTCCATATAATTTCATTATATGGTTTTAATATATCCATAAGGATCGGATTATTAGCCTAAGTCTTGAAACAGAGTCTACGTTATTTGAGAATACATAGTTACCAAGGAATGTTTGCCCAAGTTCCTTGCTCTAAGGTAAGTGATTAAACAGGAGTAGTGTATTTGCGAAACAGTATTGCTTATATATAAAACCTCAAAATAACATTGGCGATGGGTACTAACAGGGTTTTTACCCTGACTTATGTTGAATAAACATTGAATTAGTTTGTAAAATGGTGTATATACAGGACATAGATGGTAAACCGATGATGCCTACTACAAGGCATGGGAAGGTTAGGAGACTGCTAAAAGACAGCAAAGCGGTCGTTGTGAACACATGTCCTTTTACCATCAAATTGATGTACAAGACATCAGGTTACAAACAAGAGATTGTGTTAGGTGTCGATGCCGGAACCAAACATGTTGGTCTATCAGCAACGACGAAAAGCAAAGAACTTTACAGCAGTGAAGTTATTCTTAGAAGTGATATTGTAGAACTTTTGTCTACAAGAAGAGAGTCAAGAAGAACGAGACGAAATAGGTTGAGATACAGGAAACCTCGTTTTAACAACAGGATAAAAAGCAAACGTACAGGATGGGTAGCACCTTCGGTGAGACATAGGATTGATGCTCATATCCGTGTTATCGACAACATCTGTTCTATCCTGCCGGTATCCCGTGTCATCGTCGAGGTTGCCCAGTTTGATACCCAGAAAATAAAGAATCCCGATATCTCCGGTGATGAATATCAGGAAGGAGATCAACTTGGTTTTTGGAATGTCAGGGAATATATCTTGGCAAGGGATGGGCATAAATGTCAACATTGTAAAGGAAAGTCAAAAGACCCGATTTTGAATGTTCATCACATCGAATCTCGAAAAACAGGAGGTGATTCTCCTTCAAATCTTATTACTTTATGTGAGACTTGTCATAAGGAGTATCATAAAGGTAACATCGATTTGAAGGTAAAACGAGGCAAGTCGCTTCGCGACGCAGCCGTGATGGGGATCATGAAATGGAAATTGTACGATGAGTTGAAATCCAGATGCGACAACGTTTCGATGACGTTCGGATACATTACGAAATACAATCGGATTAAATACGGGATTGAAAAATCCCATACATCCGATGCGTTTGTTATTTCTAGGAACTTCAATGCGAAACGAATTGAACGTCAATATTTAAAACGTTTAATTCGTAGACATAACAGGCAAATACATAAAATGAAAATTTTAAAAGGAGGGAAGAAGAAAAACAATCAAGCTCCTTTTGAGATTTTTAGGTTTAGATTGTTTGATAAAGTATTGTATAACAATGAAATACTCTTTGTTTATGGAAGAAGAAAATCAGGAAATTTCAATATCAGGGATTTCAATGGAGAAAATCCAAAGGATGTTTCACACAAAAAGCTTAAACTCATTAGAGGAAAGAGACATCTGATTATATTAAAGTAAATGAACATATTTAACGAATTTAACGCAAAAAAAGGAAATGAAAGAAATTTTAAAATCAAGGAAGGTATTGGCCGAGGTAAACGGTTTCAATATCATGTCAGATACCTTATATGAGGTTGTAGGCAAACACGATGGAAGTGCTCCTCAGGCCTTTCAAGACGCTAATATAGCTAAAGCTCCGTTCCCGGAGAACGCCACTCACGTATGTTGCCCTTGGGATGATTTCTCCAAGGCCTATAACACCGGTTTTTACCCAAGATCAAGATGCTATAATGGTCTTGACAAGAATGAGATCGACAGGCTCGTCAAACAGCGGGTAGATAATATCATGAAGCCTTTCGAGGAAATGTCACAGATGGATCTATCTCAAACCAATTTAGAATTTTGGGATGACGCTAAGGATAAGATCTTCATGGGTAAGGTTTATAATACGGCTAATACCGTAGATCTATTTTATTTATATTTGGCTGTATTTTCCGGCATGTTGACTCCTCAGGAAATGGATGGCGATCCTGTCTTCATGAACTCTATGTTCTGTTTCGTAGAGAAAGACAATATGAAAGATTTCGTTCAGCAGCGTGAGATCAATAAGATGAACATCAGCTATAAGTTTATCAGCGCCCTTAAGAAAGGCGGCGACGATCGTCAGGCTGTCATCGATCTTCTTCTTTACATCGGTATCGTAACTCGCCCGGATTTCACGGAGGATGAGTATTATACAGGATCTCTATCAAACTGGATGAATGAGAAGAAGACCAATGTTGATTATCTGCTTGATATCTGGGATCGGTCATTGGAAGGTGATTTTAAGGAAGTTCTTGAGTTTTACCGTATCGTAAACGTCCTTCAACGAAATGGTCGTATCAATATGACTCCATCCGGCTTGCAATATAATGGCCAGATCATAGGACCTGACGTTCGGACATCCGCTGAGTTCTTGGCTACCAAGAAAGACTTCATTAACATAAAGGCTAATGTATTGGATGAGTATGAGGAGATTATATCTATGTCTAATATCGATGATAAGTCCAAGACCAAGAAGGTTAAGGATATTAAGAAGAAGGATGACGTAGAGGAAGGTGATAAGGTTAAGGAGGAATAACGATGACAATCCAAGAAGCGTATCTAAGGTCTTTGCAGAAGAACGAGCAGAATCTGGCCAATGGCGGGATTAAGCTGGATCCTGGAAGGTTCGTGCTGTTGTTCAACGAGGCCCAAGACCGGTTGGTTAAGTACTATCTCAATAGGAAGGATGACGAGACTATACGCTCCATCCAAAACCTTCTTGTTTATTGGATGTCGTTGGATAATGCGGGTAGGATGGATGACCCTGAGTCTACGTCCTTTAACTTACCTGATGACTATCTATGGTTCTCTAACATAAAAGGCGTTTTCTCATACAAAGGGTGTGAGGTCACTGATTTCGTTATGTGGGAGGCTAAGAACGAGAATATCCATGAGCTTCTTGGAGACGAGAATAACCGTCCTTCTTACGACTATCGGGAGACATTCTACTCCATAGGGAACGGGAAGGTCGTGGTCTACGAGTCAGGCTTCCGTACCGAGGAGGTTAAGATGACGTACTACCGCCGTCCTGTCAGGGTGGACCTGTCGGGGTATATCAACGCCGCCGGTATCCAATCTACGGACATCGACCCGGAGCTGCCCGATTATCTTGTGGAGGAGATTCTGAATATGGTCGCCAAGCAATTCAACCTTAACGAGAATGAATTGTATAGATATAGAATGGATAAGGATAATGTGGCTTCTTTTAAATAAACAACGTTAGTTTGATAGAAAGACCTGCCTAGAAATAGGCGGGTCTTTTTTTTTATTTCATGGTATGTGTGTTTTTGCTTTTTTATTCCTATATTTGCATAATATTTAATTGTGTAAAATATTATGATATGATTTCAAGTAGTAAAATTTTATTCGGTGTACCTATTAGATGTGATGAAGAAACATCATTTATGTCTTTGACTGACTTGCAAGAGGCTTATTTAAGAAAGAGGATCGTAGAAGGATGGAGTGATAAGAGGATAGAGGGAATTTTATCCAATAGGAATAGTTCTGAGCGTATATATTATGTTATAAAAGACAAGTATATAAGAGGTATATCTTTATCAAGTTTTATTAATGACGTAAACAATACCTCTCTTGTCAAGACATTAAAATCGCTTGGGGTGTATAAATCTACCGGTAGAGGATCGAATAGGTTGGTTATGTGTGCTAAAGAGATATGGATGATGGTCGCCATGGAATTACATCCATCTATATATAATGAATGTATAAAAATGTTTGGAAGATCAGATATAAGCAATGACGCTATTATATATATAAGGGGAGGAAACGAGTATAGTGATATGTATAGGTATCTGTCTTCATTTTTTAGCTCCGATGATATTGAGAGAATAATTTTTGCTATAAATAAGACTGTTACCGGTGAATGTGATAAGTTTTTATACACCAAGCAAGAATCGGAAAGGATTGTTTGTATTCAAAAGGATATATGTAAGTTTATAAAAATGGGTATATTCGAATCTGTCGATGATATAATTGATATATTGGTAAATGATGTAGATGATGATCATGATTGTAATATATTCACCTATTTGGCTGTCGATGGTTTAAGTAAGGATATTAAAATAGGTAAGACGTTTAATGTAAAGAAGAGAGAGAGGGATTTAAGATGCGCTAATCCAAGGTTAAGTATCATAGCTTGTGTAAAAGGTGATATAGAGAGATGTTTGCATGATAAGTTTTCCGACAAGAGGATTTCAGGAGAGTGGTTTTCATTGTCATCTAATGATGTTGATAATATTATAAATGAATATGGATTTGTTTTAATAGAGTAGCTTTACAAAAAATGTAATCCGTATTAATATTTATATACTCATGGCTGTACTTTATTGTCGTGATCGTCTTTATTATTATGTTTGCGTTAGGTAAATAATTTTTTTAAACTAAATATTGATAATATGTTGCACAGACCGCAAGACCGGGTACTTTTCGTATCCCCACACGCTAAGATGGTGGATGTTGATTCCATCTTCTTGAAGGAAGGACAGATCGGTATTTACGATACTAAAGATACTTCCGAGAACGGTTGTAAGGCCGTGATTGATTTTACCGGTAAGCCTCGTAACGACAAGCGTTATGAGATCCGTATCGGTCGTAATGAACAAGCGGCTTCCCGCTCTATCTATGATAAGGATTTTTCCACGCCGTTATTCTCTTTGAACGAGATCACGGAGATCTACGCTTCTTGGCCGAAGAAAGATCATGCTTATGTCGATGATGTTATCTTAGGATACAACGGTGTTTCTGATGACACTGCGTTCTCCGTTTCCAAAGGAGACCGTATCGCTATCCGCTTGGTTCTCGCTGGTCGTGCCTTTGAGCTTCTTGGCTATGAGGAGGGTCGTGTAGAGATCAATGACGCCATTCTTTTGGATGATTGTGATAATACGCCAAATCAATGCGAGGAGTGTGATCCTTGCGAGGAGGTTGATTTGTTGCCCGCCGTCCTGAAATGTATCGAGAGGATGAAGAACCAGCCTATTGCTGGTGGTGGAAAGGTATCTGATTATATCGATATTACTCCTGTTACAAGATGCACCAATGAGGCTACGGAGCCTGAGACGGAAGATGTCAACTTCTATTGTATGGAGGTATGTGATACTGGTGATGATCTCGCCTTGGCTGAGGTTCGCGCCCAATATCCGGGGTTGAAGATCGTACGAGAGACTATTGAGGGTAGCATGTCACGTTATAAGGTTATGAAGAAAGGGGCTAAACCTGCTGACTATACCCAACGTCTTATCTCTATCATGAAAGGATGTACGGATTGTCCTCCTAACTATACCGAGGTTAAGGGTGGTTATCTGTATTCTATCTCCTTGGAGGATGACGGTGTCGATATGTCTACTACGGTGGAGTCATTGCCTAACGTTGTAGCCGATACGGTTAACAAGATGAGTCAGATCAAGGGATCAGGTTTGTATATTGCCGCTACTTCCAAGAAATTGACGGATGAGGAGATCTCTACTTTCGTGGAGGCCAATCCTACGGCTATCATCTACTATGTGGCTAAGACATCCGATATGTGCGAGAACCCTACGATTCGTACCGCTTCTTGGTCAGCTTGCGGATCTTGCAAAGTATCTAAGGAGAAGTATTATATCACGATCCCGGATAACGAGTGTGGCGAAAGCGCTTTGGAGGAAATCAAGCAGGCGTTCCCGGAACTGGAGATCACGGATTACGGTACTCCTGCTGCTTGCCAGCATAGCTTCCAGACAGAGGTATATACCAATATGTTGTGCGATGAGTGTGACAAGGTATTTGAAGGATTCTTCACCAGCAATGCTCCGGCTTCCTATCGTAACCGTATGTGGAAGAAATTGGAGTCGGCTCAGGAACTTGGCTCTAACTGTAAGTGCGGTATCCGTTTCCGTGGCAAGGAAATGTTATTATCTCCGTCAGAGTGCTTGATGGATAAAATGACTTATGTAGAGGATAGCGTTGAGATCGTTGGCGCTAGCGGCGGTTATCCTGATTCTCTTGACGAGGGATCTCCTATCTGGTGGGATCAGCTTCATTTCGAGAGATTGTCCAGCAAAGCGCCACGTACTCATGTCGGCGGCAATATGATGGATGACGAGTTGAAGGGATACGCTCATTTCAACGGTTTCCCGAAACATCAGGATTTCATGGGACGGACATTCATGAACGAATACAGCCGTGTTGAGCAAACAGCCCAATACGTGGACTTCCAGATCACGATTAATCCTCATAGATACTCTCAAGGATTCGGTAAGTATATCGCCGATGATCCGGTTAATTTGATCTTACGTGTACGCTATGGTGCTCATGAGGGTGTTCAGGAGATGATTAATATGATCGGTGCTGCCGCTGGTCTTGGTCCGGCCATCGTAACCGAGCCGAAATAAAGAACCTTTTTTGCGTTCATATATTTCCTAAAGGGGAGAGATTCAATTCTCTCCCCTTTTTTAATCTATAATAAATGGTTGTGATGGAGGAGTGAAGTTTGTCGTGTATCTAGGTATGTTTGATATTCTCATCTCGTCTATAATACCGCCTGTCATATTATCGCTAGACCCTGTTCTTCCTCCTATACATATATCGTAGTCTTGTTTTGATATGTTTTTTTTCTTGTTAAATTTATTTATACCATTAATATATAATCCACATGATTTGTTATTAGATGATAATGCTATGTGATTCCATCCTATCTCTAAGACAGAAGAGCTTACGCTTTCATAATTGTCGAAATTTCCATATATGATATTATCATACCCTATATAGAAGGCAAATCCTGTAGGGCTTCCTGCTATATCAGATGTTATAAATCCTTGTTTTGAACTTTTATTCGTACAATAATACCATAGTTCTATGGTATAGTTCCCTTCGGATATAATATCCCAGAACCATTGTGATTGGTCGAATATTATAGGGGCGATGTCGAATTTAGCGGCTTGATCAAATTTTCCTGAGACATATGATCCCCCCCCCCTCCATGTGACAGGACCTACGTTCTTTCCGATATATTTGAAATCATTGTTAAAATGAAATAACAATATCGTGTTGTTGGCTTTTTTGTTAAAGAACATTCTTCTTCTCATACATCTTATGTTTTTAATTACGTTCAAAAATAATTATATATATCTTTGAGGTGAATAATTAAACGATATAATATGTCCGCTATTAATGAGTATTTAAAGAGACTGGCTTCTATATTCGGAAGCATGGGTTTCTCCGTTCCGCCAGATGACTTCTCAGGGGTTGTAATAGACGGAAAGACGTATCCGGTCATGATGAGGAATGACGGGTGTTACGTTTACTTCGATGATAAAGGAGTAAAGAGACTTGTAAGCGATGTCCCTAGAAAGGACTATCAGTTCATTAACATCAAGGACGCCCGTGTGTCGATCGTCAACCAATGCTATCGCACGCCGGGTGGTCAGGTAGAAGCTCGTATCCATACCTATATGAATAATAAGGGGGAGATACTGGCCGAGAAGATATTTATCATCAACTCATCGGATATCGATACTCCCATTGGCACGGAATTGGATAAGATCCCTGCCGAGTGGGTAGCTATAGATTGTAGCATAGCGGAGATGACCGATCGGGAGTTGATATTCGTAAGTAAATGTTACGCCACGGAAGGGGGCAAGGTTCAGATCGAGGGCGTTGAGTCGGTAGACCCACGCCTGAACCCGGAGGTATCCCATTATGAGGTGGTGAATACGACTGACGATAGCAATCCTATCGGTACGGAGTATGATAAGATACCCGATACATGGAGTCGTATAGTATGTGATTTCCCGGATATGACCCAAAGGGAGATAATACCGGTGCTTAAATGCTTTGATACCGGAACCGGAAGGGTGCAGATAGAGGGATATAAGATATTTGATTACGAGATGGGTACCAGAAAGGAATGGTATCGCGTCAAGCAAAGTACCGATCCTGAGAATCCGGTAGGTGAGTTTATCACCAGCATAAGCGATGACTGGGTTGAGGTCGTTTGTGACTTCACGGATATGGAGGACCGGGATATTGAGGTAACTGTAGAATGTTATAAGACACCGACCGGTAAGGTGAAGCTGGAGGTTCTCACGTCATGGGACGGGAATATAGGAGTTAGGGATAAGAACTATAAAGTCCTGGAGACTACCGACCCGTCACAACCTGAGGGCGCCAGCTTCAGTTCCTTGCCAGATACGTGGGTAAGGACTGTCTGTGATTTCGACGATATGGAGGAGCGTGACATCAGGTCTTATGTCGAGTGTTATGATGGAGGCAATGGCAATGTCAAGCTTCGTAGGCTGGTTTCTTATGACTCCAAGATAAAGGCAAGATACGTCCGCTTCGAGGTGCTTGAATCGGATGACGCCGGCTTCGTCCCGGGGGCCGAACTGGCTACCCTCCCCGAAGGCTTCTCTTTGGTTTCGTGCGATTTCGTTGATTTTGAAGATCGTATGCTTCAGTCCAGAAAGGAATGTTATGATACCAGCAATGGACGTGTACAAGTATCACATATTACTTCTTACGATGGTGATATAGGTATCCGTGGAACCTCTTATGTAGTTACCCGTTCGGAGGATACTGACGTCCCTGTTGATAGGGTATATAAGGACATACCGGGAGGATGGACTCGTATGGTATGCGAGATGGATGATATGGAGGCCCGTGATATAAGATCTTTCGTCGAGTGTCACGATACAGGGGATGGCAATGTCAAGATAAGGAGGATCGTGTCTTATGATGCCAAGGCGAATGAGCGGCATGTGCGCTACGAGGTTGTCGAGTCGGATAACGGCGGTTTCGTCCCGGGGCAGCGTCTGTCTACCCTGCCTGACGGATGGTCTTTGGTGTCTTGCGATTTCACGGACATGGAAGACCGGATGCTGTCTAATGCGGTTGAGTGTTATCGTTCTACCAACGGCGTGGTACGGGTCGTCCACACGATGTCTTATGACGGCGAATTAGGTGTCAGATCTGAGTTATGGGAGGTCGTTAGCTCCACCGATAACGGTATTCATGTAGGAGATAAGGTTAGCTCGTTATGGGAAGGTCTTACCCGTATCGAGTGCGAGGAACCGGATTACATGGATCGGCTTATCGATACCACGGAGACCTGTTATGATACCGGAAAGGGTACGGTGAAGATCAGGAGACAGGAGTCGTTGAACGGAAATCTGGATGTAAAGACTTTTGACTATAAGATCGTTGAGTCTACCGACCCCGATCATCCTATCAATACTACCCCTACGCAGACGGTTATTAACGGCTGGACGGTCATCAGTTGTGATCTTAATATCATGGACGTGGATGATTGTTATGAGATTGATGGTCATAAGATACATTTGAAGGGATTCAGGACAGTCAATCCGGCGTTGCAGGATATTAAGTCTATATTGTATGTCGTGTACTCTGATCATCCTGATTATAATGTAGGTGATGAGCTTACGTCTATACCGGATGGGGCTAAGGTGACGATCTGTGATTATGCGGATAAGAGCCAAAGACATATGGTTCCGGTGCGCGAGTGCTATGAGGTAGCCGATGGCCGGTTCTATGTGGAGGGAAGCAGGTTGGTGGATAACAATATGGTCGTTGAGCGGATGTCGTTGATGGTGATGGAGTCATCCTCCCCGACCTACCCGGTAGGGACTACGCTGACCTCCATCCCCGATGGCGCTACTATCGTGGCTTGTTTATGTCAAACCTGTTAATATCAAGGTCATGGTTAAGGTATGTAATGATTATTATATGATTGACGCCCTAGCCGGCGGTGAGGTCATAAGGAAAAGGAAATATCGTCGTGAGAATACGATGATAGGATATAAGTGGTATGATTATAATGGGGTCGAGGTAACTGACCCCATTGAGATATCACGTCTTGACGGATTGGCTACTAAGCATCAACGTGTTGATGAGGCTTATGATGATCATGCCATTTTCATGTCGTCAACCAATTACGTTAACAGCGTTTCCGGTATACCTATGGATAAGCATATGGTTGTCGTTGAATGGAGGCCGGATAGCGAGCAGGGCTTTGTAACCATGGCTCATGATGAGGGTCTTGACGGGGACAGTTATTATATAGTTGTTATCAATACAGGTGATAAGCAAGCCACGATCTATACTCCGGTAGATCCGGAGGAGCCAAAGGACGGTACCTCTAGGGCGGATGATGGCGATAATATCTCCGTGGGAGGATCTTATGTTTCCATATCCCCCAAGCAGGTAGAGCGGATAAGGGTTACTTTTCGTGAGGGTAAATGGTATTATGAGTTAGTCACAAAGACATATCCCAGCAATACCGGAGGCATTAAGATCGGGGATGTTGATTATGTTACTTTCAGGTATTTATGGGAGTCAAGTTCCGGAAGGGACTTGGACACGATGACGGAAGCCCTTAATTCTAATGTTCCCACCATAGATAATCTTGCTGTAGGTTGGTCTGGCCCCGGAAATGGAGATAGCTCTGTTAGAGAAGTTCTTAAATGGGGTGGTGATAATACCGGTTCTGGTAAGGAATGTGTTTGGATGTCGGTGAAGGATTTAAGGGCTAAATATTATGATATCCTACCTGAAGAGACGTATTTCATGGCCTACGCTACATGGTTTGGATCTAAAGGTACGGGTAAATGTTCTTTTGAACTTGTTGGATACAAGGGAGGTACGATGAGCCAAGATGGATATAATTTCATCAATACCGGTGGATCTGTGGTGTATCAAAATACGTATGATTTTGTTTGTCATACCAGCAAAGGCTCATCTACGTATAAGACATCCTACGAGAAGGTGGCTCGTGTTACCTACAATAAGCTCACTAACGAGGTTTATATGTCCATCGGTGACGCTATAGATCAGGAGGATAATTATGATAAGTTAGAGCGAGAAATCAATAATATAAAGGAAAGACTTAGCGATGTCGAGAGCGAGTTGGCTGTCGTAAGACGTATAGCTGAGGGCAAGAACACGGCGTATATATTTGATACGGTCGATGCCATGAATGAGTGGCTGGCGGTTCCGGAGAACACGGCTAAGCTCCGTGTGGGGGACAGCTTCTGGATTAGGGAGCAGGAGGTACCTGATTATTGGTGGGATGGGAATAAAGCTTTAGAACAGGAAGGGCCTAAGGTTGATCTATCTCCTTATTATACTAAAGATGAGATTAATGATATCGTTGATGATATCAATCAGAAGATAGAGAATAAGAGTACGTCTATTATATTCGATACTTATATCCAGATGAAGTCTTTCGTGGATGATCCTACTAACGCCGATAAGCTTAAGGAAGGTACCATCCTGTTGATACGAGAGAAGAACGTACCTGATTATTATTACGATGGAGCTGGGATAGTTAAGATGGAAGCCGACGTAGAGCAATGTCTTTACGTTACTTTGGCTAATAAGCCTACGGAAAGCACTATAAGTTATACCCAAGATCGGGAGGTGACTAATTTCGCTCCGGGTGCTATAGCTAGATGGGTTGACGCTGACGGCAATGACGTGTTTTATAAGCTTGTGGAGATAGTCGGCGGTAAGGCTAAGTGGATTACCCTTATCGATACTAAATACGGCAATGTGACGCTACAGAGCACTTACGACAAGAATTATGAGATCGTAAATATCGTATCTGGGTCACGTTTGCAGGCCATCAATAGCGAGAAGAATGAGATTAAGTTCGTTAACAGCGCTACCGGTAATGTTACTGTCGTGTTTAACGCCACGGTATCAGGAGGAGCCAAGAAACTTACGAGCCTGTTGGCCGTGAACGAGGTGGTCCTTACGCCTGGGGCGGCGGCGTCCTTCACCCGTACCGGCGAGACCTTCACCCTCTCCGATCTTTTTGGTGTTACGATCTTCCCGGATCTGGCTGATTCCAACCGTGAGGGAGAATGGGTGATGAGCGTAGGCGTAACCGGAAAACCGATCCTTATGGAGGTAAAGGAGATGAGGAAATGGGATGAGAGTATTGTCAGGGAACTTACTATTGATGAGCTTAACGAGAAGTTCCCTAACGTGGATATCGGGTTCGCTGTCGTATGCAAGACCATCAACAAAGTATATGAGATGGTTAACGGGTACAAGGAATGGGTGTCTTATGATATAATATCAATAAATTAAGAGTATGGCTTTTTTAGCAGGATACGATACGGTAGCATCCTATGTCACGTTTATAGTAAATGAGGACAGGTTCCCTTGTTATGATGGCAAGGGCGCTGATTATATACCCGATCCGATAATATTAGCGGATGCTTTTAATCGCAATCTTAGGTTCTCGACATCTAAACCGGGATTCGTGGACGTTGATTGGGGGGACGGGACGAAGGATCAATATCCTTTAGTTAAGGTATCTGATGGTTTTTATAGGATTGTATTCAGGTCTCTTGACATTGAGTATAAGAAGAATCCGGATGATACCGTATGGTGGTATAAGAAAGAGGATGGCTCACAATACATACCGGTTCCCCCACATAAGTATAGCGATATCAGGCGTAGAGAGGTTACGATGAGGTTCTCTAACGTAATTGATAGGGAATTTAATATGGATGGTATTGTCCTTCATGAGTTCCCTATAGTTAATCTTCCTGATATATCTCATTTGTATACGACTAGATCCGTTTTAAAAAATGGGGATATCCCATATGACAGGATAAGCAAGAGCGTTAATCTTCGTAATATAAGTATGGGATCTTTTATTCATCCTGGCGTATGGAGTAATTGGCCGGAAGGTTTTTTAAATATGAAAAACCTGAGGTATTTCGGATGCAATAGCGTTTTTAACTTCGGGGATGATCCTGATTCTAATTGGAGAAGATTCTCGGAATGGGAGAATCTTACTGATTTTAACTTCAATTGGTGTAACATTCCTTCTTATGATCCGGCTTTTAATTCTATTCCAGCAAAAGGTATAAGCATTATAAGCGATCGGGATAATATACCTGTATTTGATGAGGTGGATAAGGTTGGAGATGATAAGACAGGCGTTACCTTTATGGGTGGTGGTAGCTCATGGAAACAAGATCTGGTAGGAGGTAAGTTGAATAAGATTCAGGGCACGTATTGTAATTCAGGCACGGTGCCGGTAGATGATCTTCCGGATTGGTTGTATGAGGTAAGGGAATTTAGGATATGGACTTTGAATGATGGTAGATTTATAAATACACAGGAGAGGGCTGATACGTTCGTTAACACGTTTTATGATAAGATGATGTCCTGGGATTATATAACGATGTCACAGACGGCTTCTGACGGTAACAGGAATCAGTTTTATAAACTTACCTTAGATTTATATGCTGCCGTAGCTCCTACTAATAAGAGACCGTCTGGCGTTTATCAGGCTCCTGATGGGTTTGTCAAGGGGGCTAGTAATGGTAATCCTACGACACCTATGGAGAAGGTGTATGTGCTTACCAACAACTACGGGCAGACGTGGATCTTGGCACCTGCCCCGGCTTCTAAGGCTGCCCTTACGAGGGCAAGGCGGGCTGGGAAGACCAGGATCACCCCGTTCGTTCTTGGCGTAAAGGACGGGCATGTATCCGTGTTCAGCGGAGATGTTTTAGATGAAAGCATGTCCAAGTACAGTTTTGCCGATAAATACGAGGCTATAGATATATGTAGTAATCTAGGGCTTGATAGTTCACCTGTTGTCGAGTATTTTAGAAGAATAGAGGAGGGAGAGGTATGAAGTTGATATGTAAGGATACGAATAAAGGGTCTATAACCTTTTTTACTAAAGGCAAATATGCTTTTAGGGGTGTTGGTAGGGATGATACCACCAATGACATACCTGATCCTATATTGGATGGTAATAATTACAATGAGAGTATACAGTTTTATTCCAAGACCCCCGGCATGTGCGAGGTCGATTGGGGTGACGGGAATAAAGAGCGATTTCCTTTCGTGAAGGATAGGAGCGAATCCATATACGGGCGATATAGGTTGATGTTCAGGAGAAGGGATATAAGTTATCGTAAGAATCCGGATAGCCATCCATGGTGGTTTTATAAGGAAGATGGAAGTGAGTATATCCCCGCGCCTAATCATGCTTACGCTGATGGGCTAGATAAAGATCGGGTCATTACCATGACTTTTACGAATGATATTACATACGTTCAAACAGCGAGGATAATGATGGTAGGATTCCCGATATTAGACGCCCCAAGTATTATCAACTTAATCTTATTCATTACCGGCGATGGTAATATAACCGATATTCCTAAAGATAGGATACGTAGATCGGTAAATATAGAGTATATAACACTTAAAGAATTAGGTGTAGGGACATTGACATCCATACCAGACGATTGGGATAGGTTGACTAAGTTAAAAGGCATTAATTTAAGTCGAACGGCTGATTTTAATGATACGGAGTCTTCTAATATAAGGAAATTCCCCTCTATGTGGCCTAATCTTGTAACATTATCTTTGGCAGGTTGCAGGGTTAGGGTATATCCAAGGGAATGGCTGTCTTTTAGTAAGCTAAGAGAATTATATATATCCCCGGGAGCGGCTATGCCATCGTTTGACCCTAATACATGCCCGGCTATGGATGAGGTGGATAGGATAAATTCTAGTTTAAAGATTTTCAGTCATATAAACAGATGGTATGGATCTGTCGTGAGTTGGCATCCGTATATGAGTGGTAAGGGGTTGGAAAACATTGAGAGTCTCGACGCTTCATATAGTTATAGTAATATAGATGTAAGTAATCTCCCGGATTATATATATGAGATGAGGTCTATGAATAGCTTTTATATGCATTTCTGCTTGTCAACCCAAAGTCGATGTGATACGTTTATATCAACATTATATGATAAGGTAATGGGGTTTAATTATCTCACTATGTCCTCCTCTGCTTCTGATGGCGAAAGGAATCAGTTTTATGGATTGTATTTAATTATGTATTCGGCTTCCAGTCCTTCTGATAAAAGGCCTAGTGGCGTATTACAGGCACCTTCTGGTTTTATAAAGGGTCAGTCTAATGGCTCTCCGTCGACTCCTATGGAGATGGTTTATGTGCTTATGAATAATTATGGATGGAGGTTTAGTATGGCGCCAGAGGCTTCGGTGTTAAGGTCAATACGATCTTCTGATATTGACACGAGGTCGTATAAGCCATATAAGCTTATCGTATTTGACGATGGGCGTACCTTTGTAGGCAATGGAGATGTTTTAGCTCATGATACGGATAAGGTATTATCGTTTGGGGGTCAACCAGAAGGGGAGTATTTATGTGATTCTATGGGATTGGACAGGAATGTTATTGTAGAATATTTTAATAAGATAGGTAATGGCTAAGACATTATATAAATATGAGGCTTCATCAAATAAGTTCGTGTGGTTCACTACATGGGACAGGGCACTTAGAAATTATTATACCGATGATTATAATTATGTACCTGAACCTGTCGTTGATAATCCTTTTAATACGTTTGTTGAGTTTAGATCCAGAAAGCCCGGTATGGCTAATGTGGATTGGGGGGATGGAATAAAGGAACAGTTTCCTATGACCAAGGTTCAAGGGCAGGATAATTATCGTATCATATTCCGTTCTTTGGCAATACAACACAGGAAAAATCCCAATACTACGTGGTGGTTCAGGAAGGAGGATGGATCGCAATACGTACCTATAGATAATCATGCTTACGCTGATGGTAGGAGGGATGTACAACGGGCTGTGTCGATAGATTTTACTTGTGATATTTATTATGCCAATATCCAAACTTGTAAGATGACGGCTTTCCCGATTGTGGATATACCAGGACTTGAGTTTTTGGTCGTATCCCATACGCTGTATGTTAATGACGGTATACCTGTAGACAAGTTGTCAAGATCCAAAAAATTAATTTATATTGATCTTGAAAATATAGGGCAAAGAATGACCGTAATTCCTGAGGCTATAACCAGTAAGACAGAGGTATATTATTTAAATATGTTTAATATGCTTGATCTTAGGGATATAGAATCTAGCGGGATAAGGAATATAAAGAATATGAAAAATCTTCAAACCCTTGAATTGTCTTCATGTTATTTGGATAGGTATATAAAGGAGTTTAATGATCTTCCTAAATTAACTTCGTTGAGAATACATCCTGGCCCTTCTGATATGTGGAATTATTTTGATATAAATACCCTTCCTTTTTTCGAGGTAGATAAGATAAATCCTAATATTACTGATTTTTATTTTTTAGATGACTGGGTAAGTGGAGAAAGGAGGACGGGTTGGAATGATGATAATATGTCTGGAAGGGGATTGGAACATCTTACTAGTTTCATTGCAGCTCATAGCAATAGTCTTAGAATGGATAAGCTTCCGGATTATATTTATGAGATGAGGTCTATTACATGGTTTAGCGTGAATTGTTCCACTCATAGCCAGAAACGATCGGATGATTTCGTGGATTCTTTTTATAAGTTGGTTACGGAATGGGATCAGATAACTATGACATCCGTGGCTAGCGACAATAAACGGAATCAATTTTATGGTCTTCAGGTATCTATGTATTTAGCTATGTATCCAAACGAAAACCAGCGTCCTTCCGGCACGGAGCAGGCCCCGGAGGGATTCGTGAAAGGCTCGTCAAACGGGTCTCCCGCTACGCCTATGGAGAAGATATATGTATTAAAAAATAACTACGCCCAGAGATGGACGATAAAACCGGCTTGAAATGGATAGAAATAATATTATAAAAGAACTAGGTTCGTATTTTGACATAGTGGAATTGGTGTGTCCTCATACATACAATAAGTGGAAAGACCGGTCGTGGCAGTTCCTTGATACAGCGTTTCTTCATAATCTTCTTGTATTGCGTAGGGATATAATCAAACAGCCTATGTATTGTAATAACTGGGATAAGCAAGGACAGTTTTCCCAGCGTGGTCTTAGATGCAACATCTGTCAGATTGTCAAGGATAAGAAAGATGTTTATCTATCCGCTCATGTGTTGGGTAAGGCTGGGGATTTCGATGTCAAGTCAATGACGGCGGAACAGGCCAGAGGCTTGATTTTGGATCATCAAGATATGTTACCATATCCTTTCCGGCTTGAGGGTAAGGTGAATTGGTTGCATTTTGACAGTCTTGATACGAGGAACGGTATACACGCCGTGGTGTTTTAGGTACTTAATGCCATAGTGATTAACTTTGTAAATGACATTAGTAATGGATAATAAGGGTATGTTGGATAAGATTGGGGTTCTGTGGAATATCGCTATCGCTTATGGTACTTCATGTTGGGCTTATTTCCAGCCGGTTCATCATCTGCTGGAGGTTCTTCTTGTAGTGCTGTTGGCTAATTTTATAGCAAGGCTTATCCAGAGCGCCAGAAGGTGGAAAGTCCGTCGTAGCCGTAAACGCCGGTTCTCCCTATACCGGTGGTTCAGGGAGGTCAGGCTGGTAGGGATACTCAAGGAGTTTTTCCTGTCTTGTTTTATAGTCATGACATTATGCGTGATATACAAGACATTGAGTATTGAGGAGGATGACGCTTCCGCTATATTGGTAGTGACCAAATACGGTGTTTATGCCGCTCTTGTTGCTTATGTCATGTTGTTCCTTAACACGGTAGGGGAGGCTTTCCCTGATACTTATATAGTAAAGGTGTTTAAGAGTATATTCAACAGGGTTAATATCTTGAAACTTTTCGGATCGGCTAAATCCTTACCGGATGACGCTTTTAACGATATAAAGAAGATCGCTGATGAAGAGGTTAAGGATAAGTCTTAGGGCGATTGTTTGTTTAGGTCTGTCGCTATTCCTGTCCTCTTGCGGAAGCAGGAGGCAGGTTAGCGAAACGTCTATTGATAGTAGGTTGATCAGCAGGATAGAGACGATGATAGATGAGGTCATGGATCGGAAGATCGTAGAGATCAAGACATCTGATCTTAATGCCGATATTGTTATAACGGAGAGAGAGTTCGATACGGACAAGGATGTTGATCCTACCACGGGGGAACGGCCGGTGTCCTCGCAGACAGATACCCATATCGTCATTGGCCGGCGGGACAGCACGGTTACGGCTGATTCCCTTGGTATTGATAAGACGATCACCGGTATTGAGGATATTGATAAGAAGACAGACATCAAGCATAAGGACGTAGATGATAAGAAAGAATCAAAATGGCCAATAGCTGTCACATCAATTAGCGTGTTGTTGATATTATTGGGCTTAATATATTTACTAAAAAAGATGAAGGTTTTATGAGACGAAGAATGATTGAATATACTAGGGGGGGGGATTGACGATCATACTAGATTCTTAATGAGATTCAATGGTAATTTTAAGGTAGAGGGGAATCCTACTCCCTCTGGCGACCTCTTTATAGCCAATAATGGCAATCTTATCACCGATGGCTCAATACAATGTGTCCAATATAACGAAAAGGATCCTTTTCTTTATACTATCATAAACACCAAAGAATCGTTATTGCATGAGCTATTTTATGACGGTCATCCATTTACTATAGACTTTTGGTATAAGTCAACCAATCTTGTTACAAGTTGTTTGGTTGAGCATGAATATCCTAATGGTATTTTTTATTTTGGTGTAGTTTTAACAGGTACTGGTTTTTATTTTTTATTTCAAGCTCAACAAGCTGGTTGGCATGTTGATAGAGTTGAGGCAAACAAATGGTATCATATAGCTATAGTCAGAAGCAGTAATGAATATGACATATTAAGATGTTTTGTTAATGGTATACTTATTATTAACACGAAAACCAATAATACGCTTTCCCTTAGGTCTTATAACCTAGGTATTAATACACGAGGTGATGGTATGGATAACGGAAATTTTATGATGGACGATTTCAGGATAAGTGATATAGCTAGATGGGAGTCAGATTTTGAACCTCCAAAAAGAAAGGGATTATGATCTACCATAATCCCCTACATTCATCCTTACCCACGTATCAACCAAAACCAAAATGAGGTCAGTCCCGGATTCGAACCGGGGTATATGGTTTTGCAGACCACCGACTAAACCACTCATCCAACCGACCGTGACGCGAATATAAAGATTTTATTTGACCAGATAACTTAATTGACCATCTTTTTAACTAACAACTTTCCTTAAAGCCAAATAGTTCTTATTTAACTTCTGGAACCGTAGAGATAATTGTATAGACAAGTATTGTTTTTAGGTGACTCTTGCTGGAAGCCAATAAACAAGGTGGCGGCGTCATGGCGTGGGGCTGGTGGCTGCCTTCCATGGCCGGCCAGGAGCGGAGCGACTCACGACCAACCCTGCCGATTCCCTTTGGCACTTCACGCTTTAGCGCAGAAAAGAAGTAAACATATAGGATCATTATGTTTAAAGATAGTAGTCATCTGCCAAATAAGATCGAATGTAAGGATATAGTAAATATCTCAATAATACAATCATAAAGAGTCTTGAGTGGGATTATTAAGATCTTTATCTGCCAACATACTACTCATTTTTAAATTAATGTTTTTTGGATGTCTACTTTAGATAATAAAAGGCGTTAGCTAACATCATTTCATTAATAGGGTTATTAATTAGAAATTGGTAAGAATTAAATAAAGGAATGCTTTATAATGAGATTTGCTTCAGAAAGAGGCGAAGCTTCTTATTACACATGTCACAAAATGGACAACTGTGTTTCAGCAAGTTATGTTATTAATGAAATAATAATGGTGATATATGGGAAAATTAATTCATCTTATTCTTTTAAAGGTCTTATATTTTGCTTATATTTGAAGTGGACAAAATATGAACAATATGAATTTCGACTTGAATTATATAAGGAAATGCTCTTCTATGATAAAGGAATTTCCGGTGTATACCGAGGCTGAGAAGAAGCAGGTAGATGAGGGGCGTACTTGCATTAAGCTATCTAAAGGTCAGCCTATATATCCGCGTAATTTCAAGAAACGTAGAGATACTTTCGCTGGCGCTGATTATACCACGGCTAATCCTAGGAACATCAGTCCTGATGATATTTATATACCTCCCTACTTTAGGCTTAAGATTATTATGGCTATTATCATCAACTTTGATAGAGCTATAGTGTTTAATAGGATATCTGATAAAGATTTTAAGCTAGGTATGACGTACCGGTTTATCTATGAGTATGTAGGATCGTTTAAGTGTTTTGAGAAGGCTTATAAGATGATATCGATGGTAGTTGATAGCGAGTTGTCGATCATGAGATCAATCGGTGATTATAATTATAAGTGGAATATTCGCAAGGTTTATCCATCATGCTTTGTAGGCAAGGCTAAGTTCAGGTATATTGGCGGCGAGGACAATGCACCTGTAAGTTCAAAGGGGAGGGCTAATAAAGCTAGAAGAGCCGCTGTTGACTACAAAGTTATGATTATGGTGAATATCATAAATACCAGATCTGCGAGTAAGATAAGGAAGATGATTGACTCTGATGGTAGTCTTAAAAACAATGGTAAAAGGTTTGACGGTAGGAATGATAAAGTTCTTTTCAGTATATTCAATAGTCATTTGATTCACGAGGGGTTTAAGGAAGTTAAAACCTCGTCCTTATATAAGTACTTGAAAGAGGCCTTAGATTTTTTAGGTGTAAGTCTATTAGAGTTAAGATCTATTGCTGATAGAGCTATTTCTGACATAGAGGATGGCAAGGAAGGATATGAGCCTGGCCTATGCTCTTATGATGACTGTTTTGATATTAATTCTTTTGTGGAGGATTCGTGATGAGTAGCTTTAGTATCATAAGAGGTGGAGATATGTCCATCGTATTTAACCACGATAATAATATGTTTAATATCCAAGAGCTATCGGATTCCATTGGATGTAAGAATATACTGTCATCTGTCGTAAAAGATCCTTTGAATGGGTCGATGTATGTTATTAAAGAGATATCCGATCAGAAGTGGGGAGATATAGTGGCTTTGGTAAGATTCGGTTGTATGGTGAATAAGTCTATTGTAAAGGATTTGATCATTAAGTCTATTAGGTTATGGGTGGAGATATGTGACTTCTCTTATGATGATACCGATCCATCTACATCCGATCCTATATACGATACGTTCCTTTTTAAGAGTTATATGTCTGTAGCCGGGGACAACCCTGACCTTAACAAGTTTATTGTATCCCTTAGAGGGAGGATGCTTAAATACGATCTAAGATCTCTTTATCTTTACCTAGCTATATTCATGGCTATCAACGGAGGCATTCTTCTTAGCGAGGACGATCTTCTTGCCGCTCTTATCTTATGATTGTATTTGTGATGTTGATCAAATTAGTATCTTTGTGAAAAAGATACGAGATGAATCAGATTAATATCATACCGAAGATAATTCATGATAAGTTCGCCGCTAGGATTATCATGGATGATTACGATATAGAGAAACCTATCGTTATTACTGTCGTGGCTAGACGTAACGATGGTGAGTATAATACCCAGATATTGACATACCCTACATCTGGTGTTGATTATGAGGGTAATGTAAGGATGGTGTTTTTTGATGTCGCTAGGTCTCATGTTTGCCAGATAACATCGGTATTTATCAACGGGCATGAGGTCAAGACATATTATACCGATGTCCCTGATCTTGATATGCAGGCTCGTTATGACGATAGTTTGTGTAGGTACGATAAGAAGGTTAATATGAATGATATTCGGTTGTCATTTCAGGTGCTAGAGACACGTGATCCCAAGGTGTTGCAGGTATTGGATGAGTCCGAGTGGGGGCTACTGGAGGACAGGAAGGCGATCATCGAGATCACTACGCCGGGCATGTCCGACCCCGTTACGTTGTTCCTTGGCAAGAATCAGGTCAATACCTTTACTAGCCTAACATTAGGCCTCAATTGCTTTAATTACGATGATTGTAATGTCAAGTACCTTGATCTACCTGATGGTATATATGATATCAAGATCATAGGTAGCCCTTCTACTTACAATTTCAGTCGCAAGTATCTTAAGACGGATCTTATACGCAGACGTCTTGATCGGCTATGGATCAAGACTGATATCTTGTGTGAGGATATGGATAAGGACCTTATAGGCAAGATACAGGAGATGGAGACACTTATGGCCGTAGCCGAGGCGAATGTCAGGTTGGATAACATAAGGGCCGCCCATGAGATTATTGATCGTGTCGGAGAGCTTCTTGAGATGGCTACCAATTGCGTGGATTGTTAAACATAAAAATATTTAGTCGTGGGTTGTAATACTTGTAAGGAAAAGGCGTTAAAGGCCGAGAGAGAAAGGATTGAGAGAAGTATGATGAATCATTCTTCTTCTACCGTTGTTAGCGATAGGGAATATGCTTCTAGAAGCACCGCCGGTTGTATGGTCATGCTCGATCCGTTGAAGACAATGGAGCGTGACGTGGTGAGCATATACAAACAGACCCGTACCATAGGTGACGTGGGTATCGTCTATCTCAACATGCAGAAGAAGATCCGTGAGTGGATCAAGAACCTGCCATATGGATGCCCGCCTGATGAGGAGGTACAAGAAATGAGAAAGGAGATTCTGGATGGGCGCGCAATCTATATCAAACCTTGATAGAATAGATCTATGTAAGGTCGTAGATGAGTGGTTATCTTGCCAATGGGGTAGATACATGAGGTATCATAGGTATAGGATCGGGGACAAGCCTGATGTATCTTATTGGGGGAAGATAATTCGTCTGCAAAGATCATTATGCGATAATGATTGCGGGTTATGCCCGGATGAGATAAGATCGTTAAAGGAATGTGTTAATAAGTTGCTGGCATGAAAAAATATAACTGTTCACATATAACTCCGTCCACTTGCGTGCCTTACGAGGGCGATCTTCCAGAGTGGTCAAAATATAAGGACTCTGATGAGTGCGTTATGATCTATGACGTGATAGAGGAGATCTATGAGGAGCTTACCCGTATCAGGGAGGCTATAGATGTCCGGGACCTCGGAGAGTCTTGCGTGAAGGTAAGTGGCGATAAGACTGTGGCTAAGGTGCTTTATGCGCTGGAAGATAAGATTTGTAATGGATGATAAGCCAATGGAGAAAAATCGACATTGGTGATAATCAACGGTATGGATATTTATTTATGAGGTGCTATTAGATATTGAGTATCTGTTAATCAAGTATCCAATTTGTAAGGGGTCTTCTAAACAAGTAGGTTAGATAGGTACTCTTGTAAGTTGTAAAGCATCTTTATGCGTTGGATATAAAAAAATAGCCAATTGATTTGTCATAGACGATTCAATTGGCTATTTTTTTATATCCATCATATCTCACGATATAATGGATATAGGTTATTTATTATGAGTGCAAATATAATTATTTCCAATGATTCTACGAAGGCTAGTAGTGGAATTTTGGCGTCCAGATCCAACGAAAAAGGATTATCTACAATATTTAGCTACAATGGTAGTGATATAACTTTCAAAACAGAGAACGGTATTACTTATGTGAATGCTACCGAAATGGCGAAGCCGTTTAAAAAGAGACCAAATGATTATTTATCGTTATCTTCTGTAAATGAGTTAATTAATGCCATTACCAGAAAATATGGTAATGCTGATTTTCAGCCTGTTACGATTATCAGGGGTACGGTTAATCCTGGCACATGGATGTGTGAGGATCTGGCTTTGGATTTCGCTCAGTGGCTTAGCGTTGATTTTAGGTTGTGGTGTTTGGATAGGATTAAAGAGCTTCTCACTACAGGTAAATGCGTGATTCCTGATTTTAATGATCCTCCCGCCGCTGCTGAGGCTTGGGCTAAGGAATATCGTGGCAGGGTGGCCGCCGAGAAGCTGGCATTAGAGGAGAAGGCCAAAGCTGAGGAGATGGCTAAGGTTCTTGAATCGAAGAGAGAGGATATAGAGTTTTCCGAGTCATTTATCATGTCTGGAGAGTCAGATTTGCTGGTAAGGGATTTGGCCAAGAAGCTTGAGCAGAACGATATAATTATAAGCGATAAATGTCTCCGTGACTTTCTTGTTAAGATAAAGATAATAGTCAAAAGGGTTAAGGTTAATGGAGATTGGGAGATTACAGCTAATGCTGTAAGGAAAGGATTTGCTCATTATCGTGATAAGAATATATGCACCGAATCTGGTAAGGTTATATATGCTAGGACTATCTATATAACAGGCAAAGGTTATAAACATATATTGTCGTCTATAAATGGCAGCAAGAAAAGTGATTTCATATTGTGCGGAGGTATGTTTAGGGACTATGGGGTGTTCGCCGGATCGGAGTCGTTTAATCACTGGGATAATTAATTCCATTTTTGCCCAAAAATTGATAATCAGGTAACTGCGTGTTTGCATTTACGGTTATGTGCCTCATGTCGGTAAAATATTTATCTTTGTGACAAAGTGAATTACGATGATATATGGAAATAAAGAAATAGTACGGACGTTCACCAGAAACAACCCACCTGCCGGGTACGTGGGCGGCTCTGTTGACTACCGGGTCCCGGCCGATGTCTATTTTGGCGATACGCAGGAGGAGGCTGACAGCAAGGCTGAGGATGATATCAAAGCTAATGGTCAGGACTACGCCAACACATATGCCGACATAATACCGTCCGTATGGTATAATGATCAGGTATGCGATGAGTTTATTAAGAACAATTGCGTAAGCGGTAAGGGATCCAAGGAACAGATATGTGTAGAGAAAGGTAGGTTTGTCTCTTACGTATCCAAGAAGGATGCCAATGATAAGGCTAGGGTGGAGCTGAACCGGATCGGGCAGGGGGAGGCCAACGCTGTTGGGGCTTGCTGCGAGGACTGGGCCTCACAGCCTCTTCGTGGTTTGTTTTACAAGAATGATTGCGAGGCTGGCACATCAGGTAAAGAAGGTATTGTGTATGAATTGCCAGCCGGAGCCGTCATATCCGATATATCCCAGATTGATGCTGATACGTTAGCTTATAGGAAGTTCATGAAAGAAGGGCAGGAGAAGGCTAATGCTGAGGGTAGTTGCTCCCCTGTATTCTATAATACTACGATCGGTGATTGGTTTGAGAAGGTATGTCCGTTTGGATATAAATCAGGTAGGGTATATTATTCTATCAAAGCCAACAGGTTTAGGTCATGGATATCAGTAGAGGATGCCAACGCCAAAGCTCGTGAGGTTTTGATGGTAGAGGGGCAGGAGTACGCTGATCTTAATCTTGAGTGCGAGAAATGGATTGAGAATATTGATCAAGAGGATCAATGTTATTGGTAAGAATGCGTTTGTGTTTTCCATAATAACCTCAAATAGTATTAAAATCGATAAAAATTATTAGTCGTTTTTAATATACCCTTTAACAGGGTCAGGTTATTAGCCTAAGCCTTGAAATAGAGGCTACGTTGGTCAGGAATATATAGTTACCAAGGGATGTTTACCCAAGTCCCTTGCTCTAAGGCAGGTGGTTAAAAGGAGTAGCGTATTTGGTGAAACAGTGCCGCCTACGCGAAACCCTTTCCAACATTGGCGATGGGTACTAACAGGAGCGATCCTGACTTATCCCTTAACCGGGATTACATTCCAGGGGAACCCTCGGGTTCCTTAGGAATGTTTTAAAGCTTGTATGTAGTTTAATAAGTTTAACAGATTTATTAATATGGATGATTGTGAGCATAGCGTAATTTTGGATTATTTTTCACGTAAATATTTTAATATGAGAGATAGCGTTGAGGTGGTAGATACGTTATCTGGAAAGACTATTCGTGTGGATAATGATCAGTATATTCGTATTCAGGATTTAATACTTAAATTGGATATGCTTTTTATTGAAGATCCTTACAAATGTAGGGTACTGATGGATATACTTGATATAGATTATATTTATCTGTCTATATTTTCTATGAAAAATATTTGCACTAAAAGAGATAAGCCCTATAAAACATATATAGCGTTTGATGAGAATACGCTGTTATATAAAATAGGTAGATCTTCTAATCCATTTAAGAGGATAAAAAGCTCTTCTACATTTTCTCCTTTTGTTAAATTGATGTTTGTGTCTGATAGAGATATAGAATCGGTCATTCATGATAAATATAGTAAATATAGAAGATTGGGAGAATGGTTTGATTTATCCGAAAAGGATTTATGTGATATCGTGAACAATTATGGCTTTATTAAATATGAAGAAAGATGAGGGATAAAAAGTATGTGTGTATAACTGATTTGATGAATAAGGCTAGAGATATTGATAACAAGAGTATAAAATTATCTGATGTTATCAAATATCCTTCGTCGTCTCTTGTGATAAAATCGTTCCTCTCTTCTTTTGGGATAGATTTAAAAGACGAGCCTGTTACTTTGATGGTCTTAAAAAGAGAAGGCTTCGCTAAGAGAATAGGCAAGGGCGATGGGCAGAAGTGGATGATAGAATTTAACCTGTCTTTTATATTGCTATTTTTAGCTTTTGGGAGTTTAGCATATGATTTGCTGTACGATAATATTTGATTGATATTACAATTTGTAGAAGCCGGGAATAATTCTCGGCTTCGTTGTTTAATAACGTATGTTGTCTTATAATTAAACCAAATCTGTATCTTTGCTAAAAACATTAATATTATTAATATGTGTAATATAGGTGGTTGTTGTCATGATCATTCGAGGGAGCGTCCTGAAGAATGCTGTCATGGTGTTAAGATAGACAAGTTTCTTAACAAATGCCCCGAGGATCCTTGTGATCCTTGCGATCGGGATTGTCAGGACGAGCCTTGTGTTGGCTATGGATGTCCTATAGTTTTATATGATAAATGCGTCTTATACTCAGGTGATGAGTTGGTGGTGGACGGTATAGAGAAAGGTACTGATATATCTGTCGTTATAGACTCATTGAGGCGTATTATAGCGTCTAGGGATAAGCAGATAGATTTATACCATCGTGAGGTTCTGGATTTGAAGAAAATTATAAACGAGCTTGTCAACGCCGGTAATGGTGGCGGTGATAATGGTGCAGAAGAGGAGGTATGGTAACAATGAATGGTTGTAACAAGAAACAATACAGGCCTACTGTAGACGATACGAAAGTACCGTGCTCTACGTACATGAGCACCGACTGTGTTTATCCAGGAGACAAGGTACGTGTGGAGTCATTGGGATTATCTCCCAGTTGCGATATGTCCGATGTCCTTAACGCTATGATAAAGGCTATACGGGACAGGGATGCTGAGATACTTGAATTAAGGAGAATGATTAATAAATTGATTTGATATGAGGAATAACTGTAATCCATGTAAGCCGGAATATAGACCGGGGAATGAATGTAGTATCTACAGTTCCCAGATCATATATGATGGTCAGTCTTTTCCTGAGGCAGATATCAGGAACGGAGATGGCATGAATAGTGTAATCGAGTCTCTGGTAAGGAAGCTGGTTGCCGTATCTGGAGCAACGGCGTCCATCCAAAGGGATTCGTTTAAGGGAGTGCAGGCCGTAAGGTTAAGATACGAGCCTCTGAATGTTCTTAGCGTGACCTACTGCGGTACTATCGTACCTAACGACGGGTATGTCGTTTCTGGTAGATCCATTAAGTTCAAGAAAAGGTATTGCATGGGCGATGAGTTCGCTGATGTTAATATCGTATATACTACATTGAATAGTAATATTTTAAATACTTCATGCTATGGCTAAGAGAGTGTATGATACGGTCTTGGCTTCCGAGTGTGACGGTTGGGTATGTGGTGAGACACTTAAGAAAGGGTCTGTCCCAGCAGACAGGTTGGAGCTTGATTCTTTTTCAGAGGCCGTCAGGGAGCTTATAGAGCGTTTTTTCGAGGAGGGATGGTTGCCGGATATGATCTGTGATCTTGGTTGTGGTGGCGCCAGCGTGTTTGAGATTAAGCCTACTAACTTCGAGTATCCTCCTGAGGGCGGCGAGCAGATTCTGGAGATTATCGTAGGTAAGAGTGATAAATGGACTATAACTCAAGCGGAATGATATGAATAATTTAAAAGATATTCTTGCTAAGATCGAGCAAGGCTCCTCATGGGTGTCCTACGACAAGATTTCCGGTACCGGTCCCGACAAGGTGGCGATCAAGGTAGAGCCGGGATGGATGGGTAGGTTGCCTAGGGAGACTTACGTAGCGGTCGAGAAAGGCAAGGTAACGAAACTCGCTACCATAACCCAGAAGGGCATGGAGCGGGTAAGCGTGGATCCGGCCAATATCATGTTTGACATGGAGGGCGGGACGGCGGTCATCAACGCCAAGCTTAACTCCGCCTCGGTCAAGGCCTCCTGCCTTACTCTTGGTGGTTCGGTGAGCAAGTCTTATATAGTTTCCATGAACGTGAATGGCTTATCCATGAAGGTTCCGGAAGAGGATAGCAGGTATATAGTGTATGCCGATCCTGAGGATCCCGGTGCCACTGATTTGTATGAGGCTAGTTTTGTTATAGCTATGCCTAAGAATATGGATAACGAGCAGCATCATGAGATGTTTGTCTTGAATGGCAAGGTTGTTAATATCAATCAACAGCCTAATGATATACCTTATATTATACTTGATCATGACTTTGATAACGTGACTAGTGAGAACGGTCAGGTCGTTATCGATATCAAGTCCAATACCGAGTATGATATTGAACTGGTATGTTGCACTTGTGGCGATGGCAGCGAGGAGCCGGAACCGGAACCACCCTTTAACGTGGATCCGCAAAGGTTGACGCTTAATAAGGATGGTGATACCCAGATCGTGAGGGTAGAGGCCGGAGATAATGTTTCATGGAGAATAGAGGAGGATTGACATGGCAAGGGAAGTAGATAAGAATTGCGTTGAGGGTAATTGCTTTGCCATTAACGACAAGAGCCATGGGGTAGGCGATAATAAGCTTAACATCGTATACAAGGCTAATTACACCGGTCAGATCTGTACGGCTAAGTTCCGTATAACATCAAAGGACGGTAGTGTTGTTAAGGAGTATATGATAGCCCAAGATGCCAAGCCCGTTTATTATAATATCAAGATGGTTCAGCCGTTTACCAAGGACGATTGTTTGGCTAACCAACATGGATCGGTTGTGTTGTATACGGTCGAGGAAAGGACTTACAAATCATTTATCTCGCAGGAGGACGCCGATGCCAAGGCTATGGAGGATATAGCCCTAAATGGTCAGGCATACGCCAATGAGCATGGTGAGTGTATAACTGACATCTGGTATAACGAGGAGCAAAGGAAAACCTTTATCCGTAACAATTGTGATAAGTTCAGTGATGGTCAGGAATATGTTTACATCGTTCCTGAGGGTAAGTACGTGTCTTCTATCTCTCAAGAGGACGCCGACAGGAAGGCTCTTGAGGATATTGAAAAGAATGGTCAACAACAAGCTAATCTGGAAGGTGAGTGTAAGCCTAAGGAGAATATTTATTATGGTAAGTTTAGCAAGACCTTTACCCGTAACAATTGCGACTCCACTCAATACGGAACGGATGTGGTTGTTAATGAGACGATGGTTACAGGAGACTTTAGATCCATCGTATCTCAGGAGGAGGCTAATAAGTTAGCACAAGCCGCTGTAGAGGCTCAGGGTCAGGATATAGCTAATATCAAGGGTAATTGTGAGAAGATACCGGTATTTACCGGATCGTATTCTAAGGTATTCCAGAGAACTAATTGTCCTGAAGGTTCTACGCCTGTTGACTTTACCGTGGATGAGAAGATGTGTACCGGCTATCCGTTCACTTCTACAGTATCACAGGATGCCGCCAATAAGCTGGCGCAGGACGCTGTTGAGGCGCAAGGTCAGGCTATCACCAATGAGCGTGGCGATTGTCAGACTAACGTCTACTATAACGTTAGGATGGAGAAGACAGTCACGAGAAATAATTGTGATGAGTTCCATATCGGTCAACCTTATACTTATGTTGTAGCCGCCGGTAAGTACTTCTCTATTATCTCGCAGGAGGACGCCGACAATAAGGCCAAGGCCGATCTTGAGGCTAACGCCCAACAACAGGCTAACCTTGAAGGTGAGTGTAAGGAGAAGACCGTATATCATGGTAAATACAGTAAGGAATTTACCCGTAACAATTGTGACGAGACCCAGTATGGTACTAAGGTTGTTGTAGACGAGACTATGGTGACAGGAGACTTTAGATCTACCGTATCTCAGGAGGACGCTAATAACAAGGCTAAGGCCGCTGTTGAGGCTCAAGGCCAGGATGTGGCTAACGTGAAAGGTAAGTGTGAGAAGGTTCCTGTATATACCGGTACTTATACACGTACGTTTACCCGTAACAATTGTGGTACTGGTGCTGGTGGCACTTATACGGTAAACGATAGGATGGTTGATGGTTATCCATTTACTTCCACCGTGTCTCAAGAGGATGCTAACAGCAAGGCTAAGGCTGCCGTTGACGCCCAAGGACAGGCTCTTGCCAATATCCACGCCCTTTGTACGTATACCGGCCGTGCTTCCTTGGAGTTCACGAGAAACAACTGTGGTGAGTGCAAGATCGGATCTAAGGTGACGATCACTCAAGATATGGTAGAAGGACACCCATTCCAGTCTAACGACTCGCAGACCGCCGCTGACGCTATGGCTATGACCGCCGTACAAGCCCAAGGGCAGGCTTTGGCTAATACCAAGGGTACCTGCTCTAACGCTACTATGTATACCGGTAAGGCTAGCTTCGAGTTTACGAAGAGCAATTGTGGCGCTAATCAGGTAGGAGATCCGTTCACCGTAACACAAGATATGGTGGAAGGTCATCCATTCCAGTCTTGCGTATCACAGGAGGAGGCTAATTTGTTGGCTATGGCGGCTGTCATGAATCAAGGACAGAAGATCGCCAACGAGCAAGGTACTTGCCATGAGGCTCCTAAATACACCGGTCATTATAGCGAGGCGTTCGAGAAGAATAACTGTCCGTCCGGTCTTATCCCGTCTTCAGTTACCGTTACTGAGGCTGATGTAACCGGAGGTCCATTCTACTCATACGAGAGCCAGTTCGCCGCTGACGAGCTTGCTAAGGCCGCTGTCAAGGCGCAAGGTCAGGCCATAGCCAACGATCGTGGTACTTGTGATGAGTTGAAGATATATGTCGGTAATTATAGTAAGGAGTTCACTCCTAAGTGTCCTACTTGCCAGTATGCTGATCCTATTACCGTAACCCCGGATCTTATGGGACAGTTCTTCACCTCTACCCGTTCACAAGAGGAGGCTGACGCTTTGGCTAAGGCCTACATCGATAGGATGGGTCAGGCGTTCGTTAACAAGAACTATGATGACACGTGTCATACTAAGGATGAGCAACCGGTTTGGGAGACTATCGAAACCGTATGTAAGGACTGTATCTCTAAATTACATCAACGTAATACCAATACCTGCTATACTGATCCTGAGAATCAAGAGCGGTATATAGCTGGTGGTAATAAGACATGCTTCTGGTTTGGTACGGCATCTAAGGCCTTCACCCGTCAATGTGCGGATGGTGGGGTTGGAAGCTCTGTTACCGTAACTCAGAATGATGTTACGGATCCAAGTCCTAGCTCTGATGGTAAGTTCAAATCATGTGTATCTCAGGCTGACGCTAACGCCAAGGCATTGGCGGCTGTTACGGCTCAGGGACAGAGCGTAGCTAACTCGAAGGGTACTTGTACGTGGACAGGAAGCTATACCGGTCAGGTTCAGAAGAACAATTGCGCTGATGGCGGCGTAGGAGACATGGTATCCGTAAGCAGCAGCAAGCTTCCGGGACATCCGTACACCTCCAACATATCTTTGGCTGACGCCAATAAGAAAGCTGAGAATGCCGTTCGTGGAGCTGAGGGTCAGGCTTACGCCAATAAGAACGGAGGATGTACCTGGACTTACGTGGCAAGCCGTGACTTCTATAAGAACAACTGCGCCGAAGGCGGGGTAGGCCAGAGGATAACGGTGACCTCCACACAAGCCAACGGCGGCACGGCTATCACCAGCAAGGTTTCTTTGGCGGATGCCAGAAGCAAGGCAGAGCAGATCCTAGATCAGAAAGGACAAGATTACGCTAACCAGCATGGCACTTGTGTATGGACCGGTACTGGAAGCGCTACTTTCTACAAGGATAATTGCGGCTCTTGTAAACAGGGTGTGGCTATATCAGTTCCTTATAGCTCGTTAGGATTAGATCCTATAACATCAACGGTCTCTCAGGCTGATGCCAACAATAAGGTTCAGGAGGCTTTCAGAAGCAATTCGGCTACCAGAACCGCCGCCCAAGCTTACGCTAATAAGAACGGAGATTGCGAGGATACTCCTCCTAATTGGAGTGGTTGGAGCTATGATGGCGGAAACTATTGCTCAGGTGGTGATGTTTGGGCTAGATATAGAAGGACTGATAGCACTGGATGTCACTCTGACGAGACTGAGAACAGGTTGCATGAGTCTTGCGATTGTGGATGTTCAGGTGGTTCTTGTGATAGCTGTTGTGATCCTAATTCTTGGAGTAGAATAGGAGAGGCTGAGTGTAGATCTGGCGAAAGTGTAGCTTTATATAGAAATGATTGTGGAAGAGAGGAATATCTAAGCTATGGATCTGCTTGCTGTAATACGATCGGTTTCCAAGGAGGATCTGCTACTAGTAGGAATTGTCCATCTGATAGACCTTGTGGAGTAACGATCTCCTATCCGGGTGTACCTTCTGGATCTATATGCGCTTCTAGCACGTCTTCTGCCAACGCTCAGGCTAGCGATAAGATAGAGAGTCTTAGATCTCAAGCTCAGGCATTAGCGGATGCAGGTTGTAGTGGAAGGGTATGTAATGATTATGTAGAGGCTACTGCTACCAAGCAAGGTTGTCCGTCAGGATGTACGGCTCCGAAGGCTTCCGCTTACTGGGTTTCTGGCGGAAACAATGGCGCTTGGTGTAAGTGTAATGGTGATAAGGCCGCACTTACCGCCGCTGCACAGGCTGACGCACAGAGACTAGCGCAGGAAAAAGCCAACGCTATGGAATGCGATTGTCCCAAAACATGGAGCGCCAACGCTATGCTGAGCGGTGATCCTTGTAATGGCCTGTCTGGTTCTACATCTACATTAAGGTGCTCCTATGAAGTGTCTTACAATAATCAATGTGGATCATCTAAATCAATAACTGTAACTGTTACTGGTAGGAATGATCATGGACAAACCGTTACGGCTGGAAGTACTACCGTAAGTATACCTACTGGGTCTGGTAAAAAAACCGGTGTCATAGGTTTTGATTCAGGAGTACAATGTGGATCCATAAGTGTTTCTGGGGGAGGATCTGGGAGCTGTTAAGATTCTGATGTATAACAAAAAAGGAGAGGCTAATAAGTCTCTCCTTTTTATTAAAAAACCATTACAGCAGTGATTGTCAACAATTACCTGAATCATGACCAGAGATTGTTACATCTCCACATACCACTTCTCGGCTAAAATACACACTTCCACTCTTGCTTCCAGATCCCGGGGGAATTGTGAAGCTAGCGCTATTGACCTGCTCTTCTCCGTTTTGTGTATATCCTACACCACTCACAGAACCAGATATAGATCTACCACATTGATTATTATACGTAATCGTAAATCCTCTTGATGTGACAAGTTGCTTATGACTCATGCAATCATTATTCATAGATACAGACCATGACCACGTCTTCTGCTCAGGGCAATCGCATTCCATAGCGTTGGCTTTTTCCTGCGCTAGTCTCTGTGCGTCAGCCTGTGCAGCGGCGGTAAGTTGGTAGTTTCATCAACCTCGTTTATTCTATTTTCGATAGAAATGACTAATATTGTATCACTAACATTAAAAAAGTAAGATTATGGCATGTGCTAAGAAAAAGAAGATGGCAGAAGGAGGCAAAGTCTCCGAGAAAAAGAAACCTCAAATGAAATGTGGAGGCAAGGTTAAGAAAAAGAAGTAATAACCGGAGGGGTATATCCCCTCCTTAGTATTTCATGCATGAAAAATTCAGAATTTGTATCTAGGATCATAAATGATATGAACTCCATCAATAAGGACGCTCATGTCAGTAGGAGGTGGATATTATCTATAGGCAGACAAAAAGCAAGGTCTTATATAGCCCAGAAATACGCTGACGGTACTTTGTTCGGCGAGGAATCATTATACACCCATATCAATTGTCTGGAGATGGAGAGAGTCCGGAAGGTTGATTGCTGTTTTGATGAGTTTAAACTATGCAGGATACTTATGAGATCCAAGAAAAGATTGCCCGATATGATATACACCCGTATAGGACCGGCTATTATAAAGGTATCGAACATCATGGATGATATTATATTCACTCCTATATCGTTAAGAAAATACGCTAATAATAAGGAACGTAAATATGGTAATATAGATCAATACTATTATTACGTCAATGATGGATATATCTATATACCTGATATAAATATAGAGGCTATAAACGTGGATCTTATAACCCTTGACAGAAAAGCTGCGTTAGAGCTAGGGGGATGTGGAACGAAAAAAGATGATCCATGTATATCTCAATGGGATTATGATTTCATATGCCCTGATAAGTTACTGGAATATGTGGTATCTGAGACGTTAAGGGAGACGATAACCAAACTACAGATACCTACGGATGAGAATCCGGATATGGATATTAATAAGAAAACGCAAAAAATTCAATAAGCATGAACATAATAAGATCTATAATCAATTTCTTCGGTGCTGAGGATGTTGTTGATGGTATCGGGGAAAGAGGAATGAGAGATAGCTCAATCATAAAATATAATGAGATACATGATATGTATGATGAGATTATAAAGGATCTTGGAGAGATGCCAGCATACGTATCAAAGAACTATATCTATGATAAGATAAAAGACAAAACAGGTTTTAGTACAAGGCATATCAGTAGGATACTTAATCATACTAAGAAAAGAGATCTTAGGTTTATTTAAAAAGGAGAGGCTAATCAACCTCTCCTTTTTTGTATATACATCGCTAACATTGTCCACCAGTTGTACAAGCCGCATGCGCCGTCCCAGGCTTTATGCCTGCTTGAAAACACATTCTACCACTAGTAGATCCGCTACCTGTACCAATTGTAACTGTGGTGCTGGTAGTCATCTCCATGCCTGTGGAGGTATTTGCTTCAGCTCCTCCTGTTACTGTTACAGTTTTATTGGAACTACACGGGTTGCTATACTCTATGGTGAAGTTAATACAACTTCCACTTTCACTGTAATCCGTTACATTAGCACTCCAGTTTTTAGGGCAATCGCATTCCATAGCGTTGGCTTTTTCCTGCGCTAGTCTCTGTGCGTCAGCCTGTGCAGCGGCGGTAAGTGCGGCCTTATCACCATTACACTTACACCAAAACTTATCAAATATTTCTTGAATAAGGATGAAATTATTATATTTGCGACATGAAAACAAAGTCATTTAAAATACTTGATCAATACTTTCTTCGATTCTATAGATCTATTATGTCTAAGAACGGGAAAAGGAGGAAGCATACGATCGTGGATAAGAATGATATCCTTGAGTGCCAGTCGTTGATCTGGAAAGTCATACGTGATAGGTATCTGGAGGATGAGGGAGGGGTTTATATAAACAACATCGGTTATCTATGTCATAAGATTAATCCTAACCGCAAGATATATCTGAATAAACTTACCGGTACTATTAATAGGCGTGGGACGGGTGGATATTCTTACGTCCATACGTGTATGGATTTTATGCCTAGGAATAAGTATTTTCATCTATATATCTCTCCGGCCTTAAATAAGGAATGTAGGTTGGCTATGGAATCAGGTAGGAGATATAAGTTCTTGTATCGGGAGGTTGAGTCGGAGAGTAAGGTATTTGGAGTTAAATGGGTTTACAAGCTGTAGAAGTTTTTTTGTGATCCAGTTAGCCCGTGAGGGTAGACTGGATTTTTTTTGTATCACGGATTCAAATACATATCTTTGTGCAAAAGACTTGAATATGACTATAAAAGGGTTGTTGGCCGAGATCAAGGCCGATTTACATAAATACGATGATAGCGGGGCTATAGATACCTCGTCTGTTTATAGATGGGCTGAGATCGCCTTGAAAAGGTTCGGGGGTGTTATAGCGGTCATGTCCGAGGCGGTTGTCAAGACCAGCAACAAACAGGCGGTATTGCCTTCTGATTTTTTCGACATGCTTGACGCTTATAGATGTGAGCCTCTGGTTTGCGAGATACCGGGCGGCGACAAGGCTAAGGCTGACCTCCAACACGAGATCGGCTGGGTCGAGCGCACCGAGCGTGGGTTCCGTTGGAACTCCTGCACCGAGTGCTGTAAGGAGGAGTTTGAGAAGACGATCACGGAGAGGATATATATCGGGTCTCACGAGGTTCGATTTCATTACCATCATCCCGTAAGGCTGTCTATAGGTCGAGGACTGAGGCGTGATTGCGCCGCCGACAAGTATCGGGATAAGTACGATTGGGATAATTATGATATAACTATATCCGGCAATACTATGTATACAGGGTTTGATGGATTTATTTATATCATATATCGTGCTACACCCAAGGATGATGACGGTCTCCCATATATACCTGAAACGGCGTTAGGATACCTTGAGGATTATGTCGAGACGTATATCAAGATGAAGATCTTCGAGAATGCCGCCGTGAATGGCTTGATACAAGGCGCTGGTGACGCTTATAAATTATATGCTCAGCAGGAGCCGGGTAAGTTTGCTAGGGCTATGAAGGAGCTTAAGATGTCGATGATTACCTTGAATGATTATCGGGAGCTGGCTGAGGATAATAGGAGGAGGATGCTGTCTCATGAGCGTATGTGGCCCAACGCTTTTGATAAGTATATTAAACTTATTTAACAAAATACGATGATATGGCTGATTGGATACATTTAGATAAGACAAGTGGTACCGGTCCTGCTGAGGTTAAGGTTACAGCTGATATTAATGAGACCGGCGAGATACGTCAGGTAACATACAAGGTTATAAAAGAGGGAACCAAGGAAGAGAAGACGTTCGTGTGCAGGCAGGAGTCCGTCCCGGTGGTGATCATCCCGGAGTTCGATTACCTTGTTCTTAGGTATATCTGGGCTGACGAGGACGGCATTGACTTTGACACGGCTACCGGTTTCGATAACACCGGCCTCCCGGACGTTGACGGCAAGCTGGTTGGTTGGAGTAAACAGTATCAGACCACGCAGGAACGGGTAGGTGATTATCTTATCCATGGCGGTGATAACATGGAATCAGGTAATGAGGCTGCCTTAATCCAGATGGGGCCGTTGTTGGATGGTGATAATTACGATAAATTACCTCTTGAGATCAGGTGCAGTATATACGGTAACTGGTATGGTGGTCGTGAGAAAGGTAATGTCACTATCAGATTCACGGCATATAAGGGAGGTACGATGGAGAAACGTGGATATGATTTTGTCAATATCGGAGGCGAGGAGGTTTATACCGGTGACGCTCCCACTAACGTATCCGCTCATGGTGAGGATAATTGGCAAAATATAAAGACCTTGTATTCTAAGGTAGGCACGATGATCTATAACAAGGAATCTCGTGACTGTATTGTAAGAATAGGTGAGTGATTGTTCTTTTTCATAATACAAATATTTATCAGCTCTCTCGTCCGTGAGGATGGGGGAGTTTTTTATTTTTTAGTCCTTTACTTATGACATATTTGATTTTTTATTGTGCAGGAATAATCTAGCTTTGCCGAAAACTAGTATTATGGTCACATTGAATGATGTAAATAACGAACTCCATGTCCGGTTATATATACTGGAGGTGCTTAAGGATTATATAAGAGATGATGATTTCGACGAGCTTTTAGATAAGGCGTTGGATTTTGTCATGGAAGGCGTTTCTATGCCTAAGGCTCCGACCAAGGATACCACCATGAGTGACATATCAAAGAGCGTTTTGGCCTTGGTAGCGGGTGCTGGATTAGATGAGAGGTTAAGCAAAAGCTCTTTAGAGTTAGCTTATGACAGATGTAAGATGAGGTACGTATTCGATCCTCGAAATCGGGATATACACGGTGTAGTCGTAGGTTATTCCAATGACTTTAATAGTCTGGTCGCTGTGTGTGATGAGGGATCGAAGAAAGGAGTGGATAAAGGATCTACTGATTTTGTGGATGTCAATGAGAGATACGTGACTAACGGTTTCTTTTACATATCTGTAGAGGATGCCGATAAGCAATCGAACTACATGGGTAAAAATTTGTGATGGTGATTATATATAATTTTACACCAGTTTTATATAGTCGCTATTAACAAACGATACCGGAGGTACGCCGGGAATTGAAGCACGTGGAGAGACCTCTTTAGAATCGGTTTCGTGCAAGCAGATTCAACAATGTCCCGATGAAGCGTGAAAATATGCTTTTGGTGCAGGAAAGTATATAAGTACCTTTGTAATTGTTGTGTTTTTTTGTACTTTACACGAGCGTTTAAAAGTATTTAGTTCTCCTCCTGACTTGTGAAAGTTGGGAGGTTTTTTATTTTTGTAGTGAAAAAGTTTTTTGCATAATACGTACAAATTCATTAAGATCCGGCGTGTAAGTGATTATCCGCCGGATTTGCTATATTTGCGAAAAAGATAAGATCGTGCAAAATAACTCTAACATAGCGGTTCCCGAATCAGGGATGAATAGGGATAAGCATCCACAGGATCTATCCCCGTCTGAGTACAGTTTCGCCTTGAACGCTACCATAGAGGGTGACGATGGAAGTCAGCTTAAGATCCAGAACGAGCCTAGCACCCTTTTATGTAAGCGATTTGATGGCTATAAGGTTATTGGGTATAAGAATGATATAGCTGGTGATAACACTTATTTCTTTCTGGTGAATCCTGATAACAACACCTCTAAGATCACGTTCATGAGGTCATTGGATTATGTCAAGACCGTAGAGGATCAATTAGCGGGATCAGGGAAAGATATTCATCGTATCCTTGGCGAGAGGCTTGAGGAGTCGGATGGTCGTTTCGATGAGATATGTGATTTGATGGAGGTGTTGATAGAGGATGGGGCCGATGATCCTTGTCTTAATTTCTCCATTCATCATCCTATCTTCGATATAGAGATCAAGGATGAGAAGTGTGGTAAGGTTATATACTGGACTGATGGATATAACCCCCAGCGATATGTTATGGTTGACAAGGCTCTTAATCCAGATGAGGATGGTGATTTTTGGTATCATTATCATGGGTATAAGACGTGTGGGGATGATAAGCCAATAGAGAGGTGTAGGCTGGCCTGCGAGAAGCTGCTGGTGTTCCCGTTGCTGACGGCTCCGTGCGTGGAGCCTGAGGTCGTGGAGTTCGGGGGAAGCCTGCGTGCCGGGACCTACCAGTTCTGCGTGGCGTTGTGCGATGAGTTCGGGATAGAGAAGACCGGATATTGCTCATTGACCAACCCAATCATGTTATTCGATCGCCAAGATATGGTTATCCGTGATGGTTTATGGGGTAAGTCAACCAACATGGGTATCCGCCTTACCGTGTCTAATATAGATAAGCAGGTATCTCATTATAAGATAGGTGTTATACAGAATACGGTTGGGTTTAATGGTGAGCAAAGCCCGGTTCTTGAGTATTTCATAGAAGGTATACATCCGATAACGGAAAGGACCATCTATTATCTTACGGATCAGTATAGCGAGCGTACGACCATGGAGAAGTTATCCAAGGAAATACCGGTATATAAGACAGCCAGAGGCATGACGTCTGTCGGGAATCGTCTTCTTCAATACGGCTTGACCGTGGAGAACGAATGGAATCTTCAACCGGTCGTCAACTTCTTGGGTCATTTCGTTAAATGGCAGACATCTATAGCCACGGAGAATTTGTATAAAGACGGTGTGGCTTGCTCTAAATACGCCTCTTTCATGCGTGACGAGGTATATCCGTTGGGTATAAGATTCTTTACCAATACAGGATACAGGACGGCTAGATTCCCGCTTATCCCTCGTCCGGCCACAAGGGAGGAAATGGAGGTTATCGTTGATGAGGACGGTAACTCTGACGACCTGTCGGCTGCGTCGGTGCTGGAGAACAACCCGCAGTGCGCGGGGAACAGCCGCCGTCATCTTTGGCAGTTTAAGAATACGGCAAAGATCATAAACGACCCGTCTTGGGGATTTGATGATTTTGGAGGAGAATGCAAGAATCAGCTAGATGTCAAGCAACTCAGATATGTAGAGCAGGAATATGCCACGGTAGGAGAGACCCAATTCGTTATCAATACGATGGGGGAAGATGTTACGGTAGATGATGCTATTGATTATATCGCTGATAATATAGAGAACCTGTGTGATATCATAGAATCTAATGTAGGTATTACTGACGAGTTATGCGCTGCTATATCATTGCCAGAGGATCAAGACGGTATAAAGGCTCCCGATTTCCCTAGTGGATGTGACGATATCGAGAGGATAGAGACCAGGACTATATTGGATAAAAACTCTTTGGTGGATTCTAGGATTGATTTTACATATAAGTTAGCTAGTGATTATACGGAGACAGAGCCTACTGTATTAATACAAAGTAATGCTGAGTCTCAAAGGAAGTTTTCTGTATTGTGTGATTTTGATAATTACTCTAGTGGAGGCAAGAATATCATAGATCTGGTTCAGGAATGGCTGGATGGTCAGGATGAGGATAAATTCCCGTCTGACATAGATTCTTCCGCCTTGGTCTTGTGTCAGGATATGTCTAATGTCCGGCAGTTATATGATGAGGGTATATGTACTAATGGGTGTTCGGTAGGTGATCCTTACGTGAATCCTACTATTAATGATGTTCAACTACCCACGTTCCAAGGAGGTAGGTCATTGGGTAAATGTACGTTCTTATTCCAAGGCGATGGGTGGGAAGGCAAGAAGCATACCGAGACTATGCTTGATATATTGATGGATTCAATGAAAAAGTACTTCCCTCAATATGAGAGTCAGTTTGGTATTGAGAACGCCATGTGTCTTTTTGGTGATGGTGATAACTCTAAGTTCAATACCGGCATATCTACTGATTGGGAAGATCGTGTGTCTGTGCAGAATGATATTGACGCCAAGACCAATTGGTTCGGTAGAAGCAACTTGACTTATTTCAAGTTCTATCCACATGTATCCTCATACGCCAGATGGGTGGAGTTGGATTACGAGAAATACATAAGTGGTTTATCCGATCCTGATAACGGTATTATGTATATAGAGATGATGGGTAACTATAATTATCCGATCGGCGACTCATCATCATACAATAAGGTTCGTATAACGTTTTTCTCGGACAAGGAAGGTACCGTGGCTCCTAATCCTTTGGCTAATGATGCCAAGAAAGGTGTTATAGTGAATTACGTGGATCATAAGATATTTATGATGCCAAAGTACTTGTTCTGGAATGATGACAAGACTACTTTCCATAAGATATATGTTTGCATCGAGCCTGCGGTATGCGTGTTCTTCACCGGTTTCGCCATGAGGCAGGACATGAAGGAACTTGCCGGATTTTATACGGCTGGCACCGCCATCTTCCCCGCCCCGTTCTGTTTTGGCATTCGGCCACTGGAGGTGAAATACGTATTCTTCTTTACAAAAGAACTGAAATTAAGGAGATTTGTCACATATGAGGCGAAATGCATCTCATGTGGAGATAAACCCGCTGATTGCGCTCCCAGACCATATCAGTATGGTGATTTCGGATATTGGGAGTCTACCAATAAATATCCGGCTAATTTTGAGTTGTATGATTCAAGTAAGATCGGGATATCATCGGGAGGATCAAAGAGGAAGGATATAATAGATTCTTTGACGAAATACTATGGGTCTCCTAAATCCGTTGAGGGTAAGTCTTATTTCACCGGTAATGGGGATAACGCTGAGTACCCCAATACGTCAACCACATTTTGTCAGAAACCTATACGTCATTACAAGTTCCCGGATAACTCTGTCGCTCCTTTTATGGGTAATCCGTCTCAACTGACCGGTCAATATGGAGTTGACTCCTATATTTATCCTATAGGGGTGATGCTTGATGACGATATCGTTAATGAGTTTCTGGATATAGCGGTAGAGAATGGTCTTATAGATAAGGCTAGAAGGGATTCCATAATAGGATATGAGTTGTATAGGGGCGATAGGACATTGGATAAGAGCGTTATCGGTACCGGTCTGGCTTATGATATGTTTAAGTACGATGATCCCGACGGATCGGCTAACCTTTATCCTAATTATCCTTACAACGATTTGTCTGATGATATGTATATCTATAAGGATATTAATCGTGAGAATTTTATAACGCATCCGTTTAATAGGAAGGGTAATATCTGGTATTCATTCTTAAGCCCTGATATTGCCTTCAACAAGCCTGACGCTCCCACTGAGTGCCTTGTTGATGGTTATCAATTAGGTAAATCCTCTGGTATATTCAGGGAGGTGGAGGATCACCCTAAATGGACGATATTAGGAAGTAAGGCTTATAGTATGGCAACGTCATTGGCTACGGTGGAGGCTATGGCTAATTTAATATCCGCTATAGCTGAGTATACATATCAGTCGGCTTCACAGCAATATGTCGGTGGAGGTGTGTTCTTTTTAGCCAACCCTGTCGGCATAGCGCTGACGGCTATCCGTCTGGCTACGGGTATCGCCAAGGCCACAGCCCAGTCCGTGGTGGATATAGGCAAGTACAGGTATCAGTGGTTAACGGCATTGATAGATAGGGGACCTAGACGGAACTATGCTTATTATTATACTTCTGTCGCTCATTATAATTTATTTTACCAAAAAATAGGGGAGTCAGAGTTACGTGGATTGTCAACGGCTAAATATATCAAGAGCGGATTATATCCGGTAACAGATATCTCTTCGCAAGGGGAGACCGTAGGCGGTAAGCCTATTATCATAAACAACCTCGATCGTGAGCATTCATTGTTCATGTCATTTGGTATGGATAAGTATATGCTTGAATATCCGGAATTGGTATCAAGTTACGATACCAGCCGTATTCAGGATGAGTGTAATATTCGTAACGATGAGGTGGCTGGTATGACGCCTCATTTTATGACACGTGAATCTTTCGTATCCTGCCCCTATATGAGAATAAAGAAATATTCTCCGGCTCAATACGGGCAGATAGAGGATATCAGGTGGGTATCGTTAGGCGGTTGCGGGTTGATGGATAAGGATAAGCGTAAACCTGTTTTTGGAGGTGATGTATTTATATCAAGATTCTCGATTAAGAGGAAGATGCCTATGTTTTACTTGACTCAGTTTGGTCAGGGGGACATGATACCATTCCCTTATTATGATTATCGGAACATCGGGTATCCCCGTTATTTTGTTAATTACGACACCGGGGAGGATTATCTTAATAAGACCGATACGGATACCGGATCGCTATACTCTTTCCCTAGCCGGAAGAGCGCTTATGAGATGGTTTGCAAGACCGGAGATATGTATCTTAGCGGTCGTTTCTTCCTATACTTCTATGGCATACCTCAGTTTCTTGTGGAGTCTGAGATCAATTGCAATTTCCGTATAGCCGGACCTGAGCCTTACGAGGGGTTCTATCCGGAGGTGGGGGATTATATATCATGGACCCAGGAGCGTAATGTCCCTATATCAAGGGATAATGTGTTTAAGATAAGTCCTGTGTATAAGAATCGTTTTACGCTAGGCGGAAGGTCATTACCAGAGACGTATGATAGCAATTTTTGGGACTGCGCTTACCAAAGGCCCAACGGTGTCATATGGAGCACCGCCGACGTTTCAGAGAACGGCATGACCGATCCTTGGCTGTCGTACAAGCCTATGGATTATCATGAGTTCAAGACCTCGTTCGGGAAACTTGTAAGCATGAAGGGGATAGAGTCGGATCAGATATTAGCCCGCTTCGAGAATCAGGTAGGGTTGTACAACGCCATAGACGTGTTGGCGGAGAGAATATCCCCGGAGAATAGCGAGCTAGGGGCAGGTGGTCTTTTCGCCTCTCGTGGTATCGAGTATAATAATACGACGTTAGGATATTCCGGGACCCAGAGTCGGGATATGATCAGTTGCGAGTTTGGGCATTTTTGGGTCGATTTAAGGCGTGGTCAGGTATTCAAGGTAGATTCTAATGGCAGGAATCTTACGGAGGTCACACCGGGGCTTAGAAACTGGTTTAAGGAGCATCTTCAGATGAAGATCATCCGTAGCCGGATATATAACGCTGATACGGACGCCGAGTTGTCTTATTATGATATTGATAACAAGTTTTTTGGTATAGGGTTGTCCATGGGTTGGGATAATAGGTTTAAGAGGGTTCTGATAACCAAGAAAGATTATATACCGGTAGGGAATCCGAGCGAGTACCAATTCCGTGGCGGCCGGTTCTACAGGAACGGGCAGGCGGTGGAGCTTTCGGACACCAGCCATTTCACGGATGTCTCCTTTACCGTTGGATATAATTGTTTGAAGGGTGAGTGGAAATCATATCTATCATACACCCCTGACTATTATATCGAGCACCAGCATTATTTCCAGTCTGGTAAGAACTATTCTAGTGATAGTCGGGAAGTGGGATTGTGGTCTCATGGCTTAACCAATCAATCGTATCAGGTATTTTATGGTAAGCTATATCCGTTCGTCATAGAGGTACCTGTCCGTGAGCAGTATGTGAATAAGATCCTCACGAACTACCAATATCGGATGGATGCCAGAAGGTATCAGGATGAGGTTAATTATCAGGTTAGAAGAACAACTGGATTTAATAAGGCATGGTTCTATAACGATACCAACAACAGTGGAGAGCTTAGGATGACCATCGCCGATAAGAACGACATGAGCCAGCGCCTAAGATATCCTATAACTAACGACGATAGCCGTGAGATACTGGTGACGGAGGTTGATCAGAAGATAAATATAAATGACTATTTTAACGAGGTCAAAGACGATACTAATAACCTACCGGTATGGGTTAAGGACGTGAACGATATTGGCCGGGAGATCGACCCCAGGACTGTCGATTATCACCGGAGGTGGCGTGATCGTCTTCGTGGCGATTGGTTCTTGGCAAGGTTCGTGAATGATATTGAGAGCCGGTTCAAGATGATAGTAAGATGGTTTAGTAATGACGAGAAAATTTATTGATTTAGGTGATTATAGCATAACTGTTAATACGCAATGATATGGTGAAAAAGAGATCTGCTGTTAGTAAATCAGGTAAGTGCCCTAAATCGGGGTGCATCAAGAAAGTAGGAAGTGATTGGAGAGTAGTTAGTAACAAGACCGGAAAGTTATGGCCAGCCAAGTACAAGTCGAGGGATTCGGCTAAGAAAGCTCTAGCGGCTTATCACATGCATTGAAAAGCGTAGGCGGGTAGGTGATTAAGATCATGTACTCGCCTATTGTTTTATCCTGCATCCGATTATGTATATCTTTGTAGAAAACGTGATTTATGGCTAAGAAAGACAAGAAAGAGGAAATCCCTTCATGGATAAAGGATTTGTATAAGGAGGATCTTGATCGTGTTGTAAGAGGTGAGCGTCCTATGTATTTCAGGGGTATGGATGATAGTCCTTTAAGGAACGTATCCCCGGAGTTTGATATCCTTAGCGGAGGAGCTGCTGTTAAGGGTATGAATGGGATAAGAGGTGCGTTGTCTCCGTTGAATAATGGCATGGGTAATTATAATTTCAGCATTAGGGGTATAAATAAGAAGATAGGCGAGCTGGTTGATGAGGCGGGGTTGTATTTGCCTGAGAAATTAAGACCTGTATATCGGACTGTGGTGGACGCTATGTCGAGTTCCAAGGATAAGGGGTTGGGTTATATCACGCAGCCGTTGGCCAACGCCCTGTACCCAGCGGACGAGCGGCGGAACCGGCGTCTGGACGGGGAGCATCCCGTTGGTTATGTGGATGCCATAGACGGCATATGGCCTAGGGAGAAATATGGGCTATGGGGAGAGAAAATTGAGCGGAAAGCCGAAGGAGGTCCTACTGGTAATGATCCTATGTATGTAAGACAAGATGTATCTGATAGAGCTTCGTATTTAAAAGAGATCATAGGTAACGCCATAAGAAGGAGGTTGTATGAGAATGTAACACCTGATGTGGTAGCCTCAAATGCCAGTCTTCCCGATAAGGTTAAGGAGTTTATATACGGAAGAAATGGCAAAGCTAATGTTGATGAATATAGTGAACAGCTATGGGGTAGATTCTTATCCCAACCTAATAGTCTTGACGGAAATAGCAAGGAAATAAGAATCCCCGATAATATTATTGCTGATATCGAGAGGATGTTTAATCGTGACACTGAGGATGAGATAAAGAGGTTAGATAAGAAGATTCGTGATACGGAGCGAGAAATATATGGTTCCGATAAGCCGGTTACAGATGATGCTTATGGTAGGCTGGAGTTTTTGAAAAAGTCTAGAGAATGGGTAGATATCTTTGAGAAGAATCGTAATTCGGTAAGATCCGGAAAGCCTACGGTTTTTTCTGAGTACGATTTTTATCCCGAAGCTGCTGGTGAGCTTACCCCGTTATCAGGGTTTGGTAATTTTACTATTTATAGACGTCCGGATGGAAGGTTAGGCGTTTACGATGTATATGATTTTTATAGTAATGATCAAGAGTTCCCGATTAATATAGCTACCAAGGTATTAGATGCTATAGGTGATAAGTTTGAGGAGAGAGGCTCTTTCAAGGATTATAATCCTGCTCCAGAGAGTGGTAAAGATGCTCTTATTCGTAACGCTATTATGTCTAAGAATAAGTTGGAGGACAAGGCTGAAGGAGGTCGTATAAATACAGGGAGCGATTATGGTTCTGGAAAGTATGTGATTGATCCTCGTAGATCAGAGAATAATAAGATGGCTGTGTATGATGAGATATGGGATTATCTGACAGAAAAGAAGGGGATACCACAAACGCAAGCTATCGGCATCCTGTCTAACATCGCCGCCGAGTCAGGAGGGGACACCGAAGCCCTAGGCTCCGCCGGTGACTTTGGTATCCAGCAATGGCTTGGACCGAGGAAGAAAGAGCTACAGCGCAGGTACGGAAAGAAGCCTACATTAACCCAACAACTGGATTATCTTGTGGATGAGCATCAAGGTCGTGTACCGGGGCTAGGCTGGAACTACATGAACCAAGGCAAGTTCTTTGATAAAGACGCTCAAGGCAATGTATATAATTATTATATGTACTCAAAGGCTGATTTTGATAACGCCACGAATTATAAGGACGCTACCGTAGCATGGAATCAGGGGTATGGCAGGCCTCTTGGATCGACTTTAAGAAATGAGAAGAGATTTGAGTTCGCTGATGTATTCGCTAATAGGTATGGTGTCCCGGAGAACGAGCCAATGAGATACGAGTTCGGGCAGCGGGATTCGGGCACGGGGGACGGAGGTCAGCAGCCCGTACCTGAGACGGTAGCCCCTGCCGATCCTTCTTTGGCTTCTCGTCCTACCATTGATAGTTGGTGGGAGAAGGAGGGTCAAGATCTGTTATATAAGATGCTAGCTCAATCAGGCGCTAACAAGAAAGCTATAGAGGACATCGCTAATAATATCAAGAATGATCCTCAGTCAGAGGCGCAGATAGCGGAGGCCGAGCGTATGCGTAAGGAACAGGCGAAAAGGCAGTTGGTGCTTAACATGATACCGGGGTTGATGCTGAATATAAAGGGTATGAGCAGAACCCAGAATTAATGCTATATTTGTGAAGTAATTAAACGTTTTAGATATGAAAAGATTGTTGTTTTTATTTGCTATGTTATTGACGCCATTCGCTTTGATGGCACAAGAGGTAATCCCATCAGAAGGGCCTATTACTATTGATCTGACTACCTTTACAGGCATCATGGCTTTCGTCACGATGTCAGCTACCCAGCTAGCTAAGGTAGTGCCGTATATTGACACCCATAAGTGGGCTAAGATTTTATCGGCTGTGGCTATTGGGATGTTGACATGTATCTTGGCTTGGTTTCTTCAGGTATCCCCGTTGTTGGTAGGTAGTGAATGGTGGGAAGCTCTATTATATGGAGTGGCAGTCGGGTTCAGCGCTGCTGGCTTCTATGACCTAGTGAAAGCAATAGGTTCGTTATTTGTAAAAAGGATCTAGTTGCTGTAACTATCTTGCGATGAATTAAAATTACAAGGTATTATTATCTGTAATATAGTTAATTATATTTTGTAATTATATTAGTATTATTTATATTTGTGCGCCTATCTACTCATCACGAGCGGATAGGCGCATTTATTAATTTAAAACTTTTAGTAAAGGTATGAAAAGTAATTTGATTTTATCATCAGAGAGTAGGGAATTATTAGGTAGGAACATTTCTGTTATGTCCAAGGACGGGTTTGTATGCATAACGGAAGTTATGGAAGCCTTGAATGAAAAACGTAAATCTATGGGGTTGGAGTCTAGAAGGCTTGATCATTTGTTTGCTACTAATGGATTTCAGGAAAAGATGAAAGCTCTTGTTAGGGAGCTGAGTATTAATGATATATGTACTGTAAGAAATCTTACGGTACAAAACCATGAATTGAAAATCAATAAGATAACCGATCTCAAAAAATACGGAATGGCTTACCGAAGAGGAAAGGGGGAGGGTCAGAAATGGTATGTAAATCCGTATTTTTTTGTTATGGTAGCATTGGAATTGGACCCAGAGATATACGCCAAGGTGATAATATGGTTGCATGATGGATTCATAGAGGACAGGAATGCCGCTGGCGAGGCTTATATCAGGATGAGTTCGGCCGTCGCCAGGTTGGTTAGTGACAAGGGTCAGTTGTCTGATAAGATATCAAGGGTAGCTAAGGCTATTAATTTTATTGTCTTTAACAAGCATGAGAGTGGGATAAGGAATACGGCTACAAAGAATCAGTTAAACGACATAGTAGCTGTAGAGAATGTTATCACCGGCATTATAGATGGAGGCTTTGTAGATACTTATGATAAGCTTATAGACTATCTTGGGCATGAATGGAAGAAGAAATGGGGTAATCCTGTTGCGGCTTTAAAATATTAGTATTAAAGAGACTCATCGTTATATAAATGGTGAGTCTCCGTTTTTTTAGATTATCTTTGTGTCAGAACGAAATTAATTTGATATGGGCAAATATGTAATCAAGAGGAAGATACCTAAATATCAAGAGGCTGGGGAAGTTGATCCTGTCATGCCCGGTAATGTTGTTGGTCTTCAGGGTATTGGAGTGGAGCCTTTGGTTTCGTCTACCCAGATAGGATTTGATATTCAGCAGCCTGATATTAATACCATTGATACAAGTGATTTGAGCGCTTTGGTTGACAGTAATAAGAAGGTTGATAAGTCTGGTAGTACGGATGTTTTTGATTTTACCACTATCCCTTACTATGGTGCTGATGATATAGGATCTAGGTTCACTCAGATGGGTCGTGGTATAGGTCGTATGAGAAGCGAGGGATATGGCGATTTATCCACCGGGGCTAAAACAGCTAATACGATAACTACCATAGCCTCGGGAATTAGTGGTATCATGGGGTTGGCTCGTAACGTGGTTTCTGGGATAGCGTCAGAGAAAGGTACTCGTACCAATATCAGGTTGGCTCAGGAGCGTGAGGCCAGACAAAGAAGGCAATCCCAGATGCAGTACAAGGATGGTGGGGGTGTTTATCTAGGGCCTAATAATAGATTCGATAGCGGTAGCCTTACCGGTGAGTATCTATATCCGTTACCTAAGTCGATGGAAGATCAAGCCAACGTAGAGGTCGAGAAGGGCGAGTACGTGGAGCAGCCCGGAGAGGCGCCGATGGAGGCTATGGGGCAGAAGCACGCCGATGGTGGAACCCCCGTTTCCTTGGAGCAGGGAACGAAGGTTATTACCGACGACACAACCATAGAGCCGGATTTCGCTAAATACATCAGAGATACGTATGGGATCAAAGCCACGCCTAAGGATACGTATGCTACGTTAATGGACAGGTATAAGGCTAAGATCGGTCTTAAATCGGCTTACGATGATCAGAAAAAGGCGCTGGAGAAGCTGAAGAAGAACGATAAGATAGATGACGAGAATACGAGGCGCTTAAACGCTTCCGTATTATCCAAGGCTATAAATGATAGTAACGATACCGTTAATGGCTTAGAGGGAAGATTTACGGACTTCGCTAACGTCATATACAAGGAGCAGGAAGACCGGAAGATGAAGAAGGATGAGGATACGTATTTCGCTAAGGGAGGTGAGATAGATAACATCATATCCAGATCCATGAAAGAATATGGTCTTACGGAGGAGGATATAGCTGAGGCTAAGAAAGAGTTGCTTAAGAAAGTGGCTGGTATTCGTCAGAAGATGGAGATAGGAGGCACGTCTTTGTTCGGTCGTAAATTAACTTTCCGCCCGATCGAGAATAAGTTCAACAATGACCCTAACTATTTCGGTTATCAGCGTCAAGGGACCGATGGCTCTTATGGAGGCATTAATACGGATGAGAGGTTGAATTATTATAAGACATTCAATCCGGTCGCTTACGACGCTTATATGGGAGCTTCAGAGGGCGCTAGGGCTAGGGCGTTGCAAGACGCTATCTACGGTCAGACAAGTAGCTGGATGGGCTTGGCTACGGCGGAGAACCCGATCATCGCCAACGCCGAGGCGCTTCGGGATTACACGACGCTCGTTTCCTTTGGCGGTGAGGATAGTCAAGGTAATTACCCGGAAGACAAGAAAGCCGCATATCATGATAGGATGAGAGACAATAAATTAGGTTTGTTTACCACATCTCGCCCTATGATCGGTCTAGACGTTGTTACAGAGGAACAGCATAAGGCTCTTAACGATGCTGGTATCACCCATTTTAGCCAACTATTCTCTGACAAGAACAAGGATGTCGTTAATAAGATACTTGGCGAGGATATGCTTAAGATGCAGGCATTGAGATCCATGAAAGGAATGGAAGGTCTTGATTTTATACTTGACCCTCATAAGGTGGCTCCCGGTCCTATGGATATAGGTGATGTGGAGGATCCTGATGTTAAGTTGGATATGACTGAGCTGATTGATCCCAATACACTCCCTAAGACCAATACAAATGCCGGTAAGTCGAACAGCGGCAATGGAGGCAGGAATATAGTGGGTGGCGGTCTTGACTTCCCCGAGGTATTTAGGATGACCCCGGGAGCCGTGACAACGGAAGGTCTGGAAAGGCATTACGCTCCTACCGTGGATCCGGTGTTGAGGTCGGCTGATCAGTATATGGTTGAGACCAATCGTGCTTTCCAATCACAATTGGATCAGATGGGTAATGTCCCGGATTCCCAGAGAGGGGCTTTATCATCCAACTTACAGGCTATCATGAGTTCCAATATAGGTAGATACATTAATGAGGTAGAACAAGGGAACGTGGCTCAAAGGGCTTGGGCTGATAATGTAAACGCCCGTACTTGGGCTGATACGTATGATAAGAATATAGCCCAACGTCAAGCTTACCAGCAACGTATATTGCAGGGATTGGCTATAAATGACGAGAACTGGGCTAGGTATTTCGATAGCGTAAATGACGAGATCCAGCAGAAGTGGAATACGGCTACGACCATGAATACATTAAGGTCTATATTTGGGGATGTTAAGATTGGTCCCAATGGCCAGTTGATCGCAGACCCTCAAGGAGATATATTAAGTTACAGGAGATTATATCCTGCTCAGGAAGTAACTAAAGGCAAAAAGGGATAAATAATGGCTTCACAATACAGTATATTAAGGAATTACGGTAAGTACGTATCACCCTACAACATGGATGTCATGATGCAGGGTATGGGATACATGCAGCAGAAGATAGATACCAATCGGCAGGTTATAAACGAGTATGCTGATTATATCATCAATTCTGATATTATAAAACCTCAGGATAGGGAATATCTTCAGAATAGGTTAAATGGATTGATACAGGATGTGAATAACGTGTATCGTAAATCCAATCTAGCTTCTGACGGTATAGCCAGAAGCATACAAGCCCGTCTTGGAGAGGCTTTAGATACCCGTGTATTGAACGCTATCGCCGGTACTAGGGAGTATAGGTCTTTCTCTCAGAAGATCGAAGATATGAAGCTTAATAATCCTAAGCAATATAGTGCCATAAATGAGGCTGTGGCCTTAATGCCGTTTTATGAATGGGTTAATGATGGTCAGGTTGGTACAAGGATGAATCCTATTCATTACACTCCTTATACGGATTACAATGAGGAGATGAATAAGATGATGAAGGATTTCGTCAGTCTTAATAAGGGAAAGAAGTTTTCTGTTCCTGAGGTAGTGGATGGCAAGCCTACTGGTAGGATGAGAGACATTACTGTTGATGAGATGAGTCGATCTCAGATTAGAGCGATAGCCGCTAGATCTATATCCCAGAACGCTAAGGCTCAGATGCAGATAGAGGGTCAGTATTTGGCTGCCACTAATCCCGCTATGTTTAGTGGCATGACTACTGATCAGTTCGTTAATAAATATGTTTCCGGTTTTGACGCTGAGGAGAGCGCACTCTTAGCCAAACTCAAAGGGGCCGAGGCCAGCCCTTCCGCTAAGGCGGCTATTGAGGCGTCACTACAGGAGGTCCGGGAACAGCGCCGTGCGTTAGTGGAGGAGGCTACTTCCTTTATTGGCAATAATATGAATCCGGCTAGAGCGGGGGAGTTTATTGTACGTAATGAATTTCTTGATGGCGTATCCGCTAGATGGTCGTATAACAACTCATCTGAGAACTACATCGCTGATGATTATTACTTTAAGATGAGAGATCTTGATTTCAAGGAGAGAGAGTTCTCGTGGAGGCAGAAATCAAAGGAGATAGATCAGAATCTTAAGCTTAGGGAAGTAATGTCCAAGGAAGCTGGTAATAGCTCTAATATCCCTACAGGTGTTATGATTGAGTTGGAAAAGGTTCAGCCTAATGTTACTCCTGAGAATATATTTGACAATCAATATATTCAGAATGAGAATAATATATCGACAGGTGAGAAGGATTTAATATCATCCATAAATCCTGTTGATCTACGAGGCATAGAGAACGATATACAAAATAATCCTTCTATATATCCTGGTGGTGTTAATAGTGAGAATATTATGGCATGGATCACCAATAATGGCGGTGCGTCAAGTTCTGTATTATCATCAACCCCAAATATGGTGAATCAATACGAGGCTCTTATGGCAGCGAATGATAACAGGAATAGGTATGGTAAGATCATGGATGAGGAAGTTGATTATCTTACAAATGCTTTTGATGTCGCTACGGAAAATATCCTTAATGATGCTGTAAGGGATCAGGACTATGTTACTGGCGGTATTGATACATATACTGACAATGGTATGGTTAATGCGAGGGATGTTGGTAAGAATGGAGCTATTATTGGAGGGAAAGAGTATTCACCAGAAGATGCTTTAAAGGTTTCCGCTATAGCTGGATTGATAAGCGAGAATATCAACTATGCGGATAGATCTATAGCTAATACGGAGCTGATGAGATCTTATATAAATTTGTTAAATAGATATTCAGGAGAAAATTTCACTCTGGAGGACATAAATGATATAGCTAAAACTTATAGTCGTGTAGACAATCCGGTAATGAATAGCGATAATGTCGATATGACTAGTAGGAATAAAATGATCAAGATCTTAGGTAAGAATATGTCTAGAGCTGACGGCCCTACGCTTAGAAGAGAATGGTCTTCATCCAATATAGGTCGTAATATAGCTAAGGCTATTCAGGATTCTAAAATGGTCTATGAAAGAAGATATGACGAGTTTGCTCCAAGATCATGGTCGTTCTCTAATTCTACCAATGCCTCTAAAGAAGATAGGCGTATGCATGCTAAATTAGAGAGTCTGCTTTTGTCAAGAGCTGGTTTCTTGAATAAGGATAAAGATAGCAGACTTAATAATTACATATTGTATGCTCGTCCTACGGATAATCCCAATACATTTGATTTGGTAGCTATGGCTGGCGGGAAGAATATCGCTACGGTTCAAGTTACTAAAGAGGAATTAGATAGTATGGGGTATAGTTTGTACGAAAGGGAAAGAAATGTGAGATCTGAAGATTATGAATCCAAGATCATTCCTGTGTCTTTTTCTGCTACAACCAATAGGCCTTACCAAAAATGGGCGCAGGCTAATTCACTTGGCGCTTTCGCTACTATCGAGAATGCGGCTGAGGAGGCTTCTAGGATGGTTGATAAGTACAATATTCAGAACAATGAACTAGCTACATCCGAGCTTAATAAAAGAGCTATTAGGATTATTAATACGGTTTTAAGAAATTACAAATCGTATGATGTTAAAGCCAAGGGCTTTCCTGGAGGTGTTGAGGTTGGCGTTTATTTTCACGGGCAGGCTAGGACCGGGACTCCTCTAAAGGTGTTGGAATATAATACTGATTATGCTGATAATATCATGAAGATTATAAATATGTGTCCTCAGATGTATCTTACCCAAGCCGTGGTTGAGGCTATCAATAAAGACGTTATTGTTAAGGGTAGAGATATTAATGAGCAGCACTCTGATCTTAGCAATATTCTTTCGGTGTTGGATAAAGAGACTATGGATAAAATAGATGGAAAAAATGAGCAATAATAATAACGATATAGGGAATGCGATGAAGAGTCAGGGATATTATGTCCCTACTCCATCAATTCCATCTCCCATGCCTTCTAAGGATAATATTTCTTCTATCCCTATACCTGTTGGCATGCGCAGTTCATCAGATATGGATAATGATGTTTTGTCTAGAGAGGGAAGCAGGAGTATTCCATCATTAGTAGAGGGTATAAAAAATTCCGTAGAGACATCTTATCATGATGATGTAAAAGCAAGGAATCCGCTTTTTCAGATGATAAACGAGACGGGTATCCCTAAGGGTAATTATGATATAACTGGAAGTAGGATCAACCTTCGTGATTCAAGGTATAGGCTGTCAACAGGTGAATGGATTCCAAAATACGAGAGTTATATCAATAACGTGGATAATGATGATCGTCTGTCAAAGAATCAAAGCGGTTGGGAGAAGACTTATAGAGGATTGGGTAAATTCATCTATAAGTCCACATTGTATGGTATAGGGGGTGTAGGTCAGTCTATATACGGATTAAAGGAACTTGTTACAAAAGGGACGTTATCCGCCATATCTGATAACGGCTTTGCCGATTGGTTAGATGATATGGATAAGCGTGGTGATTATACGCTTAATCATTATTACAGCAAGGAGGAGAGAGATGCAGGGTTCCTTAAAAGCATGCTCTCCGTAAATTTCTGGACGAATGATCTTCTATCTGGTGCGGCATTTACGGCTGGAGCCGTTTTGTCATCTTACGCCTTCGCAGGAGCTGGTCTTATGAATGCCGCTCGTATGGGGGCTAGGGTAGGTGCAACGATTGCCGGTATGGGGAAGGCTGCTTCTGCTACAAAGACTGGGTTTAATGCTATGCTAAGAGCTGCTCGTATAGGTCGTGGTATAGGCAAGGGATTGGATAGCCTGACTTTTATGAGTACTTCTACTCTTTGGGAAGCTTCCGTGGAATCAAGGAGCGGGCTGATGGAGTCTGAGGAAAACTTCAAGCAAGCTTATAGGAACGCTTATGGCAGAGAAGCCTCATATGAGGAACTCATGAAGTTCAGAGCTGATAATGCTGATGCCGCTAACGCTATATTCGCTGCCAATATCGGTATCCTTACGTTATCCAATATAGCTATGTTCGGTGATATGTTTGGCATGGATCTGGGCGTGGATAAGTTCATAAAACGCAATATATTTGGCGTAGGAGCCGAGAGAATGGACAACGGTGCACTAAGGGCTATAACACCAAAGAAATGGCAGAAAATAGCTGGTAATACGTTTAATATCATAAAGCGACCGGTATCTGAGGGTTTGTTCGAGGAAGGTCTTCAAGGTGTGTCCAGCAAGTCCGCGGAGGATTGGGTGGAATCAAGATATAATCCTATGGCCATCCGTCAGAATATAGGTTATATGGAAGCTATAAAGAACGGATTCAAGGAGACTTATGGATCTAATGAGGGCTGGAAGGAGATCGGCATCGGTATGATTATCGGATCGGTTATGGGTGGAAAGACCTTTGGAGGTATAAAGGAATGGAGCCAAGACATGTCCCGGAACAAGGGGATGGTGGAGGCCTACAATGCCAATGCCGGCGCCTTGACCGAGGCCGCTGTCCGTGCTATTCGTGGCAGTATGGCTCTTAACGCTCAATTATCTGGCGTAGACACATCGTACGAGAGTGATGGTAGGATCATAAACAAGGATTTTAGTGATGCCGTATTCAATCGTCTCCGTTATGATTCGGAGATGGGGATGTTGGATGATACCAAGGAGAATTTCAGGACGGTAGTCGAATCTATACCTAATAGCGATATAGCGTCCGATATGAATATGACGGATGAGCAGGTTAATGAGTATAAAGCCGATCTTGTCAACGAGTTTAATAAGAAGGTGGATAATTTTACCATGGCCAATAGGTTCGCCGACTCCCTTACCGATGGTATATCCAATAGGTCGTTTAACGCCTATATCTCCAATATGGCTTATAATGGCCTTGAGGCGAAGGATAATTTGAACGATATAGCCAATCAGTTAAGAAGGATATACAATACGGATATAGGTCCCGCTCTTGATATATATTCTCGTCTTAATCCTGATTCGAGCAGGGATCTTGAAGAATTAAGGAAGCTTACGGATGATATACAGAGGATGGAGAAGAATATCTTGAGGCTTCAACAAAGTGTCGCGTCGAAGGACGCTCTTGAATCTGATAAGGCTAGGTTGGTCAAGGAGAATGATAGGCTTCTTAAATTAACAGAGGATAGGATCGCATTGGAGAGGAAATTAACTACGTTAATTAACTCAGAGGCTGATATATCTAAGTTGTTCTTAAATAGAAATGATTCAAGGATCAGTGCCGCTGATCTTATGGCGGCTTATGATACTATAGCTGATTTTGAGAACGTCGTATCTATCCGTGGGGTTGATAATTATAAGGAGGCTATGGCATTGCTTAGTGAGTATCGTCATAATCTTGTGGCTTATAAGAATATAAACGAGTCTCTTCGTCGTATGCGTGACAGAAGATTCATCCGGGCGCAGGAGCGCGGGTTCATGAAGATATTGTCGAACGCATGGGGTAAGACTTATGAGGAGGATGATAGCAAGTATGATTTCAGGAATACTGATAATCCTGAAGCAAACGCCCTTTACGCTAATGATCAAGCCATAGACAAGGCTTACCAAGATGGTCTTATAGGAGAGGATGAGGCATTTATGTTCAAGACATATAATCATATGATAGCCAGATCTATGGAGAATGAGATTAAGGCTGATGAAAGTAATATAGTTGAGAGGGTTCCTGATGATGAGGATATTATAAATCCTTCAGATGATAGAGCCAATGATATAGCCATAAAGATCTGGAACGGTAATGAGGATATTTTATCTCCTAGGGAAAAGCAGATATATGATAACAATAAGGATCGTATTAATAATCTTGTAAAAGGATTTGGCGATAATCCTATAGCTAGGATAAATAGGGCTAAGTCAATGATAGATAGATTAAAGATCAATGATAATGTATCAGATAATATTAAGGATAATATTGATGATATCATAAATGTGAATATTAATGGTCTTGATCAGGATCGGGTTAAGGAGGCTATAAAGACCTATAACGATCTTATGAATGAGGCTGACAATGGCAATGAGGTTGACCAGGATAAGCTTAATGAGGCTATTGATATTATCAATAATTATTCCGATGGTCCTCTTCTTCAATTCGTGGAATGGATGAGGTTGTATGATAACGGAAGTATAGCTGTCAAGGATTACGATAAATCCATACCTATGGGTGATGTCCTCACAGAGAGCGAACCCGGGACATCCACCGGCAGGACGGAAGTTAACGCCGCCCAGAATCCGGTGGTGTTGATGGCTCAGAAGAGAGAGATCGGTGGGGTTATGTATTATGAAGTTGGCGGAATGAGACTTGACAGGTTTATGGACAGTCTTGGGCTTAAAAGATCTGATGCCACTGATACTGATAATGGAAGGGTGATGGATTTCACCAACGGGACCGACATATTTACTGTTATAGAGTCGAATAACCATTCAAGATGGATGATAAGCGAGGATGACGCTCAGGCTTTCGAGAACGCTACCGGTGTCATACTGGGAAGGCAGACCGCCTTATCGACCTCCATCTGGTTCATGGTGTATCGCAAGGGGCAGGATGGGTCTATTGTTCCTTATTATACGGGTGATACGTTTGGATCTAACAACGAGTCGGTGAATCAGGAAGCAACGGCTAGCCTTCGCAAGGGTGGTACGGTAAGGTTTGTGATGGATATGTCAGATCCGTATACCAAGGAATTGTATGATAAATACAATAGCCTTTATGCCGTTGATCCTAATTCCGATGAGACTAATTCTGCCCGTAGTGATTTGGTTAATAATATGGTTATTAAGATCGTGGATGGTGACGGTAATTTTGTCTCGGTGCTAAAAGCCAATGATCCAGACTCAAAAGGGAGTAATGCTGATTTAAGGAGTATGGCCTTTGAGTTGTATAGGGATAATGTAGGATCTGTAGCTGGAGAGATTGATATACCGTTTACAGGTACAGTCACTAGCGTTTTACCGGGAAGACCTAATTTTAGCATAAGTGATGATAATGGCACGTTGATGGTCTCCGAAAATGACTTCACCAATGAGACGGTTGGTAAGGTCGAGAGCGTAGGATATATAGAGAATGGGGAGGTTACGATGAAGGATAATATTAGGTATAACATATTCCCGTTCTGTACGGCTATCGTTAGGGACAAGTATGGTAATTATAAAAATTCGCGTATCCCGGTTGTAGCTATAAAGACAGGAAATGGAAGAAATTACCTGTACCCCGTAAGATTGAAAAATCAGGATATATCATCATTCTCATCCATGATCGGATCGATGGCTGATAGGATTATGGAGGGTCTAGGCGGAGGCGTAAGTATTGATGATATAATGGATCTTAATAACGCTATAGCCAGATCCGGGTTGGATAATAAGACATATATGATTCCGCTGGCGGGAGACGTGGATGTTATCAAGAACCGGCTTGAAGCTGTCAAGGAAGCGGCTAGCCGGATGCCTATGACTGCTGACGTAATAGGATGGATAGGTGATTCTAGGACTAAGGAGGATATTTTGATGAATGACGTTACGATCAACATCGATCTTAATAACGATCCTTTCATAGCTCCTAAGTTCAGGATGAGTATTAGGAGGGATGAGACGTTCTTCGAGGATACGGAGACCCCGTTCGGCAACCCGTCCGGTTCCCAATCGGAGTTCGCCTCGCCTACGAAGGCGGCCGAGGACAAGTCTTTGGCTTCCGAAGGTAATATAGTATCGGGAGAAAAAGAAGCCCATGATCCTTGCTAAATAAATTATCTTGATTTATCTTTGTGGTGTCAGTCCATCACCTGACGAGTAAGATATTTAAAAGTTGGTCCCTGTCGGGTGTGTGATGGCCCCGGTGGGGACTCTTTATATTATGCAGTTAGATAGTTTTTTACACCGGAAAATTATGCAAGACCTACGCATCCAGCGAGTGAAGGTCTTGATGATGTTATACACCAGTCATTATTTTGTCAATAACAGACAAAGGCAGTTGCTTGACCATACATACGCTTTAAGCAGGGATCAGGCTTTTGATTATATGACTGAGTTCAATAAAAGGCTTAGTGATAAGATAGGTATAGAATGTACGATGGATATTCTTCTGCCTACCGATGATGATAATGCTAATATCATAATCGAGTACAATGGCATCATTAAGAAGTTGATGAGGGAAGCCGAGAGACTGGAGCTTGACACTGACGCTATTAAGGATATGATGTGCGATCTACTTAATGAGTTGAAAGGTGATATTGATTTTAATATCTTGATATTTGACGTAACCCAGTTACTTATAAAATACAATCTATTTAGGTTGGATGCCATAACCGAGCAGGAGTTCAAGGACTCTTTCGTCAGGATGGATAGTAGGAATATGGAGATAAAGAAATTAACTTTATCTGATATCAAGAAGGTGGTGGAGATGATAGAGACCAGATATAATCGCTTTGTATGGTGAGAGAAGATAAATGAGAGTCATTGGTGGAGTAATATCTGCAATAATATATAAAACGTTAAACAATGTTTGAGTTTTATATATCCAGTTTACTGGCCGGATATTAGCCTAAGTCTTGAAATAAAGACTACGTTATTGAAGAATATATAGTTACCTACGGATGTTTATCCAAGTCTGTAGCTCTAAGGTAGGTGATTAAACAGGGATTGTATTTGGGTTCCGGTGTTGCCTGTACAAAACCTTCAATAACATTGGCGATGGGTACTAACAGGGTTTTGCCCTGACTTATGTTGAATAAACATTTTATTAAATTATTTATTGTAAATGGTTTATGTACAGGATATAGATGGTAGACCCTTAATGCCAACAACGAGGCATGGTAAGGTTAGAAGATTGCTTAAATTAAAGAAAGCAACCGTGGTAAATCTTTGTCCTTTTACAATCAGGCTTTTGTATGATACAACCGGTTATAAGCAAGAGATTACGTTAGGCGTTGACACAGGTACAAAACATGTCGGTTTATCAGCTACAATAAAAAGCAAGGAACTTTACGCAAGTGAAGTTATTCTAAGAAGTGATGTTGTTGATCTTCTATCAACAAGAAGGGAATTGAGGAAGATTGGAAGGTACAGATTGAGATATAGAAAGCCAAGATTCATGAATAGGATTAAATCAAAGAAGAGAGGATGGATCGCTCCATCAATCCGGCAGAAGATTGATTCTCATATTAGGATTATCGGTTTTGTATATTCTATACTACCTGTCTCAAAACTGATTATTGAGGTTGCCCAATTTGATACTCAAAAGATCAAGAATCCAGAGATATCAGGTAAAGAGTATCAGGAAGGTGAACAATTAGGATTTTGGAATGTAAGGGAGTATGTCTTGGCAAGGGATGAGCATAAATGCCAACATTGTAAAGGAAAATCAAAAGATCCTGTCCTTAATGTCCATCATATTGAGTCACGCAAGACTGGAGGAGATTCACCTTCTAATTTGATAACATTGTGTAAGACTTGCCATAAGGAGTTTCATAAAGGAAATATCAAATTGAAAGTAAACAGAGGTGAGTCGCTTCGTGACGCTGCGGTTATGAGTATCATGAAATGGGAGTTATACGATGAGTTAAAATCTTTGTATCCAAACGTAAAAATGACTTTCGGATACATAACAAAATATAATCGTATAAATCACGGGATTGAAAAATCCCATGTATCCGACGCTTTTGTGATTTCAAGGAATTTTGACTCCGAGAGACTTGGATATTATTACAAACGGAAATTAGTTCGTCGTCATAACAGACAAATCCATAAGATGAAAGCACCTAAAGGAGGCAATAAAAGGATGAATCAATCTCCTTTTAAGGTTTTCGGATTTAGATTGTTTGATAAGGTGATGTTTCAAGGTAAAGAACGCTTTATTTACGCAAGAAGGCTTCGTGGAATTTTTAATATCCGTGATATCAACGGAGAAAATAAGAAAGATATATCTTATAAGAAATTGGAATATGTCAGTCATGGATTGATTTCTATTGTAGCAGGTTGAGATTGTTAGGAGATAGGGGAGGGTATACGAATCCACCCCTATTCACAATCAATATGTTAATCAGATAAGGATATTTTCGCTAAACGATAAATTCCATTTTTTTTGTTATTTAGGATTTAGTTTTTGCCTGTTCGTGAGGATCGGCAAAAAGATTTGTACTTTTCGGAGAAACATAAGGTTTGTTATTATTGTTATTTGGCTCCCGTCCGCTCGTGAGAGTAGGCGGGATTTTGTTTATCTTTGTAACAAAACGATTTAGCAATGGGAAGATCTTGTTATGTTATAAAAAATAAGGAGGGTAGGGTAGATAATGTCCTTGCCCCGAACGACCAACCATCCGGATTATACCAAAGGGCGATGGAGGTGCTGGGCGACCAGAAGCAGGCCTTATCGGTCTGGGGTACGGCCTACTCCCCCGACTTCGTGTCCTTCTTTGGCGATTGGATGTCCATGCCATCAGAATACGACTTAGATAGCAATGGGGAGCCTAGGTATGATGATGTTATGTCATTTATCAAGCGAAAGAACTATTTCGCCGGTAATTTCATGGCCGATGAGGTTAAGGATATCAATAATACCCTTACTTCCTTGGGCGTCGATAATATCAATGATCTTAACGATATGATCGTATCTAACTTCCTTCCCGGCGGTGATATATTCATCAACAGATATAATCTTGAACGATCCGGGATGTATGATGCTGATGAGATTGATAATATCATGACTAACCGATTGGAGTATGATCGGGTAAGGGATATGATGAGGAGGATTGTCGATTTTATGTCTGAGGGGGATCTCAATGAGAAGGATATGTATTTCCTGTCCTCCGAGTCAGGTCTTGGTGATGATTATATGATATATGAGGATACATATGACTCGTTAGGAAAGAGAAGGGGCTTGAATCCAATAGAGGTAAGGGATACGATCATGAGGGCGGTAGGCGGTATCAGCGACCGCCGGGAGTTCGATCAGGCTTTCGCCTCCATCCCCTACCCTTCCTTGGCGCTCCGGTATCAGGAGGATCAGGATTACGCCGATCGGATGTATGACACATATCGTAATATGACCCGTATGGAGGTCAGGGATCAGGATGGGAATACGATTACCGACTCATATTCCAATAGCACCATACCGTATATCAGTATGCCTAAGGGCATGAAAGGTCTAAGGGATAAGGTTGGGGAAATGATCAATATGGACGATTTTAAGGACATCAAGGACGTTTCCGGACGTCTGTATGATATAGCTATGGATCTTGCCGACATGGGCGTGGATATAAGCGAGGCGATCAGCGATGAGATGGTTATATCCAGACCGGAGGATATCCGTGATCTTATGGCGTCGCTGGATGTCATGTTATCTTCCATACAGGCAGGCAATTCGGTATACGATAGCTTTATCTCCGATCTTGATAGGATAACAGGAAAAGGGAATCCGATATACGAGGTTCAGGATACTTATTCTACCAGTGATAGGATGGTGTATGTAAGGTCCGGGAAAACATCTCCTTCCGATATGTATGACATGAACATGTTGTATGTAGGTAGAAATACATACCATAACACGACCCCGATAACCGACACCGATCAGGCCTATGAGATGTTGGCCGATATCGGGATAGAGCGGCCCTCGTACTTGCCGGCTGGCGTGGTTCCTGCCGGGGCTTCTCGATCCGATATTGACGTGATCAAGGATAACATAAAGAAGCTAGTTATGTCCAACATCTCATCCTCGAATACTGAGAACATGATCCTTACCAGATTGATATACCAGCATCCCGTAACCCCTAAGATGGATGATGTCGATATTGATCGGGAGTTCAGGAGATACGAGGCTAGGCAGGGAAAGGATCGGGATTTTATCAAATCCTGTACATCGTTGAGGAAGATCCAGATCAAGGAAAGGTTAAAAAAATCGGATTTATATAATAATGTCTTACGTTTCCTTGATTTTAATGGATTTTATAATGTATCTTTGAACCACCATGACAGAGGTACGTTAAAAAACATAGAGATGTCGCTGCCGGAAGGTCAGGTAAGGGATCTTCTGTTTGACGTGGCTATCGAGTCCAGCGACAGCAGCATGAGGGATCTTTTCTATCTGGATAGACAGGATAGGATGATGGATGCCGGGTTTTATAGGTATCTGTACCAAAGGAATCCGGGCCTGCTCCGGGAGGTCAACGGCGGTGTCGAGGCGAGACCGGACGGTTCGTTCTTGGCTCGTGGGAGGTATGATGATTTCGTGTCATTCCAATCCGGTTTATATGAGAAGGTAGGTGAGACGGTTGATGGTGCGATATACAGGTTCGTTGATGATATTATATACTCCGATCCATCATCATATCAAGAAAACATGGTACGAAGGATGGGTGATGTTACGGTAAGGAGTGACGATAACCGCCTGTCAAGGATAGAGGATAATCCCTCATCCAGTAAGATAGTTAATGAATACACTGCTAATACAAATAAGTTGATGCGAGATTTTTCGTGTAGTTAATCTCTCTTTGACGTCGTGAGACGTTTTCTTTCGAGCATTGAAACATTGGATTTTATAGATTTGCGATGAATCCGGGTCGTAGTGATACGCTCCGGATTTTTTGTCTTGTATCGGTTCTTATTAATCCCATTTACAAGACATGACGTACTTTGATGATGACACATATCACGATCTTAGGCCTGTTAATTTTTGAACTTTGTAACGCCCACTATCAGGTGGGGTTATTATTAATTCAAAAATAAATAGACATGGGTACAAGTGGAGACAAAATCGTGCTGTTAGACGGCATGGGTTCCGGGAGCGGTAGCGCCGCTAATGGTTTATTATCTATGATTCCGGGTATGTTTACCAGCCTTTTGGGTGGTAATAAGATGGATCCGAATTTAGTCGCTGCGTTGATGAACGGTCGTAACAACCAAGACCAGTTCGGAGGGGCTAACGGCTGGTGGTTGTGGATCATCGTCCTATTCTGGTTATGGGGCGGACGTGGTTTCGGAAATGGTTTTGGTGGTAATGGAAATGATTGTTGCGCTAACGGTCTTCCGGCTCAATTGAACAACGACTATGGTCGTGAGCTTCTGATGCAGGCTATCCAAGGTAACAGAAGCGCTATTGATCAGATTTCTAACGCCTTGAACTGTACTACCACTCAATTGCAAAACGCTATCTGTAACGTACAAGGCGCTATCGATAAGGTAGCTGGTCAGGTAGGTATGACCTCTCAGGCTGTTATTAACGCCGTACAGCAACAAGGTTGTGAGATCGGTAATCAAATTAGCTCTTGCTGCTGCAATTTGAGTTCTTTGATCAACCAAAGCACGTGCGCTACTCAAAATATGATAACGCAGCAGGGTTTTGACAATCAATTGCGGACGTTAGAGCAAACCAATGTTCTTCAGAACAATATCAATAACGGTTTGGCCAACAACAGGGAACAGTCTACAAGTCAGTTTAATATCTTGAGTGCTAAGATTGATGCTCAATCTCAGCAAATTCAGAATGCTTTCTGTGATCTTGAGAAGAGGGAAATGCAACATACGATTGATTCGTTGCGTGAACAAAAACAGACGTTGGAGTTATTTGCCGCTCAGCAAGCTCAAACTCAAAACATTGTTAACCAGATTCGTCCTTGCCCGGTGCCTGCATTTTTAACATGTAACCCATTTGCTGGAAATGGCTATGGCGGATATCCTTATGGATTCAATGGGTTTAATGGGGGATGTTGCAACAACAGTTGCGGATGCAACAACGGTTGCTGCAACAATAATGCTGCAATCTAAGGGTTGGTGTTATTAGGTGGAAGATCTTTTAATAAAGGATGTTGCATTATTGATTCCAAAAAATCGTCTGTAATATTTTTATTATAAGATAATTCGATCTTTGAAATACTGGTATGTGGTTCGTAATCGGATAAATAAACCCAGACGTATCCTTTATGATGATTCCTTTTGCCAAGACAAACAGCAGATATATGACCTTGGTTATATCCATCTGATTTCTTGGCAAACATTGGAGATTCATATATTTTTATACAATTTGGGTTTTGGGGATCTATCCTAACAACTGGTTTGCTTTTATTTTCTATTATCCCTCTAGCGCCTATTTTTGATAAAGAATTTCTTTTTCTTGTAATAGGGTTGAGGTGATTCATAGAATTAGTGCACCATCTTAGATTAAGGTAATGATTATTTGTTTTAATCGTATCTATATGATCTATACATGGATAATTATTGGGGTTTGGGATGAAAGCTGTCGCCACTAATCTGTGTGCATATAGATGATTGCATTTATTATTTTTCCATAATTGAATTTGAATATAGCCAGAGTTGGTTATGTTGTTGGTCTTTTTAATAAATGGATCTGTAATTCTAACGCCAAGGTTGTTGACTATTTTTCTTCCAAGAGAAATAACTCTTCCAAAAGAGGATACCATATAAAGTCCCTCAAATCCGACTACATCTCTCCATTCCTCTCCCTCAAAGGAGATGTTCTTAATAAATTCTTCGTTCGTCATTTTCTCTAATTTTTAAAATGTGGACTAAGTTTTTAAAGAGAATGGGAAGGGAGAACTTAGAGAAACCCTTATCAGCAAAGACGCGACCTCTGCCTATCCCAGACGCGAATGTAGTTATTTAAGATTATAAACACAGTAAAAAATATTTAAAAATGTCTTGTGTTTCTAAAATAGGGTCTCTTTATGAGTTGGTCACGAAGAACGTGGTAGTGACTACTACCAACACCATCTTCGGCATCAACCCAAGGATATGGCTGTCCTTGCCATGCGAGGGTCTTCTGCTGCTGAAAATCCGGCAGGTGGTTCCGGCGGCAGGCGAGGCGCTGCCAGTGCAGATAGCTATCCCGGCGAACAGCACCGTATCCACGGTCGGTGACGACACATGCTGCCCGGTAACCGGCGTGGCTGTGGTGAACCCGATCAACGTGGCTGTGACCGGAGCGGCTATGGTTAACAACACCGAACGCCTTGTTTATTTCAACAAGGTAAGGGGTGTATTGAGGCTCATGGATTGCTGTGTGCCTACAACCGCCGCGCCAGCGTCGGAGACGACTGTTGATGAGGAATAGGTTAGATTGGATGTCTAATGGGAGGGTATTCCCTCCCGCTTAAAAATCGAGATATGTTTAGAGACTTAAAGAAAGGATTTCAAGTATATACGCTGGATACGTCCGATGTTCCGGTGTTCAGGATGGGGAATGTGGTTAACGTGTCCGAGCCTAGGTTCCAGCAACCCCAGATGGGTCAGATGGGGCAATATCAGCAACTACAGGATAGGGTGATAGACCTTACCGTGGAGATAAACGGGTCTTCCATGACCTATGTCGTACCGGAGAGCAGGGATGTCGCTATGTCCAATAACATAACTTTGGCCTGCTCGGTCGATCCGATCATGAACCAGCTTAACGCCGCTAAGAGAACCAGCTCCGATATTCTCGATAGTATCGATAAGCATAGGAGGACGCTAGAGGCTTGTGATTCGATCCTTGAGGAAATCAATCCGGCTTTTAAGCAGACTAAGGATCAAGACCGAAAGATTAAGAATCTTGAGGAGAAGGTCGATAGGATGGGGTCTTCTTTCGATGAGTTAAAAGAGTTGTTAATTAAAAAATTAGGTTAATATGAGAGTTATAGATTTAGGCAATGGCCAAGAGGAATATGATGATGAGATCTATGATCGAAGAGGCGGTAGAGGACGCTCCCGTCGTTCTGACGGCACGTACATGGGTTATGATGGCGGGGTATATGACCATTATGGCAAGGATCGTGACGGGATGATGGAGGAGCTGGAGCGTCGTGAGCGTAATCTTGAGAGACGTGAGAGGGAGCTGGAACGTAACGAGCGGGAGCTTGAGAAACGTCAAAGACATCATGAGCGGGAGGATGAGATGTATCGTAAGGGATGGTTTGGTGAGCGCGACATCCGTGATGAGTACGATAGCATGGATCCTTACATGCGTAGAGGTCGTAGAAGTCGTTACTACTGAGGAGCAGACGCTGATGACCCGGATTATAAGCGGTACATAGACACCCATGGATATCACTTTTCCAAGGAGTTGGCTAGGGAAGCCGCCGACAAGATGCTTAACGCTGACGGATCCAAGAGAAGATGGACGATGGAGGATGCTAAGCAGATGTTCGATAAATGCGGGGCCAAGAAACCTGATAACGCCACTTGGGGAGATGTCCAATATCTGTTTGCTATGTTTTATAGCGACTACTTTCCTAAGGTACTGGATTGCGACCAGAAAATAGTCAAGGCTGTATTGGCTTATCTGGAAGACCCTGACGCTCCGGAAGGGACGGCGTTCGTAAGGTATCTGGCGGTGCGGTGCTTCGTCGGTGACACAATCAAATGGAGTGAGATGATATGATTTGATACAACGTTGGAAGAACCCTGTCGGCGATAGAATACCGATGGGGTTTCTTTTTGCCCGTAACTTTATTATGATTACATTTGTTCGAGGTAGATCTTTTGTTCATAGGCAGGGCGGGCGGGAATGAAAAAAGGATATCCTCACGGACACCCTTTCCCCTTGGTTGAAAATTACCTAAAACCTTATGAATTACTATTCTTTCGCAAATATAATTATTAAATAGCAAACAGCAATGGGTAAGGGGTATTACTGGATAGAGCCTGTGGATCGGACGTTAAACGATTTCCAGTTTTATAAAGCACATATCGTGGGTGATCCTGAATATGACGAGAAGCATCATCGTGTTATATTAAGGATGGATAAGTACTTCCCTGTAGGGAGTATCTTCCATGTCTTGAAAGACTCGGAGATGTTCGTTATAGAGAGGAAATTCAAGACATGGGGGAATAAGTATGTCATTAAGCCTTGCGAGGGTGAATGGGAATGGGGGTCTGTCCAGAAGCTGAGAGACAAGACTATTATATTCCGTAGCGGATTCCTGCATGGGGACGGTAGCTTCTAACACTACCCGTATCTCCCCCCCCCTATATTTCTTGGTGTGTATGTATATAGCTATATTTGAGCAAAAATAATTATGATATGGAAGATTTTCAAGGTAAATATAATGGCAAGCAGATAGAGCAGCTTTTGGATAAGGCTAATGATATTGATCTTTCCAAATACGCTCTTAAGACGGATAACGCCCCTACCGCCACAAAATTACAGGCAGCTAGGACCATAGCGCTGTCCGGTGCCGTGACCGGTAGCGTATCCTCCGACTTCGGGAGTAATATTACTATCTCCACGACATTGGCGAACTTTGACGCCTCTAAGATCACGTCCGGTACTATCGATATAGATAGGTTGCCTAAGGCGGCCTTAGAGAGAATGGTCGTGGTGGCTGACGATACGGCAAGGTTTAAGCTTACTACAGCCACGGCTCAGGTTGGGGACACGGTTAAGGTGACGGCCACGAATAAGATGTATCTGGTCAAGGATGATAGTAAGTTGAATACTAAGGCCGGTTACGAGCCTTATACGGCAAGTTCGGCGTCATCTGTGCCATGGTCTGGAGTGACCGGCAAACCTAGCACCTTCGCTCCACCTACGGCGGCGGCCTCCACCTTAGGTGGCGTAAAGGTAGGATACACGACTTCTGGCAAGAACTATAAGTTACAGGTTGACGCTTCTGGTAACGCTTTTGTTAATGTCCCATGGACAGATAATAATACGACCTATAATCAGGCCACGGCTGATACTTTAGGATTGGTTAAGATCGGTTATTCCTCTAGTGGGAAGAACTACGCCGTATCCTTGGACTCTAATGGGAAGATGTATGTGAATGTCCCTTGGACTGATAATAACACGACTTATGCTCAAGCCACGAGCGATAATCTAGGTCTTGTTAAGATTGGATACTCTGCCAATGGCAAGAACTATCCCGTTGCTCTTGACGGTAGTGGTAAGATGTACGTGAACGTCCCGTGGACGGATACCAACACCACATATTCCAATATGGGGGCGGCAACCTCCTCTACTGCGGGAAAGGCCGGTTTGGTTCCCGCCCCAGCCGCAGGTAAACAAGCCTCTTTTTTACGTGGTGATGGCACGTGGGTTGTCCCTACTAATACTACATACGCCAAGGCCAATACATCGACCCTTGGGCTGGTAATGATTGGATATGCGGAGAATGGCAAGAATTATCCGGTAGAACTGGACGGTAGCGGAAAGATGTATGTCAATGTGCCTTGGACAGACACTAATACGACGTATGGTGTTGTAGGAGCTAATGGGTCTACAGGTCTGGTAAAGAACGGGAGTACGGTAACCAGCGCTTCTGGCTATACCGCCTGTCCTATTGTCAGTGGTGTCCCTTATTATAAAAACACTAATACCACTTACGCCAATATGAAGGCAGCTACGGCTTCAGCGGCTGGTGCTGCGGGATTGGTACCGGCCCCCGCTGCGGGCAAACAGACGTCTTTTCTTCGTGGTGACGGAACATGGGTCGTACCTACCAATACCACATACAGATTGGCCTCTACTACAGCTAACGGCTTGTTGAGACAGCTTAATGGTAGTACATCCAGTTTCATGCGTGGAGATGGCACTTGGGCTACACCTCCTAACACGACATACGCCGTAGCCAACGAGTCTACTAACGGGTTGATGGCGGCGGCTGATAAGAAGACCGTGAATAGGCTTATAGGAGTTAATACGGTCACGACATTAGCCAACCTGCCTATTAGCAAGAGAAGTATCACGGCTACGTTATCAGCCGCTACCGCCCTATCCGTGGCTTCAGGCATGCAGATAGGAGAGGAGCTGATGATCAGGTGCGTCCCGTCGGCAGTGTTTACACAGGCTATACCAAACTCTGGAGCTTATGTAAGCATGAGTGGTACTTCTATAACCACTACGGCTAACAAGCCTTTCGAGATAAATATCTGGTGCTACGCTTCAGGCAAGTATAGCATCGCCGTTAAAGAACAAGATTAAAGAATAGATTATGGCATATACATATATAAACAGGGAAATATATCCCAATATGTTGGTTTTAGACGAACCTCTTGATGATAATTACGCTAAGGGTAATAGTTATGATGATTATATTAATGGCAATCCGATTCCATGGATAGAGCTGGGACAAGAACAACTTTCGTTCAAGGAAGCTAATCCTAAAGCCACGGTTAAGGAGATCATTGAGGCTAGATTAGATGAGTCAAGGGTTCTTAACGAGGAGAAATCGGCTAAATATGAGGAGCTGAGATCTTATGAGACTGAAAATCTCCATGAGTTTTTCTTGGATGATCAAGATATTTATATTCCTGAATATGACAGACGTAGCGCTTTGGCTGATGGGGCTATAGTCGGTAAGATAACGATTATGGGTCTGGAGTTCGATATGACGGAAGGCAAGATCTTGATCGGGATGATGGATAAGTATGATAATGACCTGATGTCGGCGTTAGGAGCCAAACAGAGGGAAGTAAGCTTAGCCACTACCGTAGAGCAGGTGAGGGCTATTGACGCTCAGTCCGGCTATCCTGATAAGGTAAGTGTTACCACGGCGTACATCCAGCAACAGGCGAAGGAGAAGGACGCTTCTGATCCCCAGAAAGTAGCTGCCAAATTCTCTAGGATGGTAGTTAATAACAAGACTATATCTTTATCCTCTAATGAGAAACTGGATGTTAAGGTTCTATTCCCTATATGGGGACAAGAAGGGGCGGAGTTCGGGTTGTCGGTGGATGCCGGATTCTGTCTCAGGGTGGTGAAGGACGATACGGATATCCTTTATGAGGTTATTCAACAACATACATTATCAAAGGAATGGGAACCCGGATTGGATACGGCCTCCTTGTATAAGGTCGTTGATAAGGAGCATGCCGGGACTATAGGTGATCCTATCCCTTATTTCCCTCCTATGGAGATATTTAAGGATAAATATTACATTCAGAACGCTGACGTGTATAAATGCACAAGGGATAGTGGAACTCCTCTTAGTCATAATTTAAAGGACTTAGTAGGGTTGTATGTTGAGGTTGTACAGGGCTAGTCGTATCTACCCCCCCCCTATATTTGGCTTGTGATATGATACAAGTTATTTTTGGCATAGTAAAAGGACATTTTTTTAAAATTATTTGAATATGGCATCACAAAAATTTGGTTTTGTAACAGTCGATCCGGTATCAGGATCAGGTGATCAGGCGGTATCTATATCAGGAGATAAATATACAGGTCGTCTTGAGCGTACAGCTAATCTTATTGTCGTTACTAACGGTGGCGTTCAAAAAGCGTTGGTAGTTAATCAGGCCGCCGCCGCTGAGTCCGTGACTTCGGATAGTCCTACGGCCACTGTCGCTAAAACCGGTGGTAATGTAACTATCACAGGTAAGTCTAATAGTACTAAGCTTACTTTCGCTGCTACTCCGGCGAAGGAGAATGGCCTGACTTTACAGCTCCCCGAGAATTATACGGCGGCTGGTAAGCGGACAGCTAACGGCGCTGTTATCGCTAACGATCCTGGTGCTACCGGAAAGTTTGTTTGGAGTATTACTATCTCCAATGTTCCTGCCAATGTCTCTATCGAGGAGTTGGTGGCTACGCTAAGCGTAACGGCTGCCGGTGGACAAAAGGCGCGAGTTACCATCACTCAAGCCGCTGGTGACTCTACTCTTGAGATTGATAAGGAAACTATCAATTTGGATGTTAACGGTTCCGCTCAGACAGTTAACGTAACATCTAACGATGAGTGGACATGGAAAAATGCTGCCTCTAGAACCGTGATGAGGATGTTAGGAAGATTATAATCGATTTTCATTGTTTATTCAAACCCCGATCGACTTAAGCTGATTGGGGTTTGTTTGTTTTAGTATATTTGTAAGAAAAAAGATTATGGCTAATATAGATGATTATTTAGTGGCTTCTTATAGATGTAATGGTAAGGGCAACAGTGACGCAGATAGAGACGTGTTAAAGGACTTGTCTGGAAACGGTCACGATATTGTGTTGAAGAATTTTGGGTTTACGCTTGGTTCTGGATACGAAGGTGGCGCTCTTGTATTTGATGGTATTGATGATTATGGTATATGCGAGAATTTCCCGGCCATCAATGATTTTACGTTTGTATATAAAAGAATTAATTTGAATCCTTCTAAATCCACTAATTGCTTTTTATCTAAAAGTGTATCAACGAATCAGGCTCAGCAATTTTGTAGTGAATTAGCGTATTCCAAAAATGTATATGTACGTCTTGGTAGTAAGGATATTGCTGTAAAAGATATATATAACCCTGAATTATCGATCGTTTATGTAACTAAGGAGTCTTACAATGGAGAGATGGATCTTGTATCTTCAAATTATACATCAACCGTGGATAATTTATATATAGGCACTTTCTCTAGGGGTGTTCAAGCTTATGTGTGGAATGGAGCTCTTTATGCTCTTGATATTTATGATAGGACATTAAGCGATGAGTATTTACAAAAAGCATTAAATAGGATGAATGATATAGATATTAATTGGAAAGACGGGGTAGGCGAGGTGACGGACCAGCACTTGACCGTCAGCCCCGGGTCCGGGACCGGTAACGCCGCTGTTTCTTTTGGTTCGGTAATGAACAAAGGTCTTGATCGTACCCTTGAGTTGGAGATAACAACTCCAAAAGGTGTTAAGAAGACGCTCACGGTGAATCAGGAGGGATGCCGGCAGGCTTATATCACGAGCGACGGTAAACGATGGCTGACTAGCGACAATCGGGTGTATGGGGTTTTGAAAAGCGATGTTCCATGCAAATGCACGGGTGATTGTCCTTGATATTTTGTTTTTACGAATTTTGTAATTACATTTGTGGCGCATGTCCATCACCATGCTTTTCGTCGCTAATTTATTATAAGGGGATACAGATCTGTGATGGGGTCGTATTCCCCGTTTTTTTTAGATATGGATAAGATAGATGTTTTCGATGTTCAGATTCCTGATGGAAGACAAATCCGTTGTATGTCGTATAATAAGGTTACTTATTTTGATCTTGACGATATATGTAAGTTATGTTTCAGTTCATATGATTTACATGATGTGGCTGATACCAAGGTTATGAGTGAGTTCCTGCACCGTGATGGTGATCGTTATTGGACTACGATAGATGGCTTGACATACTCCCACGCCTAAAGGCAGTGGGATTCTTGGATACAGACGTAAGAAACCCCGATATTACTATCGATGGAATTACTCTTGCTCTCCAATTCGGAAATGCCCTTCCGAAGTATATTACGGGCCGCAAGAACATCACGATCGTTGATTGCGCCGCACGCCGGGCATACCCACGTGCGATCTCTCAACGACAGGTTTTTATTAACAAACCCGCATTCACAAGTCTTTGAGGAAGGATACCATTTGTCAATCTTATGTACTATCACTCCATACTTTGAAGCGATATACGTAAGTTTGTTAATAAAAGAAGAATGACTAAGATCAGAAATTTTCTTTCCCCACAAACGTTTCATTCCTTCAATGTTTAGATCTTCAATGAAAATATAATCATATCGCTTGCACAATTCATGAGCTAATTTCCATTGAAAATCCGATCGAAGATCGTTTATTTTACGATACGTTTGTTGAAGTTCAAACAGTCTCCTTCTTATATTGTTAGATCCTTTCTTCGCATTAGAAAACTTTCTATTTAGTTTTCTAATCTTGTTTTGATATTGCTTGAAGAATAGTGGAGAATTGATTTTACTACCATCGCTTTTAGTTAGGTAAGTTTTCAGACCAAAATCCAATCCTAAAGATGCACCATCATATATCTTTCTGTAAGAGTTTGCAGGATTGTAATCTGTAACTATAATCAAACTAAAACGGGTACAGGTTTCTCTGACTATTCTTATTTGTTTAACATTACCTTCATATGCTCTACTGTATGAAAACTTAAAACGTTTCTTCCCTTTGTTAATTGTCAGACAATTTCCATTTAGAGTAAACCCACCTTGTTTAAAAACAAAAGAGTTGAAACAATCATATCTTTTGAATTTAGGTGGTCGTTTAGCCAACTTCTTAAAGAAACGATTGTATGCGGAATCTAATCTTTGAAGAATTTCTTGTGTTGTTTGGGAATGAAGTAAGATTCTTTTAATCCTTTTGGCAAAATGTTTTTGCATCTTGCCAACTGAAACATACTTTCCAAACAGTTTGTAATATCTACGTTGTAGAGCTAAAGCATGATTCCATACAAAACAACATTCACAAAGCATCTTATCAAGATACTTTGTTTTCTTAGAATAATATATATTGTACTTGTATGAAATCATTTTAATTATATTTATGACACAAATATAATAATAATTCTTATATTTGCAATAAAAAATATGGATAAAAGATGGAAAACTAATAAAAGTAGTGTTTACGATATAGGATACCATATAATATGGTGCCCTAAATACAGAAGGAAAATATTAACCGGTGAGATAGAATCCAGACTAAGAGAACTTCTTTTATTTAAATCTACAGAGAATGGATGGGTTATTGAAAATATGGAAATAATGCCTGATCATATCCATATATTCATAAAGGCGACACCTTCAGATTCTATATCTCACATTGTCTCACAATTAAAAGGGTACACATCGTTTATTTTAAGAAGTGAATTTGAAACGATAAGAAAAAGGCTACCTTCGCTTTGGACAAGATCATTTTATGTGGAAACAATAGGACATATATCAGAATCAGTTATTAAAAAATATATAGATGACCAAAAGAAGCATTGATCCTCTGTTTAAAAGCAGTGGCTTTGTTAAAGATCGTAAGATGTGTTTTGAGGTTATAGAAAAATTAAAAAAATTATGAGAGAGCAGGAATTTGATTTCGTGGTATATCCATTAAAGTTGATTATCACGGTAGGATTGGATTACGAGACGTTATGTAACCGTTTCGAGAATATGGAGCCGGATCATAAGGGAGAATGGGGTGATAAGGATGATATGGATAAGGAAGCGTCTTTCGTGAATCTGGTAAGGGATAGGGACGATGATGGTAAATTCGCCATACTTTGGAATTTTTCAAGCGACGATGATATAATGATGAGAAATATATGTCATGAGTCGTTCCATATAGCCATGAGCGTGTGCCAGTTCTGTAATATGTCGCTTGGATTTAAGGTTGGAGAGGATGAGCATGCGGCGTATATAGCCGGCTTTGCTGGTGATTGCGTTAGTAAGTTCATCAATAGCAAGAATACGGATTAAGTCGTAAATTATATAAGGAATATAAGAATATCAGCCTCCGCTTATTTGTGGGGGCTTTTTGTTTATCTTTGTCAAAAACATGAAGTTATGTCAAGTTGCGTAATTAAAAGGAATAAGGAGGGTAAGATAACCCGTGTCTTGACCCCTTCCGGCGAGGTATCCACCTTGTTCGATAAGATAGCGGGTATAGCAGCCGTAAGTGATCTTGATAAGGCGGCTGAGGCTTATATGACTATTTATAACGACAAGTTCAGGTCCAAGTTCGGTGACTGGGCTAGATCCGTGTCAAGGAATAAGGAGGCCGCCAGATCCATAAGTGCCAAACTTAACGCTAGCGAGTGGGGGCAGCTTATGTCAGCCAAGGTCTTGTCCGCCATAAGCGATATGGATGCCCCGGCGTTGGCCAGAAGCCTTGGGAATAGCGACAATGTCGTGGCTTATCTTACCTCCGGAGAGGTAGGTGATGTCAATGATATGGCTGTGGTAGATACGTCCACGGTACAGGGGGTGGATCTGGATTCCATAAACGAGAATAATGTTGGCGATACGATACTGAAAGAGGCGTCATGGGATGATATAAGGGCTATCAGGGAGAATATAGATATTAGGGAGACAGCCCGTATGTTATGGAAGGCCGTGGAAAGCGCTTTTACCGGGCAACGGCCTAATATCAGGGTGAAGGGTGGAAATATAGATGGTGAGATCATATTTTCTGGTAATGTCTTGCCGTTAAATAATATTGAGAATTATACTCCTCCATCTTCAAGACTGGTATATGATTCCGGTGAGCCTCGCCTGTTCTTTAGATCGGATGACGGCAAGATACACGACTCTTACGCCAACGCCATAAAAGGATCGTCCGGTGGGCGGGTCGAGGCCGGGTTCTTGGCCGGCAGTGTCGAGGAGAGCGACGTCCCGTCCGGTACGGCTGACATCTCCTTTGGCTCTTCCTCCATAACCCTCAATAACAGTGAGTCATTTATCCCGGTCCTTGGTATTAGCTCAAACTCAGATATAAGTACTCGTGGAGGGTTTATTAATTACCTTATCAAGAAAGGTATGTTGAGTGGGGAACGTATAAGACTAGGGGATAGATATTATCTTACTGGAGCCGGCAATTCTGATGGTCTTAAGATCTATAACGCTATGAATGCCTTATCCAGCCTCAGGAATAGGTTTGGAAGTCAATCCTCTGAGATGAACGTATTGGGTTCTATAGGTTTTGATACGGAGGTAAGTAATGATCTTGATCTTATCACTACGTCCGGGGAGAAGGTTACGGTAAGCAGACCGGAGATCAAGGGTATGTTAAGGCAAGGTAAGTTCGAGGAGCTTAATAATAAGTATGATGGATTCATGGAGCTAGCCTTGTCGTTGATGATGGAGGATAACGCTTTGTACGGGAGTAACGTCCGTGGGGTTATCGAGAATGAGAAGGCGGAAGATCTTCAAAACAGGACCGATATAACCAACATCTTATCCACATTAGGTATCCGTGTGATGGGTATGTCCGAATATATGGATAAGTATAAGATGCGTAATGGCGTAGATCCTTCCGCTAGGGCGTTATCCGATATGGCTAATGGCGTGATAGCATTGGCTGAGGGGGCTACGGTAGAGGATCTTAATGAGGAGGTGGCTCACTTCTTGATCGATACTTATCGTAACCAGCAGGAGATTGACGAGATACTTGATTCTGTCGAGGGAACTTCATTATGGAACCAATTCGCTGGTCGTTACTATGAGGTGTATGGGAAGGAATACCAAGGAGAGGAGTTGGATCGGATGGTGAAGCGGGAGATCCTAGGTAAGACGCTGGCCCAGCGGTTCGTTCCGGGCATGGAGCAGGCGGTAGAGGATCTGACCTCGTCTGAGGACGTCCAGCTCTCCTTGTTTGGCAGGATGGTACGAGCCATACGTAATTTCTTCACCAGCCAAAGATCAGACTTGAACAAGGTTCTTGATAGGATAAAGGAGTCGGCGTTAGCGGATGATCCAAGCGCTTTTGACGTGCTTCTGTTGAAAGATAATGGTCATCTCATGTACTCATTATCGGATGTTGATGTGGCTAATAAGTTGATCAGGAACGGAAGATCATTAGAAAGGTTGTACGCTAGATTACAGAGAATGAGATCAAGCCAAAGCCAGAGGATTGGTGAGAGCATCACCCTCCTTCGTGATATAGGCGAGAAGGTAAGACAAGTTGGGGGCGAGCTTAATAAAAACAACAACCTGCTATCCACCAAGAGCGTTATAGCTACAGCCAAGGCCGAGGTAGAGTATTTGGTTACGGTTGCCAGTAGCTTGCGTAAGAGCGACAAGGGGTTGGATTATGAGACGATACAGGTTATCGATAACGTATACGGGGAGATAGTGCCATTGATCAGGAATCTGCGTGGATTCGTCAATAATCAGGCGGCGGATTATTATAGCAACGATAAGGTTGGCATGGTAGAGGATATGGATGATATATTGCGGATGGCTGAGACATCTATGTCTGATATAAACGCCCTCCGTAGTGATCGTAACGAGGATTGGCTGGATGGACAGCTTCGGATGTTTAATATCCCGGAAAGGTATTGGGATGGGATAAAGAAGTTGGTGAATAACATCCATAAGGATATCAATGTCATGTCCCGATTCTTTGGCACACTGGAGCATAGTGGTAACGCTATCTTAGGCATGTTAGGGCAACGTCTTGCCAAGGCTTATAACGACGCTCATGTTGAGGGTGTGGCTAATATCAATAAGATGACTAAGATGATGAAAGAGCGTGGATGGGGGATAAAGGATAATGAGGATCTTATACAGAAGATAAACGGTAAGAACTCTGATTACCTTGACTCGTCCCGTGATTTCGCCAAATACGATTTACTGTATCGGACAGAGCAGGCGAAAGCTATTATTGATATATATGATCTTAAAAAGGTTACGGGTAAGACCGAGAAGCAACTTATCGACATGCTTTTATCTGATAAGGGGCTTAAGGTCAAGACTCGTGATGATATCGTAGGATATGATGGGGATAAGCCTATTACAAAGGAAGTATATCATATATTCAAGCCAAGTATCCAGAATTTTGATATCTCGGCCATGACATTCGAGGACCAGCAACGATATCTGGATACGATAAATAGGTGGTTGGATGAGAATCGTGAGAAACCTATGATTCAAGCGTATTATGATAAGATAGAGAATGTCAATAAGAAGGTAGAGGAAAGGCTGGGCCGTAGGGTATCACAAGCTACGTCCGATTTCATGACCCGTATCCGTAGAAGCCGGTATGTTGCTATGGATAAGTTCATTAAGAACAAGAAGGTTGATTGGGCCGCTTTCCAATCTGACCCTATAGCTTGGAGATCTTATCTGGATATTTTACGTGACAGGGCTATAGCTAAGAGCGAGTGGTATTCCGATGGGACACCAAAGGAAGAGGGATCAGAGGCTCTGATGATGTCCGAGGAGATCAAGGCCTGGGACGAGGCATGGGCCGAGGAGTTCGGGAATACCAACGAGGGTCGTAAGGCTTCCGCCGAGTTCAAGGAGATACTTCGTGGGATAGAGCGGTCCGAGGGCGGCAAGGCGGCGTTTGAGTTCCTGCTAGCTGGCGGTCATCTTGGCTTCTCCAAGGATATGTGGGGATCCGAGGAGGGTGATTATTACGAGAATCTTGTTGATAAGATCACGGAGCAATCTGTATCATCATCAAGAATAGAGAAGGTAGAGGAGGCGATGGCGACAATAAACGAGATCAATGACCAGCTAAGGCCTTTGCTTATCCAGTACCGGGATAGCACGAGATACGGGGAATATGATTTCGATAGGTTACGTGGATCCGCCTCATTAAGAAAGATAAACGAGTTATATGATCGTCTGGCTGAGGCTAAGAGCGTTATTAACGCCGCCGCTTCCGCTGAGGCTATTGAGATGGATATGCCTGATACGGTGGAGAGTGGAGTCACGGATTCTTACCGTAACGCTTTAAGGGATGCCATGGCATACGACAAGGGCATGGATGAGATTAAATTCGCCAAGGAACATATGTCTGCTCGTTCCCGGAGTCAGGTGGATAGGATGGCCGCTAAGCTATCTAGGAAGAACCCGTCATGGACGACCGTGGAGGTATCGTTTTTGAGAAGGAAATACGGTCCTGACTTCAATAATAAGCTAGCTAACGACATAGCGATGGGTAAGACTGATGAGATCCTTGTCGAGTACGCCAGAACCCGGTTGTATCCTTATATGAGGAAATACTCTCCCAAGGGATATTCTGATTTCGTCAGGAAGATAAATAACGGTACGTATAAGGTATCCGAGTTCTTTGATGCGATGGAAAATGGTATATCCAAGGAAGAGAGCGTATCCCGTTTCGGGTTCGATATTAATATGATCGACCTGACGATCAACAACCAGTGGCTTGATGAGGCCGACGCCGAGAGTTCTTTCCGTAATCCTAATTATAATCCCGATCTGGGTTATGGGTATCATACGCCTAGGTTCGATAAGTACAAGAACGAGGCTTTCTTCAAGAAATACGGTATTACCAACGAGGGGGAGGAAGCTACGATCAATAAGGATAAGTGGGAGATGAGGAAGGAATTGCTTAACATAAGCCGTAAGGCTATGGAGGATTATGATGAGCGATTCCGGAACATCTACCAAATACCACAGATATCCAAAGGCGGCGTGGAGAGGATGGTGCAGGCCGGGGTTGACCCGAAGGCGGCCATCGGCAACGCCGTACGTGATATTGTTGGCGAGAGGGTGGATGATCCTATACATGGTCAGGGGCAAGACCTAGGAGGGATTGATGAGAACGATAACAAATATCGTATGATCCCCAAATACTATCTTAGTAAGTTGGAGAACGCCGATGACGTGTCCCATGACTTCGCCTACTCCTATTCCATGTTATCCTTACAAGCGACCTCTTACAAGTATAAGAGGGCGGCCTTGGATGATGTCATGGGATACAGGAACATGATGCTGGAGACGCAATACGACGGCGGTAAGAACCCGGAGGCCACTCACGCCTATAGAATGTTTCAGGACTGGGTTAACGCCAGTATCTATGATGTTAGGATAAATAATAAGCGGGCAGAATGGAATATAGGTAATTATAAGGTCGATCTTAATAAGCTGGCTCTTATGTTTACCAAATTCGTGTCCAAATCCAACCTAGGCTTCTCCCCGTTCGTCGCGGCTACCGGCGCCCTTACCGGGCAGGCCAATTTCCTTTTGGAGGGTATGGTAGGGCAGTATATAAGCAAGGACTCCATGAAATACGCCTATGGGGAAGCCCAGAAGCAGTTAAGTACGTACGTGTCGGAGATCGGGGATATAAACCGTACCAACAAGCTATATGTCGTTGGAGAGGCTCTAGGCGTGTTCAATGTCCGTAACCGTGTACGATCGGCAGCGTATAACAAAATCTGGAGAACCTTATTCCGGAACCTGCCGTTTAAGATGATGGAGGTTCTTAACTCCCCGTTGGATCCGCAGGTCATTATCTCGGTCATGGATGATACCCGCCTATACGAGGGTCAGTTCTGGTCATACTCCAATTTCAAGGAGATGATGATGAAAGACAGAAATATGTCCGCCAACGAGGCTAAACGTGATTGGGAGCGTTTAAGGGATTATTCCATATGGAACTTAGTAAATGTCAAGGACGGGAAGATCGTGGCTAAAAACGAGGCTAATAAGGATATTATAGACCGATACATACCTACATTGTCCAGCAGGGTCAGGAGCATGGTGCAGATCTGTGACGGCGCCTTGAACGAGCAGAACCGGGTGGGGGCTAGCCGGAACGCTATCCTTAATATGGTGCTGCCTCACCGTGGATGGTTTATATTGGCCGTACAGCGGGCGTATAAGAAAGCTGGTTTCAATTTCCAGACTAACCAGTTCGAGGAAGGATATATGAGAACATTATGGAGATTGGCCGGAAATGTCTATGGCTCGATGTCCGAGGGTAGGATGGGGGAGGCATATGACGTGCTTAAGGAAGAGTATGATAAGCTTACCTCCTACGAGCAGATTAATATCAAGAGATCGATTATCAATATGGCGGTATTCGCCACGATGATGGCTATAGGACGGGCATTGATGGGATATAGGGAGGATAATGAGGATAGCTGGTTCGGGCAGTTCATTACCTACATCGGGTTCAGGACGATCAATGAGATCGCCTCCCAGACATCCCCGTTCATGGAGCTTAACGCCATAGACATGCTACAGGATCCGTTGGTCACCGCCCGGAAGTTAGGCGACCTCACCGATCCTCGAAACTGGGATCCGTTCGCTACCGTCCAGACCGGCGTATATAAGGGCGAGAGCAAACTATGGAGGCAGCTCATGAAGTTCTCGTTTGGTAAGCAATGGTATAATATCAAGACGGCTAGGGATATTAAACAGACATCCGACTACTGGTTGATGACCAACGGCATGACGATGGGATTCTTCCTAGGTGGTAGAAATAAGGACGAGTCTGGGGAGGACGCTAATTGGTACTTTGATAGGGGAAGATAGCCGATATAGTATGACAAAAAAAATAGCCAGTCGATTGCTTAAAACAATCATATTGGCTATTTTTGCATTCCCATCTATCCATCCCGGACGGATGGGAATAAACATTCTATTCATGAATGCAAATGTAGATCTTTTTCATGATTCCACGAAGAATAGTAGTGGAATTTTGACGTCCGAATCCAACGAAATGGATTTAAACATATTAATACCGGTAGTAGATAATAACAACCACAAGGTTGTAGACGCAAGATTCCTTCATGCGTTTCTTCAAGTAAGGAGGGATTTTACGTCATGGATAAAAGATCGTATATCTAAATATGATTTTATTGAAAATCAAGACTTTGTGTTGATAAAATATGATTATTTAGGTAACTTACTGAATGACAGACTCCCCGAAACGGGGGAGTCTGATACACAGATAGTTGCTAAAACGGATTATCTGCTATTAATAGATATGGCTAAAGAGCTATGCATGGTAGAAAATAATGATAAAGGAAAGATAGCCAGAAGGTATTTTATAGAGAAAGAAAAAGAACTGAGAGCCTTAAAAGAGTTAGAGGATAATCGAAAGCATTGTTTGCGCATCCCCGACTTTTCTGATCCGGCTAAAGCCGCAAGAGCATGGGCTGATGAGTATGAGGCCAAGGTGAAGGCCGAGAAGGAAGCTATGTTGGCACTAGAAGCCAAGAACAAGGTCGAGGAGGAAAAGAAGATTGTCCAAGCCGAATTAAATACGGCTATAGATACTATAAAGGAGAATGAACCGGTAATTGATATGTTTAAAAGGTCTATTCCAAGAGAAGGTGTCCTTATCCGTGAATCATCAAAGTATTTTGAGCAATTTGGCTATTATATCGGAATTAAGAACATGTATCCGTTATTACAGGAATTGAAATACGTTTTTAGGAACGAGAGAGGTAGGATAGAAGCGTATCAGTCCGCTCGTAATTCTGGATTAGTTACATATGGATCTGATCCCGGTGATGAATATTGGGAGGCTAAGGCCGTGACTGTCATGATAACATTAAAGGGATTTGTTAAACTGGAAGAATTGTCAAGAAAGAAAAGGAGCGTTTTTGAGAAATATGGTCGGTTCACGATATGATGCCCCTCACTGCAATCATTCTGATAAAGGCAAGGCTATTAGAGCGCTTACTGGTGATAATAGGTTCACTAAAGATATTTATTATAAAGTTTTTACCCAAAATGGTAAAAACCTTACTGAGGGAAGATCAACAATTGTATGTATGATAACTGAGTTTTGCATGGAATGTTTGATAACAAGGAAAGAAAGATGAGCATAAATAAATAGTTATACTATTGATGCTTAATGTAATCCGAAAATGGATTTACATAATAATAGAAGGATAGGCGATTATCACCCTATCCTTCTACTGTTATCAGCCCTTATACTTATCCACAAAATCATCCACATCCATATACTCACACCCGAAGTTTTCCGCCGTCTTCTTATCGGAGTCTGAGAACTGTCCTTCTTTTCCGGAAGCATCCCCAATCATCAGGATAGTATCATATACGATTTTATTTTCCTCATCTACATTATCATTTGTGAATTTGACATAATCCATAAACTGGTCTATCATCCCCGTATTTGGTTTCCTATTGATATTGTCTTTATCATTGCTGTCGCAATAATAGTTGTATATAGATGCGTCCGTGTAATCCGCTAATGCGCTTGATACGTAATTGAGTTTATCCTCAAACATCTCTCTGTTTACAAATATCTTTTCTATCCCTCCTTGGTTTGATATGATGACTATATCATCAGGAGCATAATTTTTGATAGCATCAAACACGTCAAATTTGATCCTCATATCCCATACGCCCTTAGGGAATGTATCTCCTGATGTTGTCTCAATCAGTGTCCCGTCTAAATCTGTTATTAACAATTTACACTTTTTCATGATTCAAAATTTAAATGATATGTGATTATTTAGCCATTTTATCAAGGCGAATATTAAAAGAGAGCGTAGTAGGAGGAGACTTTGGCAACTCATTGCCAATTCTTACCATCTCATCATGTTCTTCTTTCGTTAAGAAAGGTTTATCTATTAAATAAGCTAACCTTTCTTCCAGTTCTTTTTGTTTCTTATTACTTTTCATAAATATAATTTATTATATAATTACCCATCATTAAATTACAGATCCATCTTTTGTAACTATAGGAGTTCCGACTGGTAATATCCTGAAATTAACACCAACTATTATAAAACTCCCTTCTGGATCAGGATCTTTATATATTAAATATTCTTTTCCATGGAAGCATGTACGTTTAGGATTATTTAAGAACTCATCGAATTGGGCTAACTCATCATTCTTTAACCTGAACTCTTGTTGATAATCTTTTGCTGTCTTCATATTTGTAATTTTAAAAAGTTAATAAAACTAAGTTCTTAGATGACGAGGCATTCTACCTACTCCACAAAGTTTCCCATCCTCTGATTTGACAATCTTTATTCCATCAATGGAATGGTAAATGTTTCTTGTAGGGTCATTTAAAAATTCTTTAAAACTTTCCAGTTCTTCATCTAATAAGAAAAATTCTTTCTTGCAAAATTCGATGCTCATATAAGGGCGTTCCTCGATGACTGGTTCAAGAGACGGAATAAATCCAACAACCTTTTCGGTAGAAGATCTTTGTTTTATAAAACTTTCAGCTTCTTCCCATGAGGTTGCCCATATTTCACCAGCATACTTCTTGCCATTGATTTGATACTCTGTAGCAAATTTCTTTTCTTCTTTTTCCATGTTTGTAATTTTAAAAAAAAATAATAAATTGCGATAAAACAAAAGTTGGACTAGTCTAATATCAACTTACCAATCTCCGCCATCATTTAATATACCATCAATAGTAGTTATACTATTTTCTATGTTGCTACCTCCATATTGCGTAAATTCTGGTGTAGGATTATAATCTGTATCTCCGCGCATCATTACATGAAGTGAGCCGCTGGCGGAATATAACCAAAGACGCTCACCATCCTTTTCCCATTTCTTGGCCAATCTTCTCAATGAGTCGATCAGCTTGCATTCCTCCGGGGTGCATTCGATCCCCGCTCTAGTATGATATTTCATTCCCATATTATTGATTTGTTTAATTTACGAGCCTCTGATAAGGCTCGTGTTAGTATATCCTTTTTTCTTATAATCTCCTTATATCTTTTGATATTCATTTTTTATTATCTTCATAATAAGTTCTTTTGTTTTAATAACACCAACATCTTATTCCAATCAACATATCCTTTATCCGTGAGCGGAGTACCGATATTCCTGTCATCTATATAATAATCACAATACAATTTTGGTGATGATGATACTGGTTCAGGATTATAATTTACTGAGTATAGATTAATATGGTTATATTTGAACCAATCCACCGCATCCTGTAGATATCTACCATCTCTCACTGTATACAATATCAGTAGATTCCTATCAGCTAATTTCCTCAATACGCTAGCAGCCCCGATATTGTCTCCTACATAAGGGTATAAGTCTGTCACGCATGTCCCATCGAAATCTATCCCTATTATTTTCTTCATATTATATATCTTATAATAAATACTCTTCTATTTTCTTAGCCATATCAATAAGCATCTCACATCTAAGGTCGTTAAGATCCTTACAAAACCTCATCTCCTCCTCATGCTTTTCCTCCGGCGATCTGTTATCACTTATACTGTAGCATGGTGATGAGCATATCGGTATGGGCTTCATGGCATCTATGGCTAATTTGATAGCCTTTTCTTTGATATCGCTTATATTAATTTCTTTTTGCATCCAGATCATACCGCTATTATGGCAATCAGGGAAATCGATATGATCAAAGTCACGTATTGAACAACATCCCTCGTTATAAAAACAACATCCTGTACAATGATCTTCTTTTATCTCCGGAATAGCCACGTATGTCTTTCCTTCGTATATTCTAACTTCTCCCTTTCTTACCTTATTCGTCTTATTCATCTTATCAAATTTTTATATCCTATTTTCTTTAACTGCTCTTCGGTAGCTTTCTCCTTCGGGAACTTCCCGTGCCATTTTCCGGGCACCACGACATCACGGCCGTCTGGGCTGGTAGCCAGCCTCCCGCATTCGCTGCACAGCCCCATGCCCTTGTACGGCTGTAGTTCCTTGGCATAGTCGAATTTGTCCACCATATACTCGTTTGTCAACATCCAGTAACTAGACGTAGCGGTATTATCGATACAGCCGCATTTAGCGCATACAAACAAGCTCATAGTAAGTTCTTTTTTGCCTCATTAAACAACCGTTCTACCAGATTCTCAAATTCACCATCAGGCTCTATTATATTTCTTATCTTTATCTGTATGTTTTTATGTTTTGCCAAAGAATAATAATTGTCCTCTACATTATAATGAGCCACAGGGCCATCTACGTAAATAGCTTCATTTGGATCTAGCTCATTTTTATAATAATCTTCTACGGTATTTATAGGAATATAACGTAGATTATCTATTCTCATTATAGAATATTCATCGAATTTGACGTATTTCCCAACAACCCATTTATAGTTCTCTTTTAGATTAGCCTGCATCTTGTTTTTTTCTTCCTTCAACTTATTTTCCAGTTCTTCAATCTTATTCATATTCTATCTATTTTAATGTTATTGTTATTAAATCTGTTTATCATCTCATCAAAGAATTGACGGTCTATCTCCACAAGCAGGGAGTCCCTTCCCTCCTCGTAAGCCGCTATCCCTGTCGTTCCGCTCCCGGCTACCGGATCCATTACCGTATCTCCCGGATTCGTGTATGCCCGTATCAGGTATCTTAATAACTCCACCGGCTTCTGGTTGGGATGGACGGCTGATTTTTGCCTGTCTGTCTTGAACGTCATGACCGATAGCGGGTATCTCTCCGTGCTATCGTATGTAGTGAGACCGGTCTTGCCGTATAATTCCGTTTCCTTGCACCCTGCTTTACTAGAGGCCTTGGATACTTTCCTGACATGACCATAAGTCTTTTGGGGATTATATGTATGCTTCCCAAGTGGCATAGGTGAGAAGATAAGTATCAACTCATGATTTCTTAATGGAGCTTTCTTGGCGTTAAGAAAACCGGTAGGGGTAGTCTTATGCCAAACAAGGTCGTACCGGTACCATCCCGCTGGGGCGACCCTCATGATCTCGACCGCCGCCGTGAGGGAACAGGTGACGGCTACCACCCCGTACGGACACAGCATTTTTTGGATTACCTCCCACATCGCCTTATAATCAAATCCCTCCTTGTCGTATCTTGCCTGGGTTATCTTATAAGGAGGGTCGGCAAAAACAAATCTTACCTTCCCTACCATATCCTTGAATACGGACATCGCCATACCCATATCCCCGTTAAACGCCCTTACTTTCCCGTTCATCATCAACCCTCTCCACTTTAATTGTTCCCATATCACCTGAAGGTAACGTAATACCGCTATACACGTTATTCCAGTTCTCGTCAATGGCCAACTGATGTAATATCGACCTATATATCTGGTAGGTGTTGCCGATAAGTCTCTTCCTGTTTATCTTATCCTTACTGCCTCCATCGTACCCTATATGCTCAAAATCCTCAAGATCTGGGAACAACCTTCTTCTTATCGCTCGTGAGTTATTGACTATAAAGCTTTTTATCCCCAGCGACTCCGTCCTGTCCATATCATCTATCAAAGTTTCCGTGGTATGCTGAAGATCCATGTCTCCGGCTGCGTATCTGCTTATGTCTTCCACGCACCGGGATATAAGCATCAGTTGTTCCCTTGTCAACGTTATTTTATAAAGTTGTTTATTATCCATGATTATCTGATATTAATTTTTCTTTTATATGTTTAGATATATCAATTATCTCATCTTTTATATTGCAGTCATCTTTTAATAATGAACCAAATATACATGATATGGCACCCTTTAGGCCTAGCGCTATCCCTATCTCCAATATTTTTTTATCGGTATTAGAGATTTCTATAGGTTCATATAATATTGATGATATGTTGTTAACGACGTATATTATATCATCTTCATTCATTGATGTAGATTTATCGACAATAGCTATAAAATCTTTTATAACCATAATATAAGCTATTTTTATCTCTTTTATCGTATCATTGCTTAGATGCTTATCCTTTATATGTCTTTCAACATACCGGTTTGCTAAATTTTCTATTTTGTTTGATCTGTTCATTTGCATAATATTTCATTTTTTTTATAGCCGTAAATATGTATTCTTTGTTACAATCCCAACATTTTATCAATTTTTTCGATCCACACTTTCCATCTTTTTTGAAAGAAATCAGCAAGACCTGTTTCATTGAAAAACTTCATTATTCCATCGACAGATGAAAACAATGTTTTTATCAATTTTATCTCTCCATCGACATCTATGAACTTTTTCTTGCCCTCTCTTCTGGTGGCAATAAGAATGTCAAGTACGTTGAAAACCTTTGGGGTCTCTATCCCAAAGTGCCTTCACAGCCGAGTACAAATCATCCTTACCTAACAAGAAATTCAGCATATTTAAGCTGATTTCGATGTTTTGCACATTACGACGTATTTTATTGAAATCTGTATAAAAATCAAGAGTTGCATTTGTCTCTTTCAATTGAGACATAAATTTATCGAAATCTTTAAGCATAAGCCTTTTGTTTTATAGCCACACGTTGTGACTTGTGGTTGTTAATATCGTTCAATTGCCAATCTTTCGTGTTGTGATAACTATGGACTAACAGTTCGGAAATCTTTCCTCGTTTCGCTCCGTTTGCATTCACATTACGAGAAGCCATAACTCTATCAATATAGTAATCAGCATATAGTACATCGAAGAAATTATCTGCTTCATTTTTTCCTTTGCAGTCAGAATTGCTCAACATAAAGCTATGTCCCTCAGCTACCACTTTGTCACAGAACTCTTTCAGTCTAACTTGTGAATCGTCATTGAACGCTTCTTTTGTATAGTCATTAAAACTTGAAGTGTCACTAAGCGGACGGTAAGGAGGATCAAGATAGAACAAAGTTTTGGCATTAGCACAAAGCAAAGTATTCTCAAAATCACCTTCCAATATTTCCACTCGTTTCAACAACTCACTATCTGCTCTAAGTGTATCTTCATCACAAATCTGTGGCTGCATGTACTTTCCGCAAGGAACATTGAACAGACCTTTTTTGTTTACACGATACAAACCATTGAAGCAGGTACGGTTTAGGAAGAAGAACTTTGCTGTATTCTCTATCGGGTCAAGATTCTTCTCATTATAGCGTTGGCGTACAGCCATAAACATCTCACGTTTCGCCTCCATGTCTTGCAAAGCGTAATATTGGGCTTGAATATCCTGCAATGCAGGAATCAACTCTTCCACATTGTCACGTACAGTTCTATAACATGTAACCAAATCGCTGTTAATATCGTTGATCACAGCACGGTTGATATTTGGATGCTGTTGCAGCATGTAGAACAACATAGCCCCACCACCAACGAATGGCTCTATGTATGTCGCATCATCCCAATTATCAAAGTCAGCTGGGAGCTTTGCTTCCAGTTGTTCAATGAGTTGTCCTTTACCGCCAACCCATTTGATGAATGGTTTTGCTTTTGTATTCATTATTAATCCTTTTTTAACTAATGATTGTCAATCATCACTGTTAGTACCTTTTGTTTTATTGATAAGCTGACGAACATCAACGTCCAATAGAGCTGCTACCTTGGTCAATGTTACTAAATCTGGTTGTGAGGTATTGGTACACCATTTTGAGATTGTTGCAGGATCTTTCCTTAATTGCTCGGACAACCATTTGCTTGTCCGCTTCTTCTCTACCAACACGACTTTTATGCGATTTATATCTTTCATCGTTTATCTTTATTATTGCGTTCAGCGCAAAGATAATGGAATATTTTTGAAATCAGGTTATTTTTGTTGCACTTTTATTATTATTTAGCATATCAGTCGGAGGAAAATAAAAATTAAATTGTATCTTTGCATCGAGAAATAAAGAGTTGTTTGACAAGCATACTTATACACAATGCAGAATTTAGAACTATTGCCAAATCATTACCTTTATTGAGGTGAGAAACTCATAATTCGCTCATTTTAAGCTATTCTGTATAAATTAGCGGAATTTGTAGAAAAAACAGCCCATGCATGGCTCCTTATGGTCGTAACTTGATACTACAAGCAGCCTCATACCATTCTCGCATATCGCATCGCCTTGTTTCATTTTGCCTACTTTATTAATTTAGCTATCAGTATAGTAAAATTTGATATTATCCATATTACGGATATCCAAAATGTTACACCTAACATGATTCCTATATTTTTAGGTATAGGATCTACTCTCCTGAATGTCAGGATCATGAATATAAATGTCTTGAAGTTCATACGTTTTACTATCCTCATTGTTGTTTATGATAATTATATCTTTCTATATAGTTAACTATCAAGTCCTTAACTCCTTTTGGGACATCTACCAGTTTGAGATTACCTCGGAATATGTCCTTGCCGTACTCATCCATAATCTCCCCGAATGAAGGATTCATGACTCTTGTTGACATAGATATCGGTTGATCAGTGTCAAATTTGATAACGATCTTCTTTCCGCCGTTTATCGCCTTTTTAAAAGCCACGTAAAGCTTTCGGCCTTTTATTATATCACAATTTCCTTTCAGGATATTAGACATATGTATGACATGCTCTTTCTTCGCATCTCCTGGGTTGTCCATAAGCTTAAGATCTCCTCCGGTATCTCTCCATTTCCTGAAGCACGGGAAACATAGACCGTGATTTGCCTTGGCGTGTCTAGGTATCATCCTGCTGCTGCCGGCTGGGATCGTATCGCCACAGCAGATACACGTCCTATCCTTGTTGGTGCGCATCGGCACATAGCTCTTTATCGGGTATTCTTTTCTTTTATACATCTTCTTCTGTTTTCAAAATTATCATCACCATACTCATAATTAGGACAAGCTTTGTTGCTTGGACGCCTTACGTATGTTGTTTGTTTCCTATTATGTTTCCTGTTAGGGTTTATATAATGGTCACACACCTGCCAAATAGAACAACATACCTTGCCATATCTTTTCGCCCATTCATTATCATGCAGATGTACGCATGTGCCGCAAGTCGGATTCTTAAGCTTATCCTTGTTATCATCTATGATCTTATTAACCCGATCAAGAATAACGGACATATGCTCAGTATACATAACATTGAATACGTCCGGTTCTGGAAGATATGTCATCGAGCTTATATCTATGTCCATTTCCTTAGACTTATCGTAAGCCGATTTGTATTTCCTTACCATCAAATCTTTTAACTGATTTACCTTCTTCTCATATGTTCCCATGTCTCATTCGGTTTTCCATCCCTGTTTCCTTAATAAATCCACCATCATCCCCTTTATCTTAGGGCTAATGGCTTCGGTAAGTATATCAGCGGCCAAGTTAATAGAGAAGCTGGTCATCCTAGATTCTCCTATATACTTCTCGCTGGTAACTTCTTTGACATAGTCGTGAATATCCTTGATCATTTCATTTTGAGATCTTAGGAGATCCAGTATCTTATCGAGTTTATCATTCATCTTTTTTCTCGAATATACCTGACAATAACCAGAAGACCACTATCAAAAAGAAAAATAGCCCAAGAGCCTCATCCGGATAATCATGCATCGCCTCTAAGATACTTCTCATAACTTAACATCCATTTTACCGATTATACGATAGAAAATATCCCTAGTCAGCTCAATATCATAAGTAGCGTCATGGAGCTTATTCTCGTCGATCTCAATACCCATGGTTTTGGCTACGGTCATCAACTTAAAGTTCTCCATATCGTTTCTTACACCCATCAGGAACGGTGTCACCATAACATATACATCCATACAGTTAGGATAGAACCATGATCCGAAATACTTATCCCCACATTGCTGGAATAAAGCCCGTAGGAAGCTGTTATCGAATCCAGCGTTGTTATACCCCACTAAATACATTTTATCCCTCTTATCGAACTTATTCACGTATTTGGATAATATACCAACTAACTGCCTGTACCCTTCTTCCATAGGCTGATACGACTGCACTTGCTCCAAGGTAACGCCGGCCACGTCCAGCGCCTCCTGCTCTATCGTGGCGGCCGGGTTCGGGGCTAGGCGGATGTCGAACCTCTCGGCCTCCTGCCCGTCGATATCCACGATCCCTCCTATTTGGTGTATCCCGTTTCTCCAAAATTTGACCCCGGTTGTCTCTAAGTCAAAAAATAACAGCTTGCTCATATTTATTGATTTTTAAAATGTTCCTTAATCTTCTCCAATGCCTCATAAGATAGATAGCTGTCTATGGCCTTATTGCTATTCACTTTCATCAACTCATCAAACAGATCTTTAGCCAGTACTTTCCACTGTTCTCCCCAATCAAGAAGATTCTCAACTTTTGATCGTATATCCTTGAAATAAGAATCTACATCTGATTTAATTGATTTTGAATAGTATATAACATCTCCCTCATCCCTATCCATAATATAATCACATTGTATCTCGATATCTTTTATATGACTATCTATATCACTACACATATAATCAACAGGTTTACGTATATTGAATATAGCTTCTGACGTAAGACCGGTTATATTTTGTATGTCTTTTAAATTATCCATGATTTAATCAACTAAATACCAACCATCCACCTGCAAATCCCATTGCGAAAATATATAAGATTATAGATGTGAATAATATCCAATCTTTTGCGCTTAGCTCATTATTATCTCTCTTTATTTTCTCAAGATAATCATATATAGCTGTATAAACAGCATGGTGAATATTCGCGTCTCTAGCCCTTACGATATTATCATATTCATTATATCCTGGATTATAGGTGGCGCTTTCGATCCTTATATTCCCCGTAACCTTTTTATTTACATCGAAATCGAAACTAACCACTATATCGGTGGTTAGAGCGCTGGCGATTTTGCTTTTTATCTCATCATCACTGAGATTAGCATCGTGCACTAATCGCTCATAATCTTTATCGTCAAGAACTATCTGTTTTTTAATGTTCATATCCCTAATATTTCTGCTACATAAACAAAACCATAACATACATAACTATCAGCGTCATGCTCACCATAATCCACATGCCATACAACAGCGCACGGGAAATATAACGGCATATCCTCAGCCATAGGATCCTCTTTGAGGTCATCAATGTTTATCTTCTCCCTCCACCTCCACAGGTCTTGGATATCGTTCAAAATTAATTTCTCCATAACTATGACGGATATTAGATGTTAGTAATTCTATAGCCAAGCTGATCATAGCTCCCGCTTCCGTAAGTTTATTCATTTGGGCGTACACCCTGTGCTCTGCGCTACGATAAGTCTCTCTGCTGCTTATGGTATCCAGTAAATCATCTATAGCGTTTCTAAGAAGATCGGTCATCCCATGCCCTCCTATACCCTTGAAATAATAAATATCACGACCAGCGTAAAACATGTCCTGATATCTTTTAGCCACGTACTCTATTCCGGATAGATGGTATTTCTCATTGTCTATCTCCACCTCTCCTTTCTCTATAGCCCTCAATAACTTCCAATCTATCGTTACATAAGTTTCACGATTTTTTATCTTTACATAGGTATATCCGCCATAATGAGAACCCAATGTCCTCATCATAAGTTCATTGACTTTTTGTTTGTTTTCATCCATAATAATCTGGTTTTTAATGCTGATACAAAAGTAAGATTTAAACAAAAATAAAAGCATGAATAATATAAAAATAATATTAATCATGCTTAAATATAAATATATCCCTTCTAATTCTCACGGATATACGTATTCGTACTCATCTGGAGGGGATGTCTTATATTCAACATCGCACTCCATATTGGTGTAATAGTTATCCCCTTTTCTGTATACTAACGCTACCCAACAGTCATATTTTTTGCTGTATCCTATAAGAGGGACATTAGCCATAGGAGGGTTATTCTTTGTCTTGTATTTTATTCTTGTTATCTGTTTCATGTAGTGATTCATATAATCCGCATTTAAATTTAAACAAATCCATCATCAATGAGAATAACGCATCTATAAGATGTTTCTCCTTGCTCCAATATATAGGAATATCATCTATATCCCTATATAATGCAAACCATGCGTTTTCTAGCTTATAACATTCGAATGTACAACCCTCTATCTTATATGGGAGTAAATTCAATAACGTCCCTACATCCCAAACCGGGTCGGATATATCCGGGGTAACGGCCTCGATCAGTCCTATACGACCAGCGTCATCCTCCATAGAATGCAATGAGTCAAGGTACTTGTCTCTGAAGCCGATGGCGGTGGAGATAGGGAGGCCGGCCTCGACCAGCACCCTCCCCTGTTCTTTTGTGGTGAATATCCTTTCTTTCATCTAACCCTTGATCTTTTTCTCTACAGTAACAATCGTATCATTATGCCATCCCCCATGAGCCACGAGAAGAATCTCCTGCTGCTCGAAGCCAAGCCCTGCCCCTATACCGCCGGAGTTCCACGCGCAGGTAATGACCACCCCGCCTTTCTTGGTGATCCTAGCTATCTCCTTCTTCTGTCTAGCCCAATAACTAGATTGTGTTGTTTGCATATTAACAGATTCTCCAAGCCTTTTATATGACTCGGACACCTGTCTCGCGGAATATGGTGGATCATATAATACCATATCAGCTATATTATCGCCAAGATCACTCAGGAAGTCCGTGGCGTCTTTATGATACATAGCCTTAGTCTCAGGATCAAGATCGTTGGTTATCGTTCCTATATCGCTGTTTCTGGCGAATGGATCTACTATAACCATTCCGTCTTTTTTATATCTATCTATAAGTTCTTTTATCGGTTTTATGCTGAATGTCTCGCTGTTCGGCATCGACCATTTCTTGCTTATAATCATATCGCTATAATTTTTCAGGTCTAAAAATATCCTTTGCGATCATATCAAGAGTAAGTTTATGTATCTTAGGTAAGACCTTAACCAATTTAATGCCAAAATTTTCTCCCCTCTTAACAAAAGTCCATTTACCATATATGATTCCATGCATCATATTCCGTATTACTTCCTCACTGTCTGTCAAGAATACTTGGTAATAGATACTTTTGGCATAATTAAAATCCTCCCCATGATCATTCGCCGGTCTTAATATCATTACAGCCGAAGAGCATCCACGAACGAATCCGTGTATTTCAAGGCATTCATCAAACTCATAATTATCGCGTTCCTCATCATGAACATCCTTAACCCATTTACATGGTCTCCCGTCCTTAAACGGGATCTTTAACTGTTTCTTTGTCATAATCTTTTTAAATCATATTATAATGTTAGGTAATTTCATGAAACACATCCACATGGTTTTACCACTCCTGCCTGTTGTATGTCCAAATAAAGGTGATTGATCAATAGCTCTCAAAACCTCTTTGACGGTTATTTGATCCTCATTCCATTTAAAGATAAGAACACCATAATCATCGAGCACCCGGAAACACTCATTGAAACCCTGATTCATCAACCTTGGCCAATCCTCCGGCAATTTGCCGTATTTCTTGGCAAGCCAACTATTATCACCTGCCTTAAGCAGATGAGGTGGATCAAATACGACAAGCTTGAAACTTTTATCAGGAAAAGGCAAATTGGTGAAATCAGCGATAAGATCAGGATGGACTTTTAAATCTCGACCATCACAAAGAACGTGTTCCTCGTCCCGGATATCAACAAACAATGTCAAAGGATTCTTTTTGTCAAACCAGAACATCCGGGAACCACAACAAGCATCCAATATAATTTTATCCATTTTTTCTACCTTATTGTTCTATATTTATAACTTTCAACTTATCATATTTATCGGTAAAAATCTCATGATCAAACAATTTGTTAGCTTCTATCTTAAAACTTCTATACTTGTCAGTTATATTGATATTAACTCACAAGTTTAATCTCCCCTTATCATTCAATTGTATATGGATAAAACCTTTTGTCACCTTCTTCCCGGCTTTAAGAGCCTCTACGTCTTTATCGGTAATCTTTTTCATACTTTCGATATTTTATCGTTACAATTAAATTCATCTTTCATCCTGATCTTTATGCCTCCATATGATAATTTCTTATGAGCTGTGACAAAATAATCAACCGCATCTTCATCTAATAAACTATGCGGACACCTTTCCCATACAGGACTTTGATCTAGATGATCCCATGTGGCTACAAGTAACCTATTCTTGTCATTATCAATAGCTATTTTGTATGTCCCTGTAGTAGCCTTACGTTTAATGATCGCTCCATTTAACATCTGTTTTTTAGCCCAGCTCCATGAGCCTCTCAATCCAAATGTTCTTATAACCCAGTTATTTATCTTCTTCATTTCAAATTATTTGTTAAAAGTGTAATATAAATATAAATACATAAATTGAATAGGGCTATTCACCATGCCCTTATCAGTAGGATCATCGTATTTGTCAAGCCAAAGACGAAGCGCCTCCCAATCGATATCCTTACGGTCACATACCATGCAGGCTAGGTTAGCCCCGAACAGTTCCCCGTCGCCGCCCAGCGACTTGTTAAATCTCTTGGCTAGTCTTCTTTTGAATCCCTTATCATACCATATCCCGGAGGTAGCGGCATAACAATAATAAGCGTTGTACTTCATTTTCACGCCCATCCTCTCAAATAAAGGCGTATGCCATATCCGGTCAAGGAAGAATACTATTCCACGATAGATAAAGGTTCGCAGGTTCTTTCTGTATCTTTTCCCCATGAAGTTATCCACACAAGATATAGTTCCGCCTGAATAGTACCAGTTATTGGCGCCTCTCTTAACCTTATCCGTCATCTTGAACTTATTTTTCCTATCCTCTACCCTATCCCAAGGCTTTAATTTATCCTCGTTAAATGTTGGACAATAATGATAGTAATGATTGATCCATGAAAGGTATGGGTTGTATATCGTGTATCCATTATCGCTGACATACGAGTTTATATCATATCCAAGTTCTTTGGCTAGAATAGACCCTTCATCAGCTAATACCTTCAATATCGGGTTCAAGTTCCATATCTGGTCTTGGCTGACGAACATCGAGTAGCATGGATCCTCATCCTCCCCATACCATCCTCCCATACCGCTCACTATTTTATCCAAATCAAGTGAATAATCTTTCCCGGATAAAAAATCATCTCTAAGAAAAAAACCTCTATATGGGATCATGTCATATACACCCGGTTGATCCTCAAACATATGTTTAGCGTTCTCGGTCAATCTGATCAATGTTTGCAAGGCAGAAGATATATCTATGGGCGCATATTCACACCCATAGACCTTATTATTTATCCAAAGATATTGAAGAAGCTCGGCTATATTAATAGTCCCGTCCTCCACATATCCTGTCTTGTTATCGAAGTTTATTTTGGCTAGAGGTATATTACTTCCTTGTGGTTGGTCACTTTTTTCATTACAACAATGCACGAACCTGTCAAAGAATATATCTTTCCAACCAAAATATTTATCCCTTATCGTCATAAGCCTATTTCTTGTCGTATAACGACATGACGTTAATAAGATCAGCTTTTCTGGCCATCCCTTCAAGTTTATTAAAGCCATCCATGTTATCTCCACTGACGATGATAGTAGGATATACCTCTATACCGTACTTGGATATTTCCTCCTCCGCGGCCTTGTTCTCCGGGATCTGGTTTAACGTGACCTCACCCTCATACTCCTGTAATGTGTTGGCGATAATATATCGCATGTAATCGCTGTACTCAGCGTCTTTCTTCGTGAAAAAAACAATTCTTACCATTTTTAAATAGTTTTTAATTTGTTAATAATTAAATCCGCTGTAAATATAGCGTTATCTACCTCATCTACACTCAACCTCCTCCCATCGAAATCGTTGGACAATAAATCTTTTACGATCTGATATCTTCTCAACTCCCAATCTATGTCTATATCAAAATTAAGATGCCTTACACAATCATAATTCAGCTCCTTACGATTCTTATCAAGGTACTTAACTATCGGGAATGAAGTACCATTGTCAATAGTACGTGCGATCACATTAATGTACCTACCAGTCCTTTTGTCAATAGCTTTTAATTTCTCGTCTACTATTATTTCTCCTGATCCTTCCATTCTATTAACCCTTTGTTATGTTTATCGTAATATAATAACGCTATGGCGTTCCAACAAATTTGTGCCAAATGCATCAGCCCTGTCTCCTTATCATATCTCTCGCCTTTCATGTACGCCGTCATATGGCGAAGTAAAGCCGCTCTATATCTCTCAAATCCATCAGGTATATTCTGCCATGAATTGTCGGCGTATTTCTTAGCCCCCTCCGTATATACCCTCACGATATCCTCTATCTCAGCCAAAGGAAGGAGATCCCACCGAAGCTTGCCGTCGGCCCGGTCGTCCTTGCCGCTGCCGTCTTTCCCTACAAGCGGTCCGCTTTCCACCACCGCGTCTCCTATTTTTGGCTTCCCGAAATTCATCGCCTCATCTGCCGTCTCATCATCAATAAGCCTTAACTTGATAGCCCTGCTTAACGAGACAACCATCTCCTCATCAACCCAAATAAATTTATATGTCTCATCAAATAACGGTTCTATTTTCATTATCCCCGTATTGTCGGCGGTTTCAAGTACCTCAAATACCTCACCATCATAAACAACCTTGTCGTATTTGCTAAATTCCTCTTTCATTTCAAACTCCTTTTTGTTTTATTAATAAAATTCACTAAGATCCCTGCATTCCGGTGTCTCTCCTGTCATAGAATAAAGCTCACCAGATGATAGATATACGCAATGCGAGGTCTTCCCGTCCCTCCACTCGCTTTGCTTCGTAATCCCGCAAATAGCGCAGCGTTGGATCCCCGGGCCTGCCTTTACCCACGAGTGCCGTACGCTCCTCTTCCTTGTCCTGTTGGTGTCGTCAAGTTTTCTCATGATCAATCCTCCAAGGCCGTTACAATTTTATCTTTCCCGATAATAACCTCATTCCCGCTTCTTACGTCGAAGCATTTCTCTCCTTCCGCTTCCTTGAAATAAAGGGCTCCATTGTACTCGAACAAACCGAAGCCGTAATCGTCTAGCTTCATTTCGTTAAGTCTCTTGAATTTGTATATTTTCCCCATATTTTCTGTATTTTTTATATTTTGTATTACTAAACACATCAAAAAGATAGATAAGATCGCTGCTATTATCCCTCCATAAAATTTAGTCGAATCATTCTTTTCATTTCCTTCTACTATCAAATAGATAGAACACGCCATTATTATAAAGGTAGATCCTAGTCCAATCATAACATTTTCTTTGTTTTCAAAAACTCCATCATATCCTCTGCGCTAAGCTGGAAGCCTGCCGCCGCCTTATGACCTCCTCCCCCGGGATAGGCTTTATGTGCCAGCGCCGAGACATCCACCTCCTCTTTGGTGGTATAGAACGAGCATCTGAAGAATCTGCCGTTCCAGCAAAATGGCATCATCAAATCATGTTTTCTAGGATCGTACATAGACTCGAATGTGGTGGAGTTAAACTCCGTAGTATTCATACATATCGCCTTGTATCCAAATATATCTGCCTCGAATGAGAACATCTTCATTTCTCCTCTGTTTTTCTCGATGATATATTCTATTATGGCCTCGCCATTTCTTATCATATCAGAAACAAACTCGCCATTCGCCTTGTTTAGCACCTCCCTGACCATGTCAACGTCAAGCCCGCAATACCCTCTCATCCCATATTGGAATGAAAGAACGTCACTCCATTCGAAGCGATCATGATCCCATACATCATAAGCGCTCAATAATTTTACCACGTCAGGGGTTTCGATATCATCGAAAAGATATTCCCACGTAAGCTCACAAGCCGCCGTTCCGATACGTCTTTTGCCTTTGACATTATAGTCCTTCACAGCTTCTATCGCCGTCTTATGGTGGTCTATCCATGTGACATCTATCCCCTTGTCTTCCCATTCGTCGAATAAGAATCTCGTTCTATCGCCAAATGACACGTCAACTACAAACACCTTATCATATTTATTCACGTCAGGTATTTCCTTGCCGTAATTGTAAGGAAGAAGATCAATGTCCCCTTTGAAATACTTTTTTACTATAGCCGCTGACATTACTCCGTCAAGATCAGCCTCATGATATATACATCCTGTCATAATCTGTTGTTTTTGATTAAAAAATCTATGTATTCTTTTATATCCTTGTTCCTGTCATTATCCCAGTCAAATGTCTCGTTTATGAATTTGAAATACGATACTGGAATCGAATGAAACATCCATCCACAATACTTGCCGAATGTCATCACCGTAGATCCAAGGGGATGATCCGGCCTTCCGGGAACAGGGGCGGCGGTTACGCCCTGCGCCAGCCCCCTCCTACGATCTTTCTTGGCGGCTTTGATATCCAGATCTGTTTTCGTTACCTTATCCCCCATCGGGATATTAGTTATTAGCTTATCGCCGATAAACATTCCCCATCCATACCCCTTGTAGTTCTCTATACTAAGTTTCCTTATATCACCGAACCTTGACGAGTTGTTACAACAATCAACGACCAAAGCACTATCCTTTCCGTCTTTTATACGGACTGCCCTTCCAAGCCACTGATAAAACGACGAGAACGAGAATGTCGGCCTTCCTACTATCACGCAATCCAGACCCGGATGATCGAATCCCGTACCGAGGGCGGAATAGTTGAACACTACCTTCGTCTTACCTGACTTGAACCCCTCGACTATAGCCTCCCGCTGTTTCTTTGGCGTGCCTCCGTGAACCACTTCCGCCATGCCAGCGCATATCTTTGCGTTCATCCATTCGGCGGCGGTATTGCAGCTCTCAACAGAATCCATAAACACCAGTATAGATCTGCATACGTCTTTTAATACCATCAACCGACGTAAAATAAGGTTGTTTAAGCCGTTTTTTCTCACCGCCTCACTAATAGACTCGGCCGTATATTCGGAGCCGTTAGAATTAAGTTTAAGGGCATCTCCATTGAAATCCCATGTCTCATATTTAAGAGGTGTCCAAAATCCTTGCCTTATCATCTCCTCCACCTGTATGACATGGATTAGGTTCTTGAAATATACCGGTCTCATACGAGTGATGAAATTAAGCTGGGAATATGACACCTGCCCTATCGACATCGTTTTAAGCCTGCATGGTGTAGCGGTAAACCCTATCACCTTTTTCGGTTTCAGTTCATTCATGAATGTCATGAACTCACTGCCGTCCTCCGGGCTATACCCGGCATGAGCCTCATCTATCAACACGTTCCTGATCCCCATCTCCTTAAGCTGACCAACAACCTTCTTGATAGACCCTAACGTGGCGTATATCATGTTAGACAGCTCTTTCTTTCCACAGGAAGCGGAGTAGATGGTAGCCGGTATGCCATACGACGTTATCTTGTCGTGGTTCTGTTGCAGCAATTCTTTTGATGGTTGTAAAATCAGCGTCTTATCTCCCATCAATCTAGCCGCCTCTGCTATCAGCAGTGACTTACCGCAACCTACAGGACCTACGATCAATACCGGATCATGTCTATCAGAATTTATGTAATCGGAGATACTTTTAACACACTCCTCTTGATATGGTCTTAATTTGTAAATCATTTGGATTTGTAGTTATCAAAAACGTCTTTTATGTACTCTAGTCTTATAGGGCATTCCCGACCATCATCCATCTTCACCATCAAAGTCTCTTTGGTCTTGCTTATGGCTATCACCTCTCCTACTCCTATCTGGGTATGGACTATATCGCCTAGCTTTATATTACATTTGATCATGGTCAAGCTTTTTATTAAATTCCTCTATCTTACTCCTGTCTGTCTCTTTGGTCATCTTAGCCTCTTCCTTAAACATGTCGTACCCTTCCCGGATATTATCCCCAACCATATTCTCTATCATCTCTCTCATCTCATCGCTCCTTACGGCAAAGGATATTTGAAATGATTTACTTGTGCCTTTCATCAGATAATCAATTTCCTTCTTGCACTCCATCATCAACCGATCCAGATTATCGAATTTAACGAACTTAGAGTTGCCATTGGCTTTCCTTACCCCATCCTTAAAATCCTCCAATATCCCGTTAAATACATCCGCCATGCACATCATGGAATGTAGCCATACCAACATATTGAATTTATATTCGTTGTCAGCATCATTCATCAAGCCTATCAAAGACTCACTTTTTGTCAACATAATTTTAGATTCTCGATCTACGATATCCTTTATCTCCTGCCGGTATCTCATGGCTCCAACGAAATCCATCTTAGAATAACATTCATTTGATTTCTCTACCAATTTCCTGATATCTTTTCTAGACATCAGAAGATCTAATATCTGTTTTTCTTTTTCACTTTTGTCCATAATCAGTTCTTTTTGGTGATACAAATATAATTAAAGCCTAGATGTTTACCTAGGCTTTTTAATAAAGTTAATCTTTTTTATTCTTTCTTTTTGACTCATCCCAATTCGATGAATATCTGCATGTCCCTTGTTTATGGATTGAGAAATCGCACCAAAAACACAAGGGCTTGGGGCGGGGTTCAAGGCAGGCCGGCTGGCGCCCCATGAGGTAGCGTGTCTCGTACTTATACCCTTGCTTGGCATCGTCCCAAACGTGAGCTTGATAGCTATCGATTTTATTTGTTTCGAAATCATACATATCAAGAAGGATATCATTAAGTTCCTTGACCGATCTCTCCACTTTCTCCTTATCTACCTTCACGTTTTGATTGTCCAACATACGGGTAAAAAAATAGCTACACATATCTGGTAATACCTTATACTTCCTGTATATGTAAAAGGCGTATATCGGATGCTGGAGATTGTGAAGCAGCTTATCCTCATCGAATAACTTTCTCCCGGACTTCCAGTCTATCGTATACATAGCTATCCTGTCTTTTGTCTTATACTCTCCACGCCAGTCCACCGATCCTATGATATGTACCTTATCGTACGTCACGCCATCCAAAGTAAGTGGCTTGGGTAGCTTATAGGGCAGGACGAAGTCCTCCTCCACGCCGGCCGGCCTCGACCCCCGGATCACCTTCTCCATTGGCGTAAGATTGGACCATGCCTTCTTATAATTGCCAGCAGCATCCTTCTCAAACAACCCCACAATCCATCTTATTAACCTAGCCGCATGTTGCATAGACTCGATCTGCGATTTTACGCTATCGAAAGGAATCTGTTCTATATCAGCGTAGTAGTTGAATGCCTTGCTCATATCCTCATAAGAAGGTCTGCATCCGTTCTTGAAGAAATACTCCATCGTTTGGTGGATAACCGTACCATATGACGTAGCCTCATGCTTCTCCGTAGACCTATGACCCTCCACGTAAGTCTTATACCACTTGTATGGACATTGGACGAACGTGTCTATCTGTGAATAGGATGCGGCAAGAACCTTCTCTCCGTTTATGACCTTGCATAACAAATTATTCTCCGGTATAATCATAAGTCTTTATCTATATCATGTCCATATAAATCCATTGACAGGTTTTGTAGATGGTGGAGATTCTTGATATGTATAGGATCGCTTAGATCGTCTTCCAGATCCCTAAGCCCAAGATAATACCCATCATCAAAAAACTCTATAGATATTCCGTAGCCTCGATATACATCCCGTCCTTTATCACGCTTAAACCCGATGGTATTAAGCAGGTTATCATCTATCTCAATAGGCATGACATCATCTTCCCCTGAATACCATTTCATTATCCCATCATCAACCTCACGTTCAAGAATCAATGACTTACTTTCATTACGCATACCAGTAACGCACCCTACCCTCCATATATTGCCAGCCTTGTCTTTTACAAGATTCCCTATCCTTAGTTCTTTAGCCGAAATCATACTCGTCCTCCTCGTTATAATCGTCATCGCAATCATCGACAAGAGGGGTTTCTAACCCCTCTTCCCAATCGTCATATCCAAAGTCCATTATTTGTCCTTAAAATAAACATACAACATATCAGTTAAACTTCCTACCGTTATTTCATCGCAAGGGGTATTGCGAAACACCTCGTCTGGTATGTATTCACCTGTCATCTTTTCTATATCCATTATCACTTCAACAAGATCCAATGAATCCATAGCCATATCGGACGATAGGTTACTGTCTTCCTTTATGTCTTCAACATCATCAAACTCAGATGTTTTCGCAAATATTGCGTCTATTACTACTCCTAATACTTGATTTCTTTTCATAACTCTTAAATCGACATTTTTAATCTTCTACCTAATTCTTTTTTTATATTTGATATTCTTTCGATGTCCATCTTAACATCTCCAGTAATAGTATATTCCTTATCCATCCTCTTGGGGGGGTCCGGAAGCCGGCTTACGGCGAACAACCATGCCAGCTCCTTATTCTTATTCTCCCTAAGATACAGATCGGATGTCATGCCATACATCTTTATGATCGTATCGAATAACGTTGATTCCGATAAGCTCATATGTACGCTATAGACATTTGACGGTTTCCATATCAAGTTATCCAACCTCATCGTATATTCACGTTTAAGGTCTATATGGGATATTACGGCCCTTATTATAGGTTCTTCCTTGAAGTTGGTGTTAGCCACAAACCAGATAAGCCTTTTCTCCACCTCCTTGATAGCTCCTGTATCCTTACCCATATCGTTATATACCCCAACGATACGGTCCCGGATCCCCTCGACCTCCGGTGTCAGACCGGGTGTCTCTATCAGCATCAGCAGCGATCCTCCCCTTGGCGTTATCTTCCACTTCCCATTCTTCTGAAGCTCAATATAACCAGCCGCCTTATAGCTGTCTATCTTCTCCTTAGGAATAACGTTAGCCAGTTCCTCTTTTTGTCGGATCATCAGAAGATACCCGACATCAGACATCGTTAACCCGGATGTCATCATCTGCTCGAAATTTATATACATACGTAAATAAGTTAAAATATTGACCTGATCTTTCTATCTATTCTCTCTAATATATCAGGATGATCATTATCGCTATATATGTCTATCAATGTCTTGAGTATGCACAGCCTTTTATCTCGTTCATTCCAGTTAAACCAAAGGCTATTGAGATGCTTATCTATAGGTTTAAACATCCTTAACTCAGGTATAAGCTCATATGCCAGATCATCATCATGCGCTAATCCAAGCATATCCGCCGATTCGACTATAGCTATACACATGCAGTTCTCGCTGTAATTCTTTATAGAATCATAAGCCTTTGTCAATACCCTAAGGCCGTCTGCTTTCGACAATCTCTTTTCCTTTTTCATATTGTTTCACTGTATAAGACTCGTTGGCCATACTAACCCTACCAACTGATATGGATTGATTTATAGACTGGTTAAGGTGTCCTACGACCGACATCTTAGCCCTAACCGTATTGGCGCATCTTAGAAGGATTCGATAGTCCTCTAAAGCCCGCTCGTACCTTACGTCCACCCTAGCCCTTTTATCAGCATCAGTCATGCTCTTGCATGTTCCGTCTTCTCTCAGGCTTATAGCGATCTTGTCCCGTATGATTCTGATATCATCCTCGGCTATCACCAGTTCGGCGTCAAGAACGCCCTTGTAAGAGCTAAGAAGATCCTCCACCGCCACGACCTCCCGCTTCAGATTCTCCAATTCCAATACCATAGAGTTGTCGTTCATCCTCTTATACTCCTGAACTTTTTTGGATACCTCCTCGCAGATGTTAATGATCTCCTTTTCCCGTTCCCGGTTGATGATATACCTGATGCTGTATTCAGACATCTCCTTTAAATAGGATATAATCTCCCGTATGCCCATCTTATTCTCGGTGGAGAAGTTGGCTTTTAACAACATCTCCATGCCTTTCATAATAACAAGCAAATAATTCTTTCTAAGTCTCATTATTAATATGGTGTTTCGTCATGTACTACATTGAAATCATCACTGGGAGGTATATATTGATGCTCCAAAGGTATTTCTGGGGGCGGCGGTAATGTAACGACTGTCGTATCCGGCCTGCCGCTACCTACAGGGGCGTCCGAGCCTCCCGGTCTTTCTTGGCGTACCACACCTCCATCTGGATAATATCGCTCATAACCTTTCATGATATCCACATGTATAGCCTCAATCTCTTCTAACGATCTCTGACGGACTTTTACTATATGATGGAATATAAGCCCATCTACACGGAAAGAACGCCTTGATTCACTCTTAAAACGTTCCAGATTAGGATACCAGCCTTGCGGGAATTGCATGTATGATGAATAGCCGTATCTCTTTGGGATATTCAACGCTACCATAGCCGTGCATAATTGCCCCAATGTATCTGATTGATAGAAATCAGATTGTTTTGGCATATGATCCTTAGGATCCCGTCTTCCCTCAATATCACGGTTAAGTTGTGATATTATAAGAAAGAATATATTGGGAAAAGTTCTTTTAGCTATATTACACATGGTTATCAGACTATCTATATTCCTCTTAGCGTCACCCGTGCCTTGTATAAGAGCTGTATGATCTATGGATACAAATACCATTTTCTTATCCTTGTTCGCTGGCATATAACTATTCCATAAGAAGTTCTGAAGCTCGTCTACTGTCGATGGTTTAGGGATGTATGTTATTCTGCTGGAGTTTTCCTCCTTAAGACATTTCTGCATTTCCTTTATCTCTTCATCAGACATCTCGTTAAGGAGAATATCTTGTATATCCTTTCCCATTTTTTTTGATAGTGAACGTAACATCAAATCCTCTGGATTCATTTCAAATTCACATCTGAGCCATACATAATCATCAGCTTGGGGATTGATATTAACATTCATTACATTGCTCATAATCTTCTGAGCCAAATAAGACTTGCCCACTCCGGGCCTAGCGCCGATAGCCACCGCATGTTGTGGGTAGAACCCGCCCAGCAACGCCTTGTCAAGATAAGCGTATCCAGTACGAGCCGGGAGAAGCTCTCCCGACTGATACTTTCTTATCCTCTCATAGGCATCCATGATAATCTCCTTGGATGACCTCCATATCCTATCCTCACTCATCCTCTTGCGTTTCTATCGCCAGCCGTATCGGATTTAGACCCTCTGTTAGCTGATCTTGATTTATATCTAAGTCCTTTAGCCGTATGGCATAAATCCTTTCCCTTCCGATAGGCTTTACCTTTCAGCTTATCGGTCTTGTAGTTCTTGCGACCCAACTCCCGTCTCTTGGCTTTCTGCTCAGGGCGGGCGTTGATCTTCTTATCCGTCTCAGCTTTCTTTCTTCTGGCCTCCGGATGTGTCCTATAATATTCAGTCGACCTCCCCATCCTCGTCCTCCTCGTCATAATCATAATCCTCTACGATAATATCCTCTCCATCTAAATATGAGGCTTTATCTCCGAGTCTGCTTCTCATGCTCTCGTAAGGATCATCTCCATCTTTTATTTCCCACACACATAAGTGCGGACCTATTATATCAATAAGCATGTTGGCCTTATCCTCGCTTATGCCTTTTTCTATCATCTTATCTCTGCATTTGTAAAAACCACATGTCTTGTTAAACACTGATCCTCCTACATAAAACCCTGTCTGTTTGTGAATAAAAATTACTTTCATGTTCTGTCAATTTTTATCAATATAATAATTATTTTTTGTAATCACCGTAACTCATGTCAGCGTCACACACCACCAAGTCAGTTACCTTATCCACTACATGGAATAGATGCTCCGGACATCCGTGGCATGCGCTACCTCCTATCGCTATCGTATTATGCCTAGGGCAGTTATTTCCCCTCCCTCCATCATATATCTGTATCCGATTATCACTATATGCCTTGATATGTCTCATGACTTTAAGTAATGATGGCAAAGACATCTTGTAAGGGGATATATGCTCCTCCGGTATCATAAGCTCACCAGATAGTTCTTTGTAAAGATCATGTCTATCCTGTCCTGTTTTTATTAAGAATACGTTGATCTCGGTCATTACCATATCCATAGACCTAAGGAGATCCGGCTTGGCTAACCTACCTACAGGTTTACCCGTAGAATTGGATCTCATCCAAGCTCCACACTTCTCGCACCCTATTTGCTTCCCCTCTACCGTATTTATTATAGTGGATGGGTTCTTGCAATACGGGCATATGGATCCGTTTAACATAGCTTTCTGGGCTAAAGACAGTTCTCTCATACCGTTTCTTCTATCTTAACATTAAATAGATTGCAGAATCTATTAAAATTCCTGTTTTCTATTTTCATATCCTCCTCATACCTGTCAATTGACTTGATGAAATCATTGTAACAGTCCTTGCACATCCATTGATTGATCACCGCCACGTAATAACCTACGGATGTAGGTCTGTTACACATATCACAAATACCTAAGCACCCGTATCTGGTAAGCTTATCCATCATCTCCTGTCTTGTTATTTCAAGCACCTTGAATCCCTTGTAATTATCAACTACCTTTGCCATTATTATAAATTTGTTTAATTATAAAATAATCCGCTATATCCATCCCCTCATCTATATTGGGTTTTGATTCTAGAAAATCACTTATCTCTATATTCATCCCCCTCATATCCTTGTTTACCTTCTTTCTCCATTCGTTGAAAGCGTCGCCCTTATCCGGGTACAGGACTATCCGCCTCCTACCCAACGTCTCTATCATCTTCCTCTTCAACATATGGATACCGCCACAGGCCATGAACAACCTACTAGGGTACACGATGTTGCAGATAACAGCCGTCTTCTCTGACTCTACTATATACACCGGAGCGTCATTGGGATAGAAGTTGATAAGGAACTCCCCGAACAGGCATTGCCTAAGCAGGTAATCCTGACCGTCCAGTATATGCACCCAACATACGTGATCCATGGGAACCTTTACCCTCTTCCCGTCAGGCCCGTAGTCCATTATCTTCCCGGTCCGCACTACCCAATTCTTATCCAGTTGCCAGAACACACAGCACTTACCCCAGTCCCCGAATCTCATCATCCCCACCTTATACAAGCTAAATGCCCTATTGGTATGATACGATCCGAAGATATTGGATAGATAATCCTGAAGATCGGATGTCTCGAAAGGATTAAGCGTCTCAAACATCTTGCTTACCGGAATGCAGTTGGCTATATCCGGATCCATAGGAGGTCTGTACCTCCTTAATACTTTGTTTGAATCGGTAAAAAGATCATTGTTCCCAAGTTCGCTCCCTGTTGGATATTTAAAGTAACCACATTTATTTTTATGATCACACACCCCAAACTGCTCTCCAACGATCTGACCGGTGGTTACGTCCACGTACGGCGTAAAACACTTATCCTTGCCGCATTGCGGGCACGTCAGCTTCCTCCTTGGTTTGCTATGATCCAGCTCATACCGATGAACGCTCTTATTGAACTCCCTAAATTCCATCACCCTCTCCTCTCATTCATGACTCTATATATATAGTCCCTCAGCGGCTCTTTCCTTACCAACTTATTAACATCAAACTCGCCTTCTATATCTAAGGATCCGATTCTTGATGTAACCGTATAATTAGTTTTCTCGAACTTATACTTTCCTTGAAGATATACTACGGTAGCCATATTCAATATAGGGTTGTCAGTCTGTCTCTTCAACTTATATTGGCTGGTCTTTGCGGTAGGATCACCCGGAGCGAAGTTATATATCTCCTCTATCTCCAATATCTTTCCATAGTTCTCTAATATCATTCTTCTATATAACTCAAGTTGGAAAGCATACTCGTCATAGAAATTGCCTTTCCTGTTTGATTTGAAGTCCAATATAGCGAATATCCTCCTGCATCTCTTTATCTTCTTTTTCTCTGTCTTAGGTTGACCCTTCTTGGCTCCAGTCTTATAGAACTCTCCTGTCTCGACCTCTATCTCCACTGTCTCCGGCTCGCTGTCCATCTCCACCACGGCGTCCACCGAAGAAGCTACCTTTAACCTGCTTGACCTCAACATCTTCTCGATCAATACAGGTTTTACATGTCTTTCCTTGCAGAATATGGCAAATGATATTAGATCCTCTATTAGCTCATCAATGTTATCCACTAATATCCGCTCCATCCTATACTTGTCTATTCTCAACTTAGCTTCCTTAACAGCTTTTCTTATCCATGTTGGAATCAGTTTTATCTTAACTCCCGTCAGATATAACCCAAACAGATAATGCATGATAGTTCCTAAGTCAGCCCGGTAGTTGGCATACTCGTCTGGGTCCTTACCCTTGAGTCTCATCTCATTTTTCCATTTTTCTAATGCCCCGGAAGTATCACAATACCCATTCGCAATATTATTGGTAGCCCCATCATATATGATAGGGTATCCATCAGCTCCCATTTCATAATAAACACGCTTGCCAGCCACGGTCATTCTGTATAAGACTGGTGTCGGGATATCCTTGATCCATTCAGCGGCATAATACTGTTGCTCAGTCTCCAGATCATACTCAATTTCTATCTCCTCATCAGGTTCTTTTTTAGGCTCGTCAACAGGCTTTTCTTCCTCATAGATATCTTCCTTCGGAACCGTTGATAAAACGTCTAATATGCCAAAGAATGCGGTAAATTTAGGATCTGTATGATATGCTCTTAATATTGGAAGTGATGATCTCCAGTAGTATGATGGACACACGTCCTTTATCTTGCCTAAACCCGATCCTCCTATCTCTCCATTATCCTCGATAACCACATTGTGTCTCTCGGATAAACGGACTCTCATGTCATCAAACAGTTCTTGATCGCTTATGACCTCCATGATCGTCCCATAACTATATATCGTGTCACTTATAGCCTTATATCCTAGGCCTAAAAGTAATCTTTGTTTTCTTCTATCCATGATAATAATCTGGTTTTTAATTTACCATCCTCCTCGACTCTAGGTGCGAGATCCCTCATCCTTCTGGCCGCCAACAGCCATACGTTACCAAACTCATCCAAGAGCCGGCTAAAATCCATCGTATCTAATAGATAATCGAATCTTGTATGCTCATCAGCCGTCAAGTAGATAATGTTATCATTATCCTCGGCGACCGATTTATATTTCCGTTTAGGGTATAAGTGACAGATGTTACTTACCCCAGGACATGGTATATATGCGCCGGTAGCAGATCTCCTTGTCATACTCAATCTAGTCACATGGGCGCCAAAGAACACGGCTAGGCTCCTACCCCTGGGCTTGGCCTTCGCCCGTATCGCCGTCCTTCCCTTTGGCGGTAGCTCCTTGGCCCTGCATACTTGGCATAACCCTTTGCTTCTGACAGCTACCATCCTCCCGCATCTCTCACACGGCAACATCCTACCTCTCATGCTTTCTTTCGTTTATAATTCTTATTGAACTCCATAAGGCTTATGGCCCTATATCTTTTAAGCCTATCTATCTTACTCTCCGCCCAATCCTGTTCCTTGAAATTGATGATCGTGTCGAATATCTGAGCTAGTTCCCGGATATTAAAACTCCTGTTTTGTATCTTCTTATAGAACCCCGATCTGCTATATCCTAATTTAGAAGCTAGATAAGTTTTGTTAGACAATGTGAGGATACGATAAATCGTACCCTCCATCTTGCTTATCTCCATCAACTTCTCGGCGACGGATGATGTGGTCTCATAGCTAGCTTTATTGCTTATTATTCTCATGTTTCTCCGGATTCCTGATCTTACCATCAAACTCGTAGAAGTCCATCAGTTTCTTCTCTTCCTTGATACAAGTGACAACGAAATCTGATATGGTTCCTTTCATGCCTTCCTCGAAATTCTTTTTGGCATGATCAAGGTCATTGGCCCGAACGATGTAGTTAAACGCCTTGCGTTTCTCATTGCCCGATTTCTCGTCTATCGTAATATAATCAGCCGTGACCTTATAGAACCGGTCTCCATCCATGGCGAATAATTCCGCTATCCGGAATCGTTTGATATCAACACTAAACTCACCGGAGATAAACGGTCTCATCTCCTCTATAATTCTAGCCTCACACTCTGTATAAGAAAGGGCATCCACTAAATACTCTTCCTTTACCTTCTTCTTCATGCCGTTCTCGGCATCGGTCTCATAAGAAACCGTACATTTAAACCAATTGTGCATCTTATTAATCTATGTTGTTGTTAAACAATGGGTAATCCTTTATCCCTTCACGAATATATCTTTCCGTATCATCATCCACGTCATAAGCTTTCTTAAAAAACGTCATAGCCGTATTCGTATCATGATCCACCAACGGAAGATATTCCTTTACAAAAAGGAATCTAAGATGATTCATATGATCAATCTTATTTCTTACATCGATTACCTTCGACCAGATCTCGGCATGGATTTCACTCATTCTTTTTATATCCTTCTTGTATTTATCTACCTGATCTTTATACTCCTCCTCAATCTTATTATTCTTGTCCTTTATAGATTTGTAGGATTCCTCATCTTTCGTATCAAACATTGGAATATGTTTGATATTGATTATATCCAACTTATTATATATCTTATCATTGGATATAGTGAAATCGTATGTAGTCTTGTATAAATCAAACTTACTTAAGAACTTAGCTATTTTAATAGCATCATCCTGATTAAAAACAGCTATGCTCAATCCTTCTAAAAGGTAGAAGAAATTAGATGGAGAAATAGGTTTGTAGTCGTATGTCTTCATAACTGGAGGTTCGTCCACAAACCTAACACCCTCCTTAGCGCATCTTGTTATGATCAATCTATCTATCTGCTCGTCAGTAAGATCATATATCTCCTGATCGGTCATCTCATTAATTGTCTTCATCGTCATCCTTCTCCATCATTATAGCCTTTACCGCCTTTTGTTTATAAACCTCACTCATAAGGCAGGTAAAATCCATATCATCCATACCAGCCATAACATTGGCTTCTACCCTAAGATTCATCTCAATGTTCTTTACATTGATTTCACAGTTATCATCATCTTCTTTATAGAAAATGACTTTACCACCATACTCGAAACCATCATCTTCGGCCTTAACCATATCAATGATCCTCTCTAACTCCTTTACAAATTTACTCTTTTTCATATGTTTAATTTTTATGTGTCTACAAAAGTAGACATTTTGTTTTTGAATTAAATTAAATAAACATTATTAATAGTTAATATCATCCTTTCTCCTATCATTCATGTTTAGGTATATAATTACCTTATTATATTTTGGTAATTATATACTTTCACATATTGCCTATCCATCAGCCACCCGTAAGGACTGCCACCAAACTCCCTGTCCATCCGCTCCGCCGCCCCGATGATCGCCTTTCGGTTCCCGAACGAGAGCCACGAAGTAATGAACCCACTGACCTCCGCGTCCCGCCCGGAATACCGCCTTGGGAACTGGACGGGATCGCTGGCAATAAAGTCGGCGGTTTCGTATTTGTCCGCCATGCATTTCGGCATGTCTACAAATTTGTCATTCATTGTTTATCCCTTCATTTGTTCGCATGCCAATCTTTCAAGTTCCGGTGTAACGTTGGTATTCATTATGCCTTTCAAGCAAGGGCATTGTCGCCAGACTATATCATAAATCTTTGACAATTCAATCAAAGCCTCATTGTTTGATTCAACTGTCATAATCCAATTGTCCGGCGATATCTCTATCTCCCTGCATGGTATTTCTTTCTTGCCTTTTGGCATATATCCGTTCTGATAGTCTTTTACATTACATCTACCAAAATATCTTCCAGTGAGTATTCCGTTTTCGTCCGTCTCAAACAACCCTCCTATCCATCCTATCTTATGGATGTTCTCCGTCCACGTTCGAGTGGCGAATAAAAACTTTTTTACAGGAACTTTTGAAAATGCATCAACATCATGGATACTCCCGTCCGGCTCTTTGAATATCGATGATTTTCTTTTATTCTGGCAACTCCCGTCTAAGCCTATTTTTTCCCATTCGCCATCGTCAAATCTCAAAGGAGAGATTATATCAAAACTGCAAAGTTTCTTGACGAGATTGATTTCAAATGGTGCCGAGAATCCGCTGTTACCATGAGAAGAGAACAGCGCGACAGCTTCTATTACCTGTTCGCGCATCCATTTGTTAGGACCGTCCTCTTCTTTGCTATATCCGGCTAATTCCAATTCTCTTATCGCATGTTTACATAAATTACTGTTTGCGATAATATACCGAAGAGCCTTCTTGTTGATAAGGCTCTTCTTGCTCATTTTCTTTACAATTCTTCTACTCTTTTTCATGTTTAATGTTATTTAATGTTTTAATCACCAATCTCCTCTATCATTCGTATTGTGCCATGACCATCTGTTTCGCGAAATCTTTGTACGCCACTATTTTTCGCAGGTTTGCTCGCATTCGTATTTCCCCGATACCGCCGACCGGAGACAAGGCGCCTGTATTAACACCTCTTCCCATGTTTATTCCTCCTTGTTATATAATTGCTTGTTTTTATATTCCAACATCCTTCCCATCCTCTTTAACCCAATTAACTGTATCGCAATACCAACAATACCCTGTCTTGGAATCCTTTTTATGAGAATGGGATCCACATGTGGCGCACCAATAATTATCATCCATATTGTATGTATAACTTTCATCCTCATGCATTTTGGCTATTCTAGCTACCCTATCCTCCAGCAGATCCTTTAGATAATGGCATTCGTAAGGTCTATCCTCTTCCTTTAATATATAAATATCGATATCCATCATGCTCCCCATCCTGTCCGTACACATACACTCGGCGGCATGGCGCACGTTCCCTTCCGGCATCCCCGGAACTATCTCCCGGATCACCGCCTCCATCTTCTCTTGGTATTCGGTGTCTACCTTGACCACCAAATCCTCTAATTTATCTATTAAACTCATGATCTTTTCACTTCTTTGTATATGACATCTGTATTGTCTTCCCTATCTATATTGCAACAACAAGAATACATGCAGTAATAACCCCTGTTATTAAATACACATCCATCACAACTGCTATCATCAATCTCTATTACCTCCAATTCTATTTTCTCCATGCCGGTATTATATTTAAATATACTACCTATCTTATGATATCCTATATCCTTCAAATACCTTATATGATTATTTTCGTTAAATAATCGGTTGATAAATACATCCATTTTATCGTTTAGACCATTTTTATCTAATAACCCCTCGCACTCATTTTTATTAAATCCAAAGGATATCATAAAATATTTTGCCATATCAAACCTTTCCAGTTCCACCAATTTTTGTATGCATAGCCATATTCCTTGTCTTATGCCTTCTTCTTTGGCTTCTTGCACTCTATCTCCCATATTATTTTGTATTAATTAAGTAACAATATTTCTCTTCGCTCTATTTTGATCATTGATGGATTATCGTCATGATCATACCAATATAGATACCATATACCTCCTCTATTGGCCTTCCACATCTTCCCTTCATATTCCCCCGATGGGATCGTTACTGAATATTCTCTAAGACCCTCAAAGGTTTGTTTGGTCATTAAAGCGTATTCCTCATCAATTTCTATGTATCTCCTATGGGGCTGTTTCCATAACATCCCACGTTTGTCTGTTATCTTAGGTATTATATTCTCTCCATTCATGATGCTTTGTAAATTATGTATTAACTATTGTATATCTAACACTCTCCCCATCTTCCCTTTCGCATCCCAAGCAACCTGATTTTACGCAATCATATATATAATTTTCAAAAGCGCATCCCGAACATCTATCACACTTATCTACTCTTAATGTCATTTCAGACATACCAACTTTATAGTTAAAGACTTCCCCTATTTTATGATACTTAATATTTATACATATAGTATCGTTTTCACTTATAGTACTGCCTTCACTTATCATATTCTCACGTCCAAACATATTGTCAATAAACTTAATCATCTCATCATTGAATGATTCGCTTTCTTCTTGCAGCTTCCTACATTCATCCTCGGTCAATCCACAAGAAGACACCAGTTCCTCTGCGGCCTGCGTCCATCGCCCGTCGTAGGCTAGCTCCTGAACCGCCAGCCATATTCCTTGGTTCATACCCTTCTTTCTTTCGTTCTCATCCATATTTATCCCTCCTATTCACTCATTTTTTTAACAAAATCTTCCCATGACATGTCAACGTCATTGTGATGTTTACAACAAGCATTCTGTATTCTCTCTATCAACGGAATGAACCATAACTGAGTTAATCCGTAACGAGTCTGAATTATTCTACATAGATTTATTTTTATTATCTCCATGTCATGGATATCAGGAGATGTATTGTCGTTCTCACATCTATCCAATATCGTTTGAATTATAGCCAAATAATGATCCATATCTTAAATTATTAATCATATTACCATTTCCCATTCCCTGGCGTAAACAGTATCTCCCCTGTCCTCACCCAATGATTCCAGTTATTTTTAAGTTCATCAATATCATACACCTCAGCCGACTTACCGTTATCAGATCTTTTTATGACCGACATAATACTTTCCGCTCGCACGCTCCAATGACTATAACAGTCTGTTCCGCACCCGCACGCCGTGAATCTCCCGTTATCGAACTCCCAGACCAGAGGCCGGAGGCCGCATCGTGGACACGGCAACCATTCCATTGGATTCTCCGGCTTCTTGTAAACATCAATACACTTATACTCTACTGTCATAATTAGTTCTATTAAATTGATCTGATCTTTTGATCTCTCATCTCATTCTTATCCTTGAACATCATTATCCTATTTACAATCCCCTCCGATTCCATGTACGTCGAGAATCCATGTATTCTTAGATATTGGATGGCTGATAATGATTTTTCTAGCACATCTTTATATCCTACATCTATCTTAACTTCTTTACCCATAGTCCTCCTCCATTTCTCATATCCAACTTCTACTCATAACACTATTATAATCTATTCCATTATTCATAACCACTTTATTAAAGGCCTCCTCGGTATACGCCAAAGACTCGCCCCTATTAGCTCTCTCGATATTTTCGCTCATCATCCCCATAGCCTCGATCAAGGCCGCTGATGAGTTGGCTATTAACTTAGCCGCTTCCATTATCTTATTGTCATCCATAATCATATTACTTTAACTTCCTCGTTCCACAAATGTCTTTCATATACCATGGTTGTTCCTATTAGGATTCCGGTATCTTCTCCCCAATATTCAAGTATTTGATTCCTGAATTTGTGACGCAATTTTTGTATTCCTCCCTTGTTTTTATCATAAGAAGAGTAATCTGATAATCTTACTGTCTCCATCGTTTACCTCCTTCATTTGTTCGTATGCCAATCTTTCAAGTTCCGGCATGGTGTTTGTTTCTTCTTATTTTCCCCCATACTTATTTCTCATTTCATTAATATAGCTCATATACCAATCTTTTATATCCTCTTCACTATCCATGCTATACTCTTTATTGAATGGATCGTATCTGATAAACTCCTCTGTTCGGCAGAATGGGCATGGAATTTCTTCCAATGGCTTGATTAGAACACCATCATCACCTACATTATCCAGATCATATAATATGCCATCTATGCAAGTTGCGTCTGGATAATTCGCACCGAAAAGCGGAAATTCTGGACATGTGTTTCTCATGCTTGTACTATTCAAATTCGTTCTCATATTCCTTTCTCCTATCCACTTACTTTAAATTCAAACCATCAGGTGTCAATATCTTCTTTTCCAACAAATCAAAGAGAAGCATCGCCCTTGACTCCGCCTCTGTTTTCCCAAATCCGCTATACACTTCTGTTGGCGAATCGTAGGCATTGTAACGAACATAGGCGGCTTCGTAATATCTACTATCCCTATTCGGGAAATACTGTGTCAACTGCAACCAGTCATCCCATATTTTTGATTTACTGATATTTATCATACTTGGTAGTATCTCTCCAAGTTCATGACTCATATAAGCCGGTATGAGGTCTCCTTCTTTTCTATATGAATACCTCATTGTATTTTGCGTAACTGAATCTATCTGGGTTCCCCCTCCTTTCATCTCTTTCACAAAATAAAATTCCGACTCCGAATTTACGCCCAACTCATGCAACTTTAATGCAAGCTCATAAGGGCACATAAAATTTTGATATTTCATGTTATTCTATATTTTCGTTTCTGTAATCTCCTACATAGTCCAACCATACCCTGTAATCATTTCTGTACTTGGTCGCCTTTATTTTCATATTCCGGGATATATTCTTAGGTAATTATATACAACCTTGCACCACAAAGCATGAGCGGACGCCCCGCTTCCCCGACCGCCTTATCCATACACGCCGGCTCCACCGGTAACGCCGCCCATGACATCTTGGATGTTTCTCCCGTAAATCTGATAGTGATTATGTGTAGACTAAAAATTACTTTAACTCAAATTTAATTCCTTCCGGAAGCCAGGAACGATCTACGTTATTTACGAAATCATCAAACTTTTCTTTAGTGATTTTTTCTATATGATCACACCAGTTAAAGACTAACGTGTTCGTATGATTATAATATATTACATTATCAACAGATAATCCATGATCAAACACACAGAGTATTATCTTCTTCCCAACTTCTGCCTTTCTAATTTGTTTGTCATATAGTTCACAAATCTTGGCACGCTCTTTCATCATCTTTGTGTTATGAGTCTCTTCCCGGCGTTTTTCTATATTTTCTATGGAATAATACCCAGCTTCAATGCGCTCTTCAATAAAAGATCGTTCCTTGTCTGTTAGTATTAGGGTAAACTTTTCTTCTTCCAGCTTATATGGATTAACCCATTTCTTTCCACACAGGTCTTCAAGTTCAACAAGAAGCTCGTCTGATTCTCTTTTCCATCTATCCACAATCCCAAGATTGAAAAGCAGATACTTGAAATACATCTTATCGTCTACCGCTTCAGATAATTTGGAATATTCCTTGTCTGATATACGTAAATATTCAATAGCTGCAAACTTATCGCTATTCTTTATGTAATACGTACCATTTTCCACCGGATACATAGGAGCACCATAATGGTTACAGCAATGTAATGGTATGAATTTTGCCAATTCTGGAACATACTTCGCAATTTCACCGTGACAGCAACCTCCCATATACTCCTCATATCGTCCATATTTGTTTTTTCGTCTGATATCAGCCGTTATGCCCCAGTCACATATATTGTTATGACAATCATCATCTAAAGATATAGTGACTATTATTCTATATTCCTCTCCGTCTTCTTTAAAATAATTTGTTTGCTTATAAATTAGTTTGTTTGCAGTTTCCATATCATTTTAGTTTAATCATTATACTTGTGAAAAATAAAATCCGCACATTCTCCGGGGAGTGTTCCTGCGTCATTATAACTGTAGAATCCTTGTGTTTCCCAATCTACATCTACCGGATAACCTTCTGCTGCTTCCAAGAAGTGTTTGATTTCCTCACATTCTTTATCCGTTAATCCAGCGTAATCATCATCGATTAACGGGCAAGCCCAATAAACTGGAAGCCTATATCTTATTATCTCTATATTCATAATCTCATCAATTTACAATGTGAATTTTCAAATACGGGAACCATTCCATGCGCCCTGAAATACTCGGTCGCTATTTTAAAAGCGTACAAGGCAGGTCTTTCCTGGATATTTCGTGTTGTCTCATAAAGAGATATTGGCTGGCAAACATAGAATTTCTCATTACCAAGACACCCAAAAACCCCATCCAAATAACTTTCATCACAATTAGTGCCTCCCAGTATCAACAAATCACATCCTGTCTTTCGTGTTCCGAGAATAAATGTCTTGTTCTTGTTTTCCGGAAGCATGAATATTTCCTTATCAATCTTAAACCAGTCAATCTGGCAACTCTCTACATCACGACGAACAATCTCGTCAATCTCACGGGCATATTCTTCTTGTGTTTTCATGCTATTTCATTTAATTGTCCAACATACACATCCCCATTCTCATAATAAAGTTGATTTTCGTACTGATTATGATGAAGCTCCTCACGTATCGCATCTTCATTATCAGCCCAATACTCATACTCCTCATGCCATGACTTGAAGAAGTTATCATAACATTGCCTCATCAGATCCTCTAAAGAAAAATCCTCCGGATAAGTACACCATACATTGTAATAATCAATTATAGGTTTCAGGAGATAATAATCATAACACATCCCTGTCAATGGGCAATTATCTCCATAGTCAAACATCACCCTACTATACTTGTGCCTGTATTTGTATTTCCCATCAATATATTTACCTGACGTGGAGAAATACCTGCCCTTGATAATACGTGGCATAATGTTGTTGTTGATATACCTGAACAGTAATTTGCCACATAAGTTATTAGGATATATATCCTTATCATAATCAGTTGGATGACAGTATATAGGATCATTGTACTTGAATTTGAATCTAAAATCATACCTCGTATATCCAACTTCCCAGCCATAAGCCTCAGTATTTGTCAGATCCCCAAAAGACTTCATGGTGCTTATATAATCAGCACCATAAGCTTCCATGCAACAATCCATTATATTCCAGCGCTCACGCTCTATGATCCTTTCTTGTGAATCTTTTGACAGCTCATCAAACTCATACAGTTTTAATACAATCTCTTTCATAATCCCTCCTCTTTTAATATAACTAGATCCCTAACGTCAATCGAATGACATACGTACCTCCTTATGTTCACGTTTAGAGATATGATTGTGGCTATTCTCACGAACCACCACAATCCAGATTCAGATATCACTCATCCTTTATCTTCACAAAAGGATTTTCTACATAAAACTCCACTACACCCTTAGATTTTATAGATGTCACTATACCGGTGGTATCCACAAATCCATCTGTCTCATCCATTGTCAAATCTTCTATTTTATCTCCCGGCAGAAAACAAAGATTATAGTCTTGATCAATATACATAATCATCTTTAACCTAACCATGTCATCAATGACGCCTTTCATTCTCTCCACAACATCTAATTGATCATCAGTAAGCATTAATTTACTTTTTGAAGATTTTACTAATCTCATGTCTCCATTCTTGTCAACTACAGTCAAGTCATTGAATTTATACACATCTTCACATGTTCTGTAATATGTTTCCTTACAATAAATTTTTCCTTTATTATCTATTTCAACATCAAAATATTCCAACTCACCCTTGACAGCTCTTCCGTTTTTGTATTTCCACACATCACCTATTGGAACGAACCCATATAATGACTCAAAAACATCATATATTGATAGTTTTGTCTTGGGGATGCTCTTGCCCTTTTTAAAACATTCTTCGGACGAATAAAATAATTTCCCATCTAATGTCTTCTCAGTCCTACATCCTCCCCATGTTCCTACATATCTAACTACTCCATATGTAAAACTGATCAAGATCTTATCAATCTCAAACCACTTTAATTTTCCTGACATATCGTCAAAAAGATATCCACTCTCTAGATAAACTGATAAATGCTCTTTTATTTTCATAACAATTTATTTTTTTTAAATTAAACAACATCATTTGCCTTGATCACTATAAATCTCAATACTCCTCTAAGTATAAGAATTTTCATGATACAACTCCCCTGTATAAGGACTCCGGATTGTCCCTGACTCCACCGCCGCTGGGTCAACGGCCATCAGTCCTGCGCCTATCTCATAATATAGCTCAAGATCCATTGGCTCTAACGCTACTTTCTCCGCTTCTTCCCGGCTTAATCCTGACAACATTAAACATCTAACTTTATTTTCATAAGCAATGGGTGTTTTATCTGGACTTAACCTTACTGATATTATTTCAGCATCTTTTGCGCTATTAATAACTAACTTCCTTTTCATATCATTATCACTTTTCATAATATTACTTTTTATGTTTATGTTTCAACCTTTTGATAGCGTCTTTCTTTGAGTACGCCTCCACCTCCTCTCCTTTGATCCGGAACTTCCTCAACTCCTTCCGATCTCTCGCTGGTTTATAATCCGGATTGAATGCCATCCCGGACCGTTGTTTGTCCCCTGCAAATATCTTGTCTTGCGACATTATGTTCGCCATCATAGCCGCCAATCCCATCAATATCCTTGTTTTTACCATATCATAATATTACATTAAACCTCTCATTTAAGCTATCTAAAGCCCTTTGGTACTCCTCTTCCCTATCGAACTTAATTTGAGTTCCGCTCTCCAAGCCGAAAGATAGGTGGAAGGATATAACCCAGCCCGATCCGTCCACGGCCTGCCCCTTGGGCCCCCACGACATCACCTGCTTCTTGGATATATACCAATTCCCTATCTGTACGAAGTCAGGATAGTTGTTAGTCAAATACCTTATCTGAATATTCAGATAATCCATATTATCAAAATAAATTATGTGATATTTGTTTCTTATCCTTATCTTCAAAAAGGGATTATCCCCGTAATACGCAGCGAAGGCTGACACCACGGAGATAGGGTATCTAACGCCTTTTATTATCACCCATTTCATATACAATACCTCCTTATATTAAACTATTTAATATAAATTCATCTTCCTCCGTTCTCTCATTCATAGGCTTATTTTGTACCGTTTTGACAAGATCAAGCACTTCATCCCAAGTCCTTTCTGATAGCGTCCCATTATTTATGCCACAACACCTACATCCACTAGAAAATACCGGTATCATACTTCCATCACACATCCTAACGAATTTATATCCTACATATTCATCACATAACGAACATTTTCTTACTGGGATAAACCTTATTCTACCTCTATTAATGATACTTATTAATACCTCACGATTCATATTATTCCCTTAATTTACGTTTAACCTCTTTAACATACATAGGAGAATGCAATCCCCTATGCAATCTTATAGCCCGATCTATATCCTTTTTAGGATTATGATGAGATTGATATATCTCGAACATTTCCCTAGCCTTGACAGGATTCGTCCTGTCACGATACCTGTACCGCTTTTTCTCTCGTTTAAGGCGCAATATCCTATTAACCTCATCAACGTATACCTTTTTCATTTGCCACCTCCCTAAAGCCCCGGATGAGGCGTTATACGCTCGATCGTCATCCTTTGACTCCACGAAAGACAGGGCGGCCGCCAGCTTATCCCATACCCTTGCCTCTACCACGGCAGGGCTTGGGGCGTGGGGCAGGCCACCGTTCCCTTTTGGTGGTGTCAGTACCACCATAGCCATCATAAGCAAGTATCTTGTCATATCTTATCCATATCAAAATTATTACTTACGATCTTATCACCTATGTTAATTCTCCCCATATCCAAGATATTTATATTATTTATTATACTCCTTACCCAAAAAGAGGATATAATAGCAGAATATTATGATATTAAGACATAAACCTGTCTATTACCATACTACCATATTTATCCTCCCTCCAATATCATTCGTATCAGTACGCAACTTTTATTATTATGGTCATAAATACACTCAATCATCCCTTTTTCAAGCCGTTATCGCCATTAAGATTATCAGCTATACCCAATATCTTCGAAATAAGAGTCTTTTTAGGCTTATATTCGTCATTTATGCTTATAATCGAGTAGTTGTATACCACGCCTTCTTTCGAGACCTCCACGCCCACGTATTTAGGCGCAACGGCATCCCTATGCAACACGATAAACGGATTTTTACCGTCCAGATCATTTATCAACTGGTTAAACTGCCGTCTCGTCATCTGATAGTGATATTATTTCCATGTTATAAATGCGATCTCTCTTTACCCTTATCTTCTCGCATAGCTCATCGAAGCACCCATCTTCTTCTAGCTTATCAACATAATATGATACACTTGATTTAGAGCTTCCTTGAAGATATATATTCCCTCTTATGTTCTTTGAGAAAAAATTAGGTAAGACCATCTTTTGTCTCTTATCCTTATTATCCATATAAGATATGACAACAACCCATAATTCTGGTTCCCGTTCTTTTACTGATAACATGAGATCAAGACTCGATCGACGATCGTTATACCTTCTGCCAGTTTTATCGTAACGTAGAATAGTATAAGCATTTCCTTCGTAATGATCAAACATCCCGACTATAGGGTAATTCCCCTTTCCATCATGGCATAATATTCTTACCTCCTTTCCGCTACGTAGATATACCTTATCGTAATCTCCTCTTTTATATATTTCAAAATCAAACTCTATTACCATTTTATTTCCTCCTATTGATATATTGTTGCGTACGTCCTTCCTCTATCTTTTCGAAATAGAACTTATTCCCGTATAACCTTGTAAAACAGATGTTATACCCGAAATGCTCCGCACGTCTGATTTGCGCATAACCTCTACTGATGTCCTTATCATCAATCAGCGTAACAAAACAATGTGATCCTACTTCTGTATTCAAAACCAAATTTTCCCAATCTTTTACTTCCATATCAAATTTCCTTAAATATTTTTTTGTTATAATTATCGCTATTGTACCATCTATCAATATCCTTATATTGTTCTGGATAAACCCCATAAGACTTGCACCACCTAGGTAATGGCTCGTTTAGCACATCCAGTGCCGTCGCAAGGTCGAACGTAGCCTCCTCCTTGATACAACACCCCGATCCACTCCCACGGCTCGGTATATAGGCTCTACTATATGCTACGCTCATTCCATATTCCCCATGACTCAGATACCCGATGTTGGGTGAATCAGGGAAGGCGTAATACAACATTATATAATCACCCTTACTCCAACCTCTATTATAAGTATCATCCTGCCATGCGAAAACCCTGCAACCGGCTTCTTTTAATTCCGCTGCCGCTCTTTTTAAAATATCATCTTCCATACTACTTACATTTAAGTTATGCCAAGGTGCCGGGAACTGACCCCGGATCATATCCGCACACGTACGATTATGATATATCCTTCCACCCCGCCAAGGTCATGGTCACAATATTAACAAACTAAAATCTAATGTTCATATCATTACACATCTTAAAGAAGACCTCCCTTATGATCTTTTTGTACAAGATGTATATCTCATCATCATCATCATCGAACTCCACTCCCCATGAACGTAATAAATACCTGATATCGCAATCCGCTGTATGAATCCCGAATATAGACGGAACGCTCATTATGTAGTCCTCGAAAGCTTTCTTAATTCCATCCCTTTTGATATGCTCTTTATACTCATCCTTAAACACGTTAAGCATAAAAGCCAGATACTCCCTATCATATCTAAACTGCTTTTTGTAATTATCAGTATCTATATGATCTAGTATATATATTTCTATAGCGTCCCTGTCGTATTTTGACATACCTCTTCCTCCTGTTTTTGATATTTAATGACCCTTTTCTCCCCATACGCCTTCGCTAACTGGATAAGTTGACCGGTAAATACCTTGGTACGGTGTTTTACGATCTTATCCACCAATTCCGGGCATCTGGTTCTCCATCTATAATTAACCTCGCCCTTAGCTTTCTTCTTGTAATATCTGTAAAATGTTACGGCCACTACCACTTCTCCATCTTGTTCAAAAGCCACTAAATCGTAATTGTTGTAAACTATTTCGTTCATGTCGTTATTATTTTTATGTACTTAATCACCTCTTCTGGTAAGGATGCTAGATCCTTAACTCTTTTACCGAAATCGTATGTCTTTCTCTTCCACGGATAATAATCCCCTACATACATCGCTATTCCTTGAGGATGGAACGGGTTCGAGCTACAACTAAATATCGGGTAATACGGGACATTATTATGATCATTACTCTTACCGCTTACACACACGATAGTATATCTATCAGCCGTTTTATCACCCAAATCATACACCCTTACTTTTACTTTCACACCATCGGCGTTTGTTATAACATTATTCATACGCACCTCCTTTATTGTTCACTATTAAACTAATCTATCTCCCTACCATATATAGTATACGATCCACACCAGCCACGATTCTCGTTCGATACCCTAATATGATCTACAGGCTTATCTCCTGCCATACAATTAGCGTAAGATAATACCTCCGACATGCTTCTAAACCCAGAATCCATTGATGATTTAATAAGCTTCCTATCACACCCAAATACCAATATCTTTACAACATCCTTCTCTTTTACAGTTCTTCTTACACGCATAATCTTGCCATATAATAAACAAACATAAAATCTATCTTATCACGGTCATTACGATCCACCCTATGCCCGGTTAGATCCAGAATAACACGACGTTTCTCTACTACCGGTATATTATCGACCTGGATCTTTATATACCGGTATTCCATGACCTCCAATTTCTTGGATAGTATATCCCGAATATCTTGCCGACGGAAATACATGTTTATCCCTATGTGGCTGGATGTTAAAAGACATTCGTCTATTATCCCATCAGTATCGAACAACAGCAACATATCGTCCCTCTCGATAGTATATTCCATATCAAGAATCTTGATACGTTTACTTCCATCCTTCTTCTTAGCTATTAAAACCTCCGTCATTTCATTCTCTTTCGTAAGGATATAATACGCCTCTTCTCTCGTAATATTATCCCGTAGATAAAGCAGCGCTTCATCTTGTAATTTCATAATCTCGTCCATGTTATTAGTGTTTTATATTACCACGCCAAAGAAAAAAACGGCAGCCGACACCCGTGACCTACCACGCCGTGACACCGCCGTCCGTTCCCATTGGTATTATTCTACCACCTCTAATTTCCCGTAATAAGGATAAAAACAACCGTCTCGATAAACCGAATATCTGAGCGTTTTATCCTTTGCTTCATAGATGGAAACACAACCGCTGTTATAAGCGTTGGATAGTTCTTTTGCTACAAATCCACCTATTTGTTTATAGGTTTTAGGCGTATCCGCCAACGGCCTGCCTACATATATTTTTACCCTCTTGCACTTTTTGTCGCCTACGCATATATCCTTTCCTCTAAGCTCCGTTAAATACATGAATCTCATATCAGCCGATTTTAAATCCAACATTCCTCTACCTCTATCTCCATACGATCCTCCCAATTACATAAATCAGGGTTCTCTCCTTCATAAAAGTAATAGTAAGCCCATACTTCAATATCGCCCACTTTTATGCATCCATCACTGCACCATTCCACAATATCGTCATTCCTGCATACATTTGTCGGTTCAGCACCAAGCGACAACAACTCGTTTATTATATTATCGCCGAACTTTTCTTTCGCCTCCTCTTTTGTCATATCACTATCAGATTTTTAATATTACACTACCGCCAAAGGAGAACAGGGAACGGACGACCAGCGGGGCCGACCCCACGCCATCGCCGCCGCCCGTTTCCCTTGGCTTCCTACACTCCCTCCATCACCCAAAGAAACACATACACCCATACATAGACATACCTTCATACACATAAGATTCCCTTACTATAAAGATACCATTGTTCCCCTTCCCTATTGTTCCCCGGGATCCCTTATTTCATCTCGTTTTTCCTCGGTTCACATTGATCCCCTTGACTACTCTTGATTTCCCCTGATTCCCCTTGATTTACCTTGATTTACCTTGATTTACCTTGATTTACCTTGATTTACCTTG
>ERZ857827.75-NODE-75-length-154275-cov-7.117514_pt1 | contig 154275 bp, 139 predicted proteins | sample MGYA00519761_ERZ857827 | MGnify/ENA primary metagenome ERZ857827 (study PRJEB31778, sample SAMEA3449370) | human gut metagenome | biome: human gut; feature: human-associated habitat; material: faeces | place: United Kingdom | collected 2010/2012 ... | reverse complement strand
CCCACACAAGCAGCTTGAACATATCGTCACATACGATGTGGTCATACTTGTCCGTCCGTAGCACCTCATAGGGGCAGCGGGGCAGATCGTAGGCGGGTTTCCACTTTTCTGCAAGCTCCCTCGGCAGACTATAAAACAGGGTCAGCCATGATTTATCGCTGTCCTGCGGTATCTCGATGATCTCACCGGGCAATACCACAATGAAACCTTTCGGGCTTTTCCGCTTTTCCATAAGTGTCACCTCCAATCGTTTTGAAATAGCCCTCTACTATATATGGCATGAGAAAGGCTGAATTGTTCCAATGTTTCAAAAATTTTTTGAGATTTTTTGAAAAAATCTCGGAATGAAAAGAATGGAAAAGATATGAATTAATTATACACGAAAAATGTGAATAAATCTTTTGCTTCCACGCATGGGCAAAAAAATAACGGGTACTCGGCTTTCACCGAATACCCGTTATCTCGTTTACCAACCCCGTCTGACAGATGCCATAATCGTAATTTCTGGAATTACTTTCTTATGAGCACCCGTCCGATATCGGGCATCTTTTTATTTCCCGCTTACCGTGTAACGCTGAACCCTATTTTAAGGGTTCAGCGTTATTTTATTTGACCTGTTTTTCAATCCACAAACATTGCTTTTTCTTTTGACACAAAAAAAGAAGCGCTTTATTGATATACTGCATTTTTATGCATGTAAATAAATAAAAGATCGCAACTTATATTGATAGCAAATACTCGTTTTATTTTGCAAGCAACGAAATGCAGCGATACAACCATGATGGTGTGTATAAGCCTCCTGTGATGCGGCAAAATAACATCAAAACTTTCGAATATGCACACAGCCATACAGATATGAAATCCATATTCACCATGATTGTGTAACATATACGAAAATATGCAACACAGAGAGGAACAAACGATGTGCACAGCCATTACCTTTCAAGCCGGTGATTTTTATTTTGGAAGAACCTTGGATCACGACCAAGCCTACGGAGAAGAAGTGACCATTACACCGCGTCGTTATCCATTTCATTTTCGTCACTGTGAAAAAATATCAAATCATTTTGCCATAATCGGTATGGCACACGTAGAAAACAATGTTCCGTTGTATTATGACGCAACAAACGAGTTCGGACTTTGTATGGCCGGGCTACATTTTGTTGGGAATGCCTTCTACAGTACAACGCGAGCAGCTAAAAAAGACAATATTGCATCGTTTGAATTGATTCCTTGGATTCTTTCACAATGTCGTACCGTCATAGATGCCTTACGTCTGATCAAGCGGCTACAGATACGAAACACGCCCTTTGCCCCCTCCCTGCCACCGGCAGAGTTGCACTGGCTGATTGCAGACAAAACACAGGCAATTGTTCTGGAGCCAACAAAAAGCGGTCTCAAAGTATATCATGATCCCATCGGTGTGTTAACCAACAATCCGCCATTTCCTGTTCAAATGACACTCCTAAACAATTATATGTCCGTCTCTCCCCACCCTCCCAAAAATGAGTTTTGTGCAGCACTGCCGCTGCATGCATACAGCCGAGGAATGGGAGGCATCGGACTGCCGGGAGATCTGAGCTCCTCATCGCGTTTTGTCCGCGCCGCCTTCACGCGGTGCAACGCCGTATCCGGAAAAACAGAAGGGGAAAACGTGAGCAGTGTGTTCCACATTCTAAACAGTGTGACACAAACAAAAGGTTGCTGCATCTCAGAAAACGACACTTATGAGATCACATTATATACTGCCTGCTGCAATGCCGCACGGGGGATTTATTATTACACCACTTACAACCATTTACAAGTGAATGCAATCGATATGCACGCGGAAACATTAAATGAACGCACGCTGTACCGTTTCCCGCTCCACACAAAACCTTGTATCAGATATCAAAACGGTCGTCGCACAAATGAGCTTCGCAAATAAAAAATCCTCCTGCTGTTCAATGACACCTATAGAAACAAAGAAAAATATTCATACAAATTGCTTGCTTTTTCTTTTTGGTCATGATAGAATAGCTTGTCTAAATGTCAGCTATCAGAAAGGCTGCGGCAGACAGAAAGGAACATCCATGCAACTTCGGCTACCGACGCGAGAACATTTCGCAAAACTGGTAAAAAAAATAGCCATGTTCCTGTTCAATCCAAGGTTGTTATTATGCTTTTTTTTAGCTTGGATGATCACCAACGGATGGTGTTATCTGTTCATCTTTTTCGGGCAGTTGTTTGATCTAACGTGGATGACCGTGGCGGGAAGTGTGTGGGCAGGAGTGTTATGGTTTCCCTTTTCGCCGGAAAAAGTTGTTACCCTGCTTCTCGCCATTTTACTTCTGCGCTGGTTGTTCCCATCCGATGAAAAAACACTGCTTGTTTTACGAAAAGAATTACAGCGTGCCAAAGACCTGATCAAGCGAAAGAAAAAACAGCACCACGAGCGCAAAGAAGAAAAAGAAGAACAAAAAGAGCAACCATCCACACGGGCAAATCAAACAAAAGCAACCAATGTTGATCAAAACGAACAGACGACAACCAATGCGGTGGTCTCAAAAAATGGAGAAACCGTAACAGATCAAAATTGTTTGCAAATCAACAAAAACAAACAGCAACATCAAAACGATATCCACACATCACAACAATCGTAATACAATCACAAACAAAGGTGCAATGTTGCGTTTTTCCAGTAATTTCCTTTGCATGTTGATCATTGCCAAAAATTGCCGTGATCAAACACTTCAAATAATTAAAAGCGGTTTTCCCGCGTGTTCGCAGGAAAACCGCTGATGTCTGTTCATGTTAATGTTTTTGTTTTATCAACATCAAGTACCGGACTGATCTACATGCACGCCATTTTTGGTGCTCCGCACATGTACCTCACTATCCTTCGTACTGTAAACAATGCATCCCACTGCCTCCAACGCATCCAACGTCTCCTGTTCCGGTGGATTTTTTACGGAGCATGTGATGGCAGCATAGGTGGGAGACGCCGCTTCAAACAAATCATTCAATGCGCTGTTATACCGTCCGTGATGCGGGACCTTGAGAAAATCGCAAGAATTGATCTGCCCCTGTTCGAGCATATCTTGAATCCGCTGTTTTTCAATATCGCCGGTAAACAGAAACCGATTGCCCTCATGGGTTAAATCAACCACCAGTGAATTGTTGTTATCAATGTTCTTATCGTATACAGCATTTGCCGTATAAATTTGCATGCGCATACCGCCAATATTCAACTGCAAATCATCATTTAGCGATTCAGCTTGGATCTGATTGCGCGAAATCGCATCGCGATATGCAAGATATTCCTCGCTGTCCGGTGATTCCGGTTCATAGTCCGGCTCCAGCAGCCGTTTGACTGGGAATGCATCGATCACATCCGCAGCGCCGCCAATATGATCTCGGTCAAAATGGGTAATGATCAAACAATCAATCTCATCCGTGCCCATTTCCTGTAAATGCTTAATAATTTCTGTGCCGTCATCTGATTCCCCACAATCAATCAGCACGGTGTATGACTCTTCCGCCAAAACAATGCAATCGGCCTTTCCGATTTTCATCACATCGCATTGCATCTCTGTATGAGATAAATTGGCACAGCCGCTCAACACCATCATCAAGCAGCAAACAATTAGCAGCCACGACAGAAAACGTGTATGCTTTTTGAAATATCGATTCATTTTGTCACGGCTCCTTTTTTCTTTCATTTGGATGGGCAGCCATCCACGCAAATATCAAATCTTGAACACAGTAAACTGTAAGCTAAGGGTAACAAAAACTTGTGAACCAAACGTGAATGACGTGTAACGCTTGAAAGAATCCTGCATTTGCACGGGAACGGATCATACACGCTTCCACGACATTTTTCCCACAAAAAACAATAGAAAACAAATAGAAATATCGTCGCAGAACACGCGGCAGAACGGAGAAAATATGGCACAATTACCACCGATCGTCGGAGAATCGCTTCCCACCCCACACTTTCCCACACAGGCACAATGCCTGATCTATCGTCTTTGGAATATCATATCACCCGAATGTCTGGCCACCGTCTTACATACCGATGTAAATACCGTTTTATCTGCCGCTTCGGACATGGGACTTACCACAGACGCAGATGAACATACCTATGATAACTGGCTGCAAAAAGGATACATCACCATCATTCGCGCTGTATGGCATCTGCTGAACTATGATCAAATCATGCAACTGCTCGATTGGGATGAAGAAAAGCTGGCATTTATTCTGCACGAAGATGATTTTTTGGATATCAAACTGGGCGAAAACAAGCCATATTGTGAACCGATTTACTGGCGTACACTCTCGGAACGCGAAAAAGAACAAACCGCCAAAATTCGTGACATCACCGTGCAAGCGCTCAAACAACTTCCACCTGTGAAATGTCAACCGTTTTCTTTTGTACAGCTGTTTGCACGGTGTGCTGCAGAAGCCAATGCACATTGTCCCACCTCAAAAAACAATCACACCACAACACCGGCACGATTTGATAAACGGATCATCTATTCCTATTGTGCCTTGTATGGTGATACCTTTTTTGATCAAAATCTGATTGACCAATCGTTTCCGGATGAGCTGCTTTCCGCATATCAGGCATTGGGGATCAACGGAATTTGGACACAAGCGGTTCTTTATACTCTTTGTCCCTATCCATTTGATCCTGCGCGCAGTGAGGGATACGAGCAGCGCTTGGCGGGTGTGCGCTATTTGATCGAAAAACTGAAAAAATATGATATAAAATTATACCTATATCTCAATGAACCGCGCCCCATGCCAAACAGTTTTTTTGAAAAATATCCACATCTGCGCGGTGCGGAAGAAAACGGTTTTTCCGCCTTGTGCATGAGCCAACCTGAAGTACGCAACTATCTGGAAAACGGTGCAGAATATTTGGTATCGCATGCACCGGGTCTGGGCGGCTTTTTCACAATTACCGCATCGGAGAACCTTACCAATTGCTACGCGCACTATGATGGGGTTGCCTGCCGCTGCCCGCGCTGTGCCTCCATGGAGCCGGCTGATATGTATGCATTGGTAAACAAGCTGTTGCTGCAAGGTGCACGCCGTGCTGATCCCGCGTTTTGCTTGATCGCTTCGAGCTGGGGATGGTGGGTAGACGGGACCGTACCGGCTGTCATCGATCGTTTGCCGCAAGATATAGAAATGATGGGCGTCAGTGAGCAAAAAGTAGAAAAAACAATTGGAGAGGTACGTACACATGTGGAAGACTACTCCATTTCCATGGAAGGACCTGGATCTTTTGCCCTAGACAACTGGAAACGGGCGCATGCACGCGGCATGAAAACACTGGCAAAAATACAAGTCAACAATTCCTGGGAAATGGCTGCCGTCCCATGCATTCCGGTATTTGAAAAAATCTATCGTCATGTGTCCCGTCTCTTTGCAGAAAACTGCGTAGACAGCCTGATGCTCTCCTGGACATTGGGAGGTTATCCATCTCCCACATTGCAAATGTTACACGCATTTTATGAAGAAAGTGAAACGCCGCCAACGCTTGAACAGCTATATGTACGCTGCTTTGGAAAAGAGCTTGCTACACGCTGTGCGCCCGCGTTTCACACGCTCAGCGAAGCGTTTGACGCATTTCCGTTCCATATTGACGTGGCATATCACGCACCACAACACTATGCGCCAGCCAATTTGCTGTATGCAACGCCTACGGGACGAAACGCAACGATGGTCGGCTTTCCATATGACGATTTGGATGGTTGGCGCTCGTTGTATTCCATTGACACATTTGTCAACCAGCTCAAGCAATTGAGTGACGGATGGCATGACGGTACCGTACAGCTGCAACAAGTTCTGAATGAAACAAATGGTACCGATAACCCCACACTCAAAGAAATTCTGGATTGTGCAGTGGTCTGTGATAATCACTTCCGTTCCATGTATTTGCAATGTTTGTTCGTTTTATGGCGGGAAAAATATGACTGCTCTGATATTTTGCGCGAAGAGTGTGACATCGCGCTGCGGGAAGCGTCTGTTATGGCAGATAACCCCACCATCGGTTATGAATCATCCAATCATTATTTTTATACACGCGCTGCCCTATTAGAAAAAGTGCTCAATTGTACATACCTCTTGCAACAATCCAAACAAGTTACGCGTCCCCCGCACCCCGAAATCATCTAACGGTTCGAATCGATGCCATTTTGTGCATCTTGAACTCTACCATACCGGGTATAAAGTATACATATTGGTTACATACAATCAAGCAGCAAAAAGCCCCGTCGGGTACAGCCATACCCGATGGGGCTTTTGGATATTCAAAACATGAAAATGATATCCACACACATTAAGACGCTGCTGTTAAATCTGGCCAGTTCAAAACAATGTAATCAGATTTTTCAGCTGTTATCAATTCCGTAACGATATTTGCTACATCATTGGAAGCGGCAAAGCCACTGCTGTAAACAGAATCCGTCATATCATCAATCGTCACAGTTTCTCCGTCAATGGTCACATCCTCTGCGGTAACCGCTACAAATCCACTGCGGGACTCCGGTGCAGCGTCGTCATCGTAACGCTTTTTCGCCTCGATGGTAACCGAGTAAATCAAAATGATTTTATTATATGAATCATACCAGTCATCCGGATTTTTGGCCGTCAACACGTAGCCGCTGTTTAATACCGGATCAGATACAGAGATCTTATCGGCAGATACATACTGACCAAAATCATCATAGATGTCATCCCAGTCGCTTGCCAACAGCGCATCGATTGCGTCTTTGCATTCACTTTCAACATAAGTCTTCTGTGCATCGGTCAATGTGGAGGTTTCATCCAAGTAATACGGCAGTCCCTCAACCTGGTATGTTTTGGAATCCTGCGTAATATCATAGCCGTTTTCCAATGCATAGCTTTCATCATAATATGCCGTGACTACGATCTCATCTCCGTTTGCAAGACCATATGACGGCTCCACATCATATGTAATACGGCGAATCATATCGTTTGTACTGTTGTTGCTAACTTCAACAGAGCCATCGGGAGAAATACCGTCATAAGTGAATTCCAACCCCTCAAACGGGTCAATGGTGGATCCTTCTTCCAAGCCTTCTACCGTAAGGGTTAACGTTGTATTTTTGACTTTCAATTTCAGCTGGTCTGCTGCATTTTCATCATAGGTGAATTGTGCAGTTACTTTGTCTCCATTAGACAAATCTTCACTCTGATCCAATTCATAATTCAAACTGGAGAAAAAGTTGCTTGCCTGCTGTGCGGAAAGATACGCATCCGACAACGAGGAAAGATCCGACAATGAGGAAAAATCTTCGTTGGCTATCTTATCCAGCCCCAGTGCTTTTACCAATTCCGGATCCTCGGACGGGTCTGAAATCTGTTCGATGGAAGCAACCCCATGCCCATTAAATCCGTCAACTTTGATTGCATAATACTTGCTGATATCCAGTGTAGCACCGCCCAATACATTGACCAACACCACAATCGCCACAACAATTACCACAACGGCAATGGCTGCAATGATGATAGGCAATTTGTATTTTTTGAAATCAAATTTTGCCTTCTGGGGCATCTGTCCTGCCATCGGAGGCATTTGAGATGTCTGTGTTGTTTGCTGTGCCCCCGCCTGTGCATCTTGCGTCTGCTGCGTATTACGCGAAATGTCATTTGGATTCTGATCCATGTTTCTTTCCTCCATTCATCAACGCGTTTGATAAAATAAAAATTTTGCTAAATAATGTAGAAAACTACTATTATCTTGAAATATTTTAACATATGTTACCATCCAAGTCAATAACTTTCTTATATTTTGAAACCTCTTTTTCGCTATGATCGGCAAAATAAAAAAGCGGTTGCCATAATGACGAATGATCATCATTTCAGCAACCGCTTTTTATAAAATACTGCATTACCAGCACGTTTTGATACACCAAAATTGATATCTCCGTGCTTGTTTGTTTATGACAACAACCCTTGGAAAAAATAAGCACACGCGGCCCCAATCAACGCGCCTACCAACGTTTCCCAACGGGACCCCGGGCGATTCAAGATACGATCCAGTTTTACATCCATGCGTTCAATCAAAGCCTCAATAGAATTCAGACGCGTTTTCAGCTGTGCTTCCGCCGTGTATAATTTGCTGATATCCCGTCTGCATTCTTCTACTTCTGTTTGTACCCTTTTCAGTTCATGGCAAGTCCCGCCATAACCACAGCTCTCCGCGTCACGTGTCGCTATTCTCTCCTCCACTATTTGTTGTACTCCCTTCTACGTCCCCGCTTTTTGAATCTACAACCGTATTTGTATCTGCTTTTGTCTCAGTAATCGGCACTTGTGCTTCAGATGCTGTCGTTGATACAGCCGTACTGTTTTGCGCATTACTGCGCAAATTCATCACAGCTGCAAGTCCGGCTGCCAGTGCAGAAGTTCCTACACCGACCAATACAGTAGAAACACTTAAATCTTCGGAACCTAAAAGTGTCGCCGTTAAGTTCGCAACAAAATAACCTATGGCCGCCTGCAAAAATGTGCGCAATGCGCGTAACAAATATTCTTTCTGTGTTAATTTCTTTGTACTCATTGTTTTGTCTCCTCTGCCAATGCCTTGTCTGTCGCAAGATCCAGTGCGCCACTCCGGTCCAAGATCACCAAAATACGCAACATAAGCCAATTCAGTTGTAACCCGTTGCCGTCTCCTTGTAAGACGTTTCGATTATATAGTTTATCAACCGTCGCAACGGACCACGATGGCAAATTTTTATCGATATAGTTCCATTTGACCTTTACTTGTTCCTCTAAATCTGCAATCCGTTTTTGCTGTGATTCTATTTGTGTTTTCTGTTCGGCAAATTGCGCCTGTAATTGATGAAATGCTTGTTTTTCTTCCGTTGTCATTGGTGCATTCTCCTTTATATTTAATCTTGCATTTTCCACACGTGCACGAAAATCATCCATTGTTTCACCGAATTTGGAAAGCCAGGCATCAATATCACCATGATTGCTCCCCATTCCGGCCAAATACGCTTCATGGTGTGATACAACATTCCGGGTGGAAATTCCATATTGTTCGCACAAATATGCGCATAGTTCCACAGCTTCCGTCATTGCTTGTTCATAATACGTACGGTTCGTCAGATCATCCTCACACACCTCGAATTGTACATGCGTGTCGTTGTAAGAGCCTGCGCTTCCACTTCCGACTCCCCATGGCAGCATATCCCACGGCAACGTTTGTACCGTCGCAACACTGCCGTCCGCCAATTTACCAATAAAAGCGTTCACACAGGCAAACCGACCTGCTGTCCCGTCTGCGTAATACTGATTCCAATGGTTTCCATAGCGATTCACACCGAGCAATTGTTTTAATACGGCCGGTGCCGCACTTAATCCATCAGTCTGGTCGTCCAGCGGTTGCACATACCGTTGCAAATTAGGATTGTTGGCACCGGTGGAATGAACCACGATGCCCCGTGGCGTGCGATGCACATTGTTGAGATAGCACGCATTTTTGATCAAATCACATCGATATAATTTCATCCTACTTCCCACCTTTTGTGGCAAAATTTAACATAACAGACCACGCTTCATCATTTTGATCGATCATATTTTTTGATTAACTCCTCACCTAAATGGTTGAAAGTTAAACCATTTTGAATTGTTATTATCTCTTGGAATGAATGCATGAAAGAGAAAAACATCAACACTCTTTCCTAAAAAAGTCGTCAACCGTCACCACTCTTTTGCATCCTCCTTGTTATAGGTTATGCCGGCATTGACTATTTGGGCAAGGATCGTCCAAAGCATTTCTCTTTTTAGCTGTTTGCGTGCGTTTGGGGGTATGGTTTTGGTCAATCTTCCAATCGTTTTGAATGTGGGTGGTTTCCGTTTTGGTCATGCATCCCCCATATGAAAGACCGGTTACAAACCACAGTGAAAGAAAGATGGCAAAGATAAACATTGTACACCATATCTCCCTTTTCGATATGGAACAACCCAATGATCAAAGCATAAACAATCCCTTTTTGTCCACCAAAGACGCAACAGCATCTTTGGTGGACAAAGCAAACCACAAAAAGCCCCTTGAGATTTTGCTACCTTGCAAAATTCATAACATGCCGCCGGCCTTGTCTTCAAACTCGGTGCAAACAAAAGCATCGGTAATGGCTTTTCAAAATACATCCGTGCCAGATCTCCCAAACGACGAGCTCCTTTTGTTGCCGCATGCGGTTCTCCACTTGATGCACCATATACAAGGCCATAACAACGTGTGACAGATAAAAGATGTGAATTCTGTAACAAAAACGGCAGTGATTGTTCCATGCGCAAATCTGCTTCCCGAACTGCAGGAAGGATCAACTGAGGTGTTTTTTGGGATTCCTGTCTCTGTGCTGCATCGAAATATGAAAGCCATGCCGCACAGGCCAAAGAGGAATTTATATACCAAGCCTCCATCTTAAAGTCCAAAATAACTATATGTTATTCCATTTTCATTGCAAAATCCCCCACCAAGGACAAAATGATTGTCGTAAACCTGTAAATAGGTGGTACCATCATTCACATACGGCGTATCTTTGCTGGCTGCACCTACAATCTGCCCGTCTTTTACTAAAAAAACCAATTTCATAAAGGTTCCAGCCTGAATGGTACGCGTGGCCTGACCGTTTCCCACATAGCTTGCAAAGACAGGTTTGGCATATGCCGTCATTTGCGACGTCGATACCCGACTGATCAGCGCTTGATCAATAATTTCCATGTTTTCGTTGAACTGTGAAATGTCATAATAATCATCTTCTTGTGGCTGAATCAAATCAAAATTAAAAGTATAGTTTGCCATTTTCCTGTGTTCCCCTTTCTTTATGCTTCTGTGGTTTGGATCGTTTCCGGTGAAGATTGTATCTGTGTGCGCAGTTGTTCATGTGTAAGGTTTGACATCATTTCATGTGTCACATTTTTTCGATCTTCATTTTGCGGAACGAGAGAAATAACCTGCAATTGCAAACATGCAGGCAACAATGCTTCAATACATTTCTTGATTTGCTTAAACAGCGCCGAGGTAGAGACCCGGATCTTGATTGTTACCAGATTTGTTGCGCCGTCATAGCTATATTCATATGCATCACATACTTCCTCCAAAAAGGCACGCATATAAGCATGGTTGACTGGTCCTTTCCGATAGAGAAACTGCCGTATCAACGCTTTTCGTACATCGACGGAAATGTTTTCTGCTCCAGGCTGAAACAAATAGTCCCAGCCTAATATTTCTTCCCATGGTGAAATACAGCTAACATCTTCCGCTGTCAAAAGTCGAAGAGATACCATGCGATTGACATTTTGATAAAATTTTGTCATCATGTCATCCAATATGTTGCACAAAGATTTCATTTGGGGAACACGTGAATAATAGTCCGGTAAAAGTGCTTGCGTGCCACCCGGAAAAGAAATGTCAGTTTTGCACATAACTTACCCCCTGCAAAAAAAGCAACAAATTCGTTTGCACACTGTCCATGGAAGAATTGATATTGACCGATGAAACTGACGCGACGCCATCAACACCTCGTACTACATTGGCCAGTTCCTGCGGAATCAATGTCATTATCTCCCCGCTTTCCCATTTTTTGTTTTTTTCCATGATGTGCTGTTTCAACGCATCATAAATTGCTGAACTAACTGTCTGAATATTGGCTCCCTGTTCCGGAGAGTAGGCAACGGCACAATAACAAATATACAGTTCGGGCGCAGAAACAATCACACGATGTCCGATGGGCGCCATCCCATTTCCCTCTCCGTTCTCGTCCGGACAAATGGCATTTTGGATCTTTGTAATCAACGCTTCATCCGGGTACTCATAGTCATCCTTGAGAACCTCCAATAATATTTTGCCATCCTCTCGCTCCCAAGCCGGCTGTACACGCGCATAGGCAATCTCTTCAAACGTTTTGGCATATGCCACATAGTCGCCTTTATTTCCGCCGAATCGAACAGAAACCGCTGCCTGCAGCACACGATCGCGGAAATGTGTCTCATCTTCCTTCTCTTTTCCCGCTTCTTTGATTCCCGTCACAACAGCACTTTGCAAGCCGGGAACATACGTGACGGGAAGTGCTGTGCCACTGCTGACAGAAGGGCCCGTCCCTGCCTCTTCCGCACAAATGCACCAAACACCCTCTTCCGTCTCTGCGCTTTCAACTGTATAAAGATAGGTCCCCACACGAAATCGCGTCCCCATTGAAATCTTTCGTGTTGTCGGTGTTACCTTCAAATATAATTTTGCATAAGTCGCCGGTTCACGCGTGACGTTCCAAAGCGCACCAAGCGCTTCCAAATATTCCCCCTTTGCTTTTGTGGGTAACAGCGCATCAGAAAGTTCTGTCAGCGCTGCATATGCTTCTGCCAAACGAAAAGCACAAGGTGCTAATGCATCGTAAATCATGGAACCTTCCCGACGATCCACGTTGTCCGGAATCATGGAAAGCATTTCATCCAAAATGGTATCGAATGTTTTTTCTTCAAACATCTCCATTCCCCCTTTTTTGCATTCCAAATAAATGGAAATTCGTGCGTTGTATGTATAAAGGAATAATACATGTATGCTTCGAACATACCATTTTAAAGAGGATATGTTCTTTCTATCAAAACAGGCCCTTTTATGATAGTACAGAACTTGATTGATCGGTCGGTATCTCCGCTGACATTGTCTGTACCAACCATCCATCTTCCACCTGCCCCAGGATGGTTTGAACGGTAAACTGACAGTATAACCCATTTTGCTCTCTGGAAAAGCGGAACTGATCTACGGATTTAATCCGTTCATCTGCACATAGTGCGCGCCGAATCAAATCAGGCAGGAGTACCTGCACATATGCCGAAGGTAGACCGTTCATACGCCAAAGATCTGAGCCATATTCTTTGGAATAAATGGGACATATTCCTCTCGGGGTCAAAAGTCGTTTCCAAATGGCCTGTGCCATCACTTGTGTCTGATCGTCATATAACCCGCTGATCTCACCGTTTTCAGGGTTAAAACGGTATGTCCGGCTGCTCATAATCCTCGTGCCACTCACGGCATCGCCAATCTGTTCATTTTGTGTCTGCGGTAACATCGATTTTCTCCTTTCCCGTTTTTGTGTATTCTTGTTATTTGGTATTACTGCATTTCACACATCAGCTGCATTTCATGCCGTCCGGCGGAAAAAGAATGTACGCATCGACTTAACAGATAATTCCCCGAATAGTGTTCGATTCCGACTTGACAATCTAACTCTATATAGGTTCCACCACGTACGCGAATATCCCCTGTTGCACACTGTACAGTAAGCGTTGTCACAGGTTTGCTCCACGCATCTAACAATCTTGTTGCCATAGTTGCTGCGTCGTCTTTCGGATCAGTCATTCGGTGGTATTGCAGCACCCCCCAACGCGTGGCCAGTGGAGAAGTTGCCTGTGCACTAAAATACGTCTGTAATGAAGGTACATAATGTGTCAACCGAACACGTGTATAAACGCCCTGATCAATTGACACACGGCCCTGTGCTTGTATCATATGTTGTTCTGTTATCCGCACGCCGCTTTGTCTTTGACTTTGCATGGATAAGTAGATTTTTCCATTATCACAATGCATGACATATCTGTTTGCTGTAGCTAAGAACGTCTGATCCAATGCATTTTCAACCATGTCAAATAGCGTCACCGAATTTTCTACTCGATACGGAATCACATATCCCGTTGGCGTCAATGTCCCTACCGGTATGGAAAAATCCTGACAAATCTGAAGCAATAACGTATCAGCCGTCAAATTTTGGTATACACGTGTGTCTTTGTTTTTGAAATACCGCAGTGCATCATAGGCTACCACCGATACCGTACCATCACCAAAACGAGTAATGGTAAACAGATAACCAACAAAAAATAACGTATCATCCTGATAAGCACTCACCACATCTCCCGCGGCCAATTGTAACGACTCTCCATCTGTACAGCTAAATTCCATGCGCCCCGGGGACCCGCGGCGATAACTGTAATACTTTGCTTCTCCACACAAAGCCGGCGTTTGTATGAGTGTGTCATGCTGTACCGTAATCTTTAACATTCCGTCCCCCTCGTCCATAAAATCCTTGCAATATGTTCTTCAGAAACATTATGTAAGCGGAATATTTAAAAACGTTCCCTCCTGCAACATACACCCCATTTGAATCAAATGCTCATTGGCGCGATATAGTTCTGTCCAACGACTGCCATCCCCCCACACAGCCTGTGCGATGGAAAACAGGGTATCCCCTGCGCGTACTCGGTACATACGAGCCGCCGTTCCAATGCTCTCTCCTTGTTCCGGCGTCAATACAATTTGTAAAATATCCTCTCCATATCCGTATAGCAACGTCTGTGTGGTAGCATATTCGGTCAAACGTAATTCCAGTTGCAAGCCAAGCCCAAGTGTCGCATCCTCACGTATCACATATGAAGTTAAAAGCACTACCGCTTTTGTGTCAGAAAGTGAATGGCCCTCCGCATCGCGCCGAACAATGACCAGATATGCAGGTAATTGCTGCTCATATAAACGTTCCAAATAAGAAATGCAATGTTCCGTTTCATCGTCGCTTGCATCACGTTCCAAAAAAAGTTTGCAAAAAAAGGTTTTCAATCCCCCCTGATGCACACGTAAGACCTGATCATCACTCATTAAATCGATTATTTCTGTGCGTTCCGGCGCCGTAATTTCAATGCTTTGCGGTAGTACCGGAAGCGTAAGTCCACCCAGATACATTGCATAACTCATATATGTACCCCCTCCCATCCGGCGCTCATATAAGAAGAAAGCTGTCGTGCCAAGGCATCTGCCATTTCCTCAACCTGGGTTTGCCCTTGAAAACCGGAATGATCAATCCGTTGTTGTGAGTCATTTTTAGAATCATCCAAAGACACTGCTTTTCCATCATTCGTCATTGTTTGGGCGTTGTTATTGTCAGTTGCTTTTGTCAGCAGCTGATATTTCTCGGAGAATGTCGCTTTTGTTTTTGATGATCTTGTTACAAAACTTGACGATATCCCCCCGGCTTTTACCGTACCCACGATTGCCTCTTCTTCACTTGGAAAATATGCGTCTCCCAATCGTTGTAAGGGAGACAACCATACGCATACGTTATTTTCTACCGGATTGTTTGTCACAGCTTCTCGCCGTTCTTTTGTCGGAAAAAATGCTTCGATTTGATCTTCCTGATTTTCCGGTGATGTTTCTTCCCATTGCATTCGATCAATCCCCCTTCCAATCATCCGCTGGCATATCCAATGCCGCAAATACAAATGCACGCTGCGGCAAGGGCATGGAGAGAAGAGCTTGCGGCGTCAAATGAAAACGGTGAAGGCAGCGCGCATATGCCAGCGCATCGCCACCTTCACCAATCATTTTTTTGCCTGTTCATACAGATTTTGCATACGGTCCGGGAAAGCATTGTGAGACAACACGGCACAACAAAGGGATGTATATTCTCCCGCTGTCAACATTGCCTGCAACAGTGCTTCTTCTCCCATCACACCCCAGCTGTCTTGTAATTTTGCATTTTTCAAATCCGGATATTTCACACAGGCACAAGCCAACCGGCACAAAAATGCCCCCATATCCGTTACGCCGCGGTCATTCGTACAAGCGTGACGCAACGCCTCTCCGCTTTTTGCATCCAATGTACCGATACGCCAAGGGATCACTTCACCGTTCTTTTGAAAAGACACAGCGCCATACCATAAAAGATCATCGGGAATCGTTTTTTCCTCTAAGAAAAAGTCCTCCAGCCTTTCCATCAATGTCCCCTCCCTTATAATACCGTTCCGTTTGGATCAGAAAATGCGTGTGGGATGTGAAAATCTTCAAATGTTCCCTGTACCGTTTCCGATAAATACGTTCCATCCGCATCGAATTTCGCCAAAACCCCACCGTCCAATGTACAGTCCATCAGTACCACAGTTTGTTTTCCCGCTCCCGATGCCGGATCTTCGTTGGTCACCTGAATTTCAAAATAAATCTCTTTTCCCGTTCGTTTGAACTCATATAACATGTTACGCAGCACCCGTTCATTGTAGTGTGCGCGCCCGGAAAACACCCCTTGCCAACCGGCAGATTTGTTTCCTACCGCATGATGACCCAATACGGGGACCTCAAAGCGTCGTTTCACCATTCTCGCTTCAAAGTCGATCATTTGCATAAAATGATATCGTTTTCCATCCACCGTAATATAACAGTCCGCCAATGGCGCGGCAATCGCATCGCAGCCACGCATTGATGTTTCGCTCACTGCTTTCCCTCCTTTTTGCTTCTTATTCCGATTTTCCCGTGATAAACGTGCGAACCGGGTCGATTATGGAAAAGCAATCAAACCCGGCACAATTTTTACGCCAAATAACAGGTCAAATAAAGCTTTGTCATTGCGTTGACCACGGTGATACAATCCGTAATCACAACACTCTGCGCATCACTGCCTCGTGTTACCGTGATGTCCCCATCCTCAAACGATTCAATGGCACGCATGTCCTGTAACGTACGGTGATGCTTCACGATATCCGCCCATAAACTTGTCCGCCCTTCTTCATCGTTGGGACATATCCCCAAATATTTATCTCGGAACAGAACCCCCAAATCCGTTGCAATTTGATCAATCACACGAATCGTCTGATTGGATGCAAATTGTGCGCTTTTTTCGGTGCTGTATGTAACAAGCGTGTTGATATCGCATAGGATACGCACACTTCCTCCCACGTTGTACAATACCATATGTCCAAGTTTTGCCGCTGCTTCACATGCTTCCATATCAGCCGGTACCGTCACTTTTAATTCACCTTGATATGACTGGTTGACCAGCGACACAGAAATATCAGCAGCAGCAGTCAATCCGGCAATCCAATATACCAACGCCCCCGGTACTGATCCAGAAACCGTATTATAAACAGAAATTACACCCTCGTAATCGGCGGCAGTTTGATACAAAACGGCTTGACATTTCAATCCCAATGTGTCGCGCATGCGTTTGACAAAGGTTACATACGATTCTTTAATCTCTTCCTCTTGTCCTGCATATCCGACTGTGTTCGGACAGTATTGTTCCAATGCTTTTTGAAATGCCATATGCGCCTCTGGGCTATCCGTTCCATCCGTTCCGCCGGAACAAGGATAAATACCCGTGGAAAGTGTCGCGCTTTTGTGAAATTCGACGTATTCGTTATCTTCAAGCAGCGCTGCAGCCGGCAGTCCGACTTGAAGATCCACTTGCTTTCCGTCTAACAGTGTCTCAACGTCATACCATTCGTTTGTGGTTGATTTCGTAATGTTAATTGTAAGCGCATTTCCCCGGCTTCCCACATAACGTGCCGTAGCAAAACGACCAATAGAAGCCGTACCGCCCTGGTCCGTTCGATACAAGTATAATGTTGATGCATTGCTCAATGCTTCCCGTATCGGCAACATACAATCTTCTCCCCATGCATGTCCCAAAAGGGATTGACATTCACGCGCCGCTGATTCCGCGTGGAGAACCATGATTTCGTTTGGTGTCCCCCAATCAAGCGGTAATCCAAGTGCTGTAATTCCCCGTTTCTGCAATACAGCTGATGTACCGCTCGCCGAAACAAAGTTCATATACGTTCCGGGTAAGACTTGCTGAGAAAAAGACAATCGATCAAATCCTGCGCTCATATATCCTCCTTTTCCGGTTCATTTGTTTGCACTTGTGTATTTTGGTTTTGGGGATCAGAAGAATAGTTGGCCTGTGTCACGCCTCCATCCGTCACAATCTCACTTTGGGCTTGTTGCATCAATGTTGTTTCCGCTTCAAGTCGATATCTTTTAGATACAGAAAAATGCACTTCCAATACGCCATCATCAGAAATTTCCCCTTGAAAATGTATCGCACGTGCGAAGCCCGTTCCCATTTGCATCAATCCCAAACAATCATAAAGCCTCACCAAAACTTCCTGGCAATCCAGGCAAACTTCTTCTTTGGATGGATAATATTGTACAAGGCAATCCGCCGTTACCTGTGTTATATTTCCCGGTTGAGGTAATATGGTACTTTGCTGTACAGAAACAGAAAAACAGGGTTCCTGTAAACCCTGTTCCACCGGTTCGGCATAAATTTCGTATGTATCACCAAACTCTTCAAACAATGCCTCGCAAATGCAATCGACGATTTTATTTACCATCAGTTCCACCCCCCGGTCCTCTGCAGCTTGACCATCTGATGTGTCGGATATACCGCAGGTGTACCCGATCCGCTGCATTCATAGTCCCGTCCCTGACGGTGTACAACGATGCGTGAACCAGGCTTTACAACGATTTGCGGCGGCAAAAATAACTTGAGCGTTTGTCGCACCTGATCAGCAGTAGTGGTTGCATAACTTCGAGAAACATAAGAAAAGGATAGGCGACATGGTACATCACGTTGTACCATTTCAAACTGTTTGAATGTGGAATGATTTTCTTTTGTTACATTGGTCGTGTTGTAAATATCACATCGATCACACATAAATGCAAGTACATCTTGCGCCGCACGCATTTGAATCTGTTCGTTCACCATGACAACCTCCTTTCCGCCGTCAATTCTTCTATGGCATTACAAAAAGAAGAAATCAAAGAATCGCTGCTGACTGTCCCCGCATCAGATGTTCCTGTTTCGTATGTAATACTGACATCACCTTCTTTAATGGTCTTCACTTCCCCACCCGTTCCCTGAGCGAGTGCAAATGAACGTGATGCACCGCGCAAACAAGTCAAAAATTCACCCAATGTCATACGTACCAATACGGAGGTTGCCTGCGGCGGCTCCGTTGTGTTACAGAAGCGGCAGGCACGTTCTATCGCCGTATCGGTACAAAACTGAAGTATTATGCCATCTTTCTCACTTGGTTCATATCCCAACGCTTGCAAAATGTCTAAGCTTTGTTGATAAATCTCTTCCCGATATGTTTTGGTTTCTATCTCAGATACAAGCCCCGATTCCACATCATTCCCTGACGATATGTCCTGTGTTTGATTTGTGTTGTCTACCTCAACGGTTGGTGTCATTGTCGTTTTCACTCCTTTCTCTTTTGCGGTTTCTTTTCTTGTAGTTACCACATTTGATACCTATCAACCTTAAAGCAAAGCAAATAAAGTCATTCAGTTTTGCTATCTTCCTCCAATGCACAAATGTAAAGCAGTGCATACCGTTGCCCACCCTGCATACGCAGCAACAAACAGCACTGCCCCACCTGTGGCACAAACTCCATTGGTAAAATCAACATTTCTCTTTGTAATACCAATGCCTGATCTACACGTATCTGCAGCGGATCAACGGTTTCTATCAGCCCGTAACATAGTTCCACCGGATGCTGTGCCGCTATACTTTCCACCGCCACCTGTCGTATTACGCCAATCAATTCTTCCATCTTTGGATCCTCTCTCGCTGCACCGTAACATACAAAGGGCCGCTAAGACACAGCGACCCTTTGTATTTGCAAAATATAAGTTTGAGAAATGTTTGCCCGATATTAACCGCGAGAAATAATACGCGCAATGGCAATGGATTTGTGATCGATCACATTTCCGTCTCCATCATGTACCAACGTCCAGTTTTCGCCGCGTGACAACTCTTTGTCAGTGGGAGAATTGCTCTGCATTACTTCTTTGGTAAAGGAAATGCCATATGGTGCAAACACTTTACGTTGACGAGAATATAACGTGTCCATACCACCGTTGGTACGTGGATCGCGGCTCATCTCGTACGGTGTTTCACAACCCACATCTTCATAATCAAAGGCGCCACGGCCAAAAATGTATGTGGTATAACTGTCCGTATAGGTCGGCAAAACACCAGGTGTGGTGGTCTGCGCCGTCATTTTCATCGTGCCGGTAATACCAACGACAGGTTGACCACCCATACCGTTGCTCACTTGTTTGAGTGTAATCGTGGCACCGGATACACTTACCGTAAACCGACCGTTGTATTGTACCTCCAACAAGTCTGCCAATGCCGCAGCACAGCCGGAAGCGTCACCTGCCTGTGCAAAGTCGGTGCCGCAAATATAGGTCTCTTCATCAATCGTGATGACATCCCCTTCTGCCGCGGCTGTCGAGACCGTCAGTGTATATACTCCCTGTGTGCCGGCACTCGCCATAACGCGGGCACATGGCATTCCATCGTCAATCAGTACAATTCTTCCATTCCATGTGGCCAGAGAAAGATTGCGCTCAACACCGTTTTTATCGGTATATTTCATGTATTCCAACAGCTGCAACTGTTCCAAATTGGTGGCAACCGCGGAATGCATAATCACCAGTTCATAACGACATTTTTGATCGCCGGATGCTTTTTGAATTGCTTGGTTGAGCGTTCCTGCACCTACTTTGTTATCCTCAACTCCGGTGATGTCCAATGTGTGTCCGTTGACAAATTCGAGGTTCTCCTCCCCAGACATACGGAAAATACCTTTCAAAATGGACAACAGTGTCGCTTGATCCACTTCCTCCCAATAGCTGCTGATCTGACGCGCCACATTGGACATAAACCCCGCACCGTCCGTAATATCTTCCGAAAAATCACGTTCCGTCCATGCGTTGGCACGTCCCACCACGACAACACCCCGTTCATAACTGCCGGTCGTGTTCGCCGTGATATCTGTTTCTCCGTCATAGTTCTGTGCTTCCCCGCCAATTCGTGCAAACATCGGCAAGGTCGCATAAACAACACCCGTCTGTCCGGAAAATGCCTGCTTGATTTGGCGGTTGGAGGACAGCACCCCGCTTCCGATCATCTCATTTTTCTTGGTCTGTTCCACCGTATCAATATATTTGCCAAACGCGTTGGCATTAAATGTTTTACTATCAAATTTTGCCATATGTTAATCCTTTCCACCCATTTCGGGCTGTTTCATTTTTAATGATAACTGTAATCTTGTGCCACTTTGAATGGGACAACAAAATCCATATCGCATTCCAACACGATATGTTTGCCATTCAAAAATACTTTGAAGTCCAATCCATTCAAAAGATAAATATTCTGAAAAATGAATGACGCTCGTTTTATCCTCGTTCCCGATAGATTTGTCTCATCATCACCCTTTGATGCCACAAAACAACGCTCATGGTTCCATCACTGCCGCTAATTCTTCATAGCTCATATTTGACAAATCCCCCGGTATGGTTTCGTCTGTCCCCTCTTCCGGTGCTACGCCGCGCGCACCGGGAAGCGATACAGGATCCGCAGCAAACAAAAATGATGTTTCTGCGTCGTTTTGCATTGCCTGTAACTGCTCGTCCAGGCCGTGCAATCCACCCTCATCCCATACAATGGCTTGATCATCCAAAAATGCACGTACCGCTCGCACACTTCGTCCGCCTGCACGCCGGATCTGCGTCTCAATGGCCGCATCACGTGCGAAAGCATTTTGTACCGCATCACGCACCGCCTGTGTTTCATCGGCAAACCGCTGCATGATTACCGCCGCCGCCTCGTCGTTTACCCCCAATTCTGACAGTTCTTCTCTTGTCATGTTTTCCTGCCTTTCTGCGTCTCTGACTTTTTCGTACCTTCTTGGTCACACCATCATGTTTGTTTCAGATTCCACCTTGATTTTTGCATCCGAATTACGCTCACGCTCCAGCCGTTGTATTTCCTGCTGCGGGTCTCGTACCCACGGGTGGTTTGCAATCACCGTCTCACGAGATAAAAGATCCAGACTTTCCCGACATGCTGCAATAATCTCATTTTCGTCCATCAGCATGTCGCGATCAAAGATGAATTCCGCGCTGGGATTTTGTATCAGATTTCCACGTAACGCACTGTGCCGGCATAAAAACCAAACCAGTCGCTCCAAAGACGCTTGCCATTCGCTCTCCGCTTCGTTGGCATCCAAATCCATAGCAGCATACATCGAACGGATCGCCAATTCATTTAGTTGCCGCCCCTGTGCAAGCAGCCGATTGTCAAACCCCATCCCATTGTCAATGATGGCCTCACGAAACTGCGCAATAATGGATTCGTAATTTTCGTGATTCACCGCAATTTGCAATGTTTTCAAATCACCACTTACTCCATCAATGCTTTTGACTTTCACCGCACCGTATGCGGCCAAATTCCGTCGGAATTCTCCCAGATCTTCTCCATCGTAGTTCACCAAAACCAAAATGGTGTTGCGCACATCTTCTTGCATGACATCCTGAAAATTGGACAATACCGTGTTCAAACCATCCTGTAGGCTTTTCACACGGCAAATCAGCGGCTGCTCACTACCTGAACAACGAAACGGAATCAAGGGAACCGCACCAAACCCGATCAACGGTTTGTCCGTATATAATTTCTCGTCGTTGTTTGTTTGTTTGTGCGTTACTGTTGCTTCTTTCTGTTCTTTGCCCACGCGATTGCGCCCGGCTGCGTTGTCAGAATACAACAATGCGCCCGATGAGTTGTTTGACGGTTCCCTCAAACCTGTTTGTCTCTCATCCAGGCACAAATATGATGTTGCATATGGTGCGCGTGGTACCAAACGGTCATGATCGTCCAACCGAAAATGGTGAATCCCCCACACATCATATACTTCACAATATCGCACCCGTTCCATCCGTTTTCCCCGCTGTTCTTCCCCCTCAAAAATGCGAACGGCATATTCCAACTCCCGGTGCGCCTCGTCTCGCCAAACCGGCAGCAATTGATGCCCGGGAATGGTGCGAAATTTCAGCGCACCAAATCGATCATAATAAAGATACAACCAGGCAATCCCTTCGTTGTATGCCATCCGGCACAAATTTTTGAATTCGTGCATCATGCCGCGATTCAAAATACGTGTCAATAGAGTCGAAAGCGTCGGATCGTCACAGCGAAAACTGAACGGTTTTCCCAAAAGATAATCCGTTTTCTGATCCACCAACAGCCGATAACGATTATCGACCACGTGTGCACACGGTAAATTTTCCAGTTCCGTTAATTTCCCGCCTTGTCCGATGGCGGTCCGTCGTCGTTCCAAGATGTCCTGTTGCCCCAGATAATACCGTGCCCCGCAACACATTTGCGCACGGCGCTGTCCCGTCAAGAAACGTCTGATCTCCTCCTCCACCATTTCCTCATCGCATGGCATTCCACCCATGCCGTACCGCTGATGGCTTTTGCGTGCATCCGCGGACTTAAAAAAATGAAATCGCATCGTTTCCCTCCCTTGTAAAACACTTTGGCGCAAAATGTTTTCCAAAGATAGAAAAAAACGCTGCACACTCCCGGTAGGAGCTGCAACGTTTTTCTCTTTCATGCGCCATGATAAGGGTATCATAGATACGATGGGAAAGACAATGTGTTTTACATCGTATTTCATCATATTTTATTCATATTCAGGGACTTTTTTTTCACTTTTTCTGTGGGTCGTTCGTTGATTTTCCTTTTTTTGACAATTTTAAGATAATTCTTTGCGAAGCCGCTCAAAGATTTTTTTCTCCATGCGGGAAATCTTCACTTGCGTCAAACCGAGTAATCCAGCGGTCTGTTGTTGAGATAGATCTTTTCGATACCGTAAATACAGTACTTTTTGTTCCATTGGCTCCAAATGTTTGATCGCTTGCTGTAAGGTAATGTGATCTGTCAAATATTCCATATGTCCGGTATCATCACTCAAAACACTTTCCAGCAGTAATTCTTCCTCTCCCACTCGCACCGGCTCTGACAAGGAACGTACCGGTGTAATTGCCTCTAACGCAAAAAAATATTCTTCTAAGGACATTCCAACACGCGCAGCAATTTCGGCAGGTGTGCCGTCTCTTCCGTTCTTCGCACGAAATTCCTCTTGCGTCCGCAAAATTTGAACGCCTTGCTGCTTTATCTGACGAGAAACTTTAACCATACCGTCATCCCGTAAGTACCGTCTGATCTCCCCTACAATCAACGGAACGGCATATGTAGAAAACGCTGTTTGATAGGACACATCAAAACTTTTAATGGCACGAAACATCCCCATCACACCGATCTGCACCAAGTCCTCGTATTCCACACCTCTGTCACGAAATCGCTGTGCCACCGATCGCACCAATCCCATATTTTGTTCTGTCAATGTCTCCATGGCCTTTTTGTCGCCGTTTTGCGCAGCCGTAATCATCGCATAAAGTTCTTCTCGATTAGCCGTATTTTTTTCAGCTGACACGTTGTCCTTCATCGGAACACGCTCCATTTTCTACACGTTCGAACCGGCGACGCATCTCCACGGTTGTCCCTCTTCCAACAACACTCTTGACTTTCAATCGATCGGTAAAGCAATTCATGATGGCAAACCCCATCCCGCTGCGTTCTCCTGTGGTATCCGTGGTGAACATTGGTTCCATGGCACGGGCAACATCTGTTATGCCAATGCCCTTGTCCCTGATCACCAGCTTTACAGAACGATCATCGTATAGCCAAACCTGTACACAAACCGTGTCATGCCTGCCGGGCGTAGGATATGCATGCACAATCGCGTTGGTTACCGCCTCTGAGACCGCACAGCGTAAATCTGACAGCTCTCCCACCGTCGGGGAGAGCTGAGAAATAAAGGCACAAACCATACTCCGTGCCAAACTTTCGTTGGCGGAAAGCGCACGAAATTCTGTTTTCATCTGATTGATACAGCGTTTTTTCTGATACATGTTTGATTTTCACCGTTCCTTTCTCAAAACTCTTTTCCAATGATTTTTTTATGCAATTTATTTCCAATGACAGATCACCTTTCAAGATACACTTTGCTGTGTGGTTTTGGGCGCATACTCAATCTGAATATGCTTGTCCATCCCTGCCATCTGCAACAGCGTTACAATGCGCTGTGTCGGATGATACAGACAAAAAGCGGCGCCTGCTTCTTTGGCTGACCGCATTCTACCTAAAATCAGTCCCAATCCGGCACTATCCATAAAGGAAACCCGACTCAGATCCAATCTCACCAAATGCGGACGCAAAGAAAAGATCAGTCGATCCGCCTGTGCGCGCAAATATGCGGCACTGTGATGATCGATCTCCCCGCGCACACATAACACCAGCATTTCTCCCTGCATCTGATGGTCCAACTGTTTTTCCTGTTCGCCCCGCATCATTTGCGCCAATTGTTCTGCCCGCGCTTGCTCGTTTTCCATCGTCTTTCCTCCTTTTTTTTCACATCATAGCATATGACAAACGCAACGATTGTCATATCTTGTCGTCCCCTTTCTTTTCTCAAGTTTTCTTTTCAAAAGCAAAATCGTTCGATTCCCTTTTCAGTGTTTTTATATACATACCATTTTTGTTTTTTCACGCCCTTTTCTCCAACGTTCAAACAGGTTTATGATGATAAACGAGTTCGCTTCTTTTCCCGATTGATTTGGCTCCACCCTTGCAATCATAAATGTGTTATGCTATAATATAGGTTGGTTTGATATGTATACTGAAATGTTTTTCACACAGAAAGGAAACGGATCATGCAAACAACTCACACCGAAAAATATACGCTGGGCATTGACTTCGGTTCCCTCTCCGGACGTGCGGTACTGGTGCGCGTCACCAACGGCGATATCGTTGCCCAAGCGACGTTTGACTATCCGCACGCTGTCATGAGCGAAACACTTCCCAACAGTGATGTCGTTTTGCCGCACGACTATGCTTTGCAACATCCGCAGGATTACCTGGATGTCCTTTCTCATACCATTCCCGCGGTATTAAAGCAAAGCGGTATTGACAGCGCCGATGTCATTGGCCTTGGTGTGGACTTTACTGCTTGCACCGTCATGCCGGTGTATGCCGATGGCACACCGTTGTGTTTTAATAAACAATATGTTTCAGAAAAACACGCCTATGTAAAAATGTGGAAGCACCACGCTGCCCAGCCATATGCCACACGTCTGAATGAGATCGCACGACAACGCGGCGAGAAGTGGTTGGCACGTTATGGCGGGAGCATCTCCAGTGAATGGTATTACCCCAAACTTTGGGAAATTTTGGATCAAGCCCCACAAGTGTATCATGATATGGCCTATTTTATTGAGGCTACGGATTGGATCACCTGGATGCTCACCGGCGAGTTGTGCCGCAATTCCTGCACGGCAGGATACAAAGAACTGTGGCATAAACAAGACGGCGATCTCTCCTCTGATTTCTTAAAAGCATTGGATCCGCGTCTGGAAAATGCCCCGGCGGAAAAGTTAAACGCCCCCGTTCGTGCAATCGGCACCCGCGCCGGCGGACTCACCCGAAAAATGGCTGAGATGACAGGACTCAAAGAGGGTACGGCAGTCAGTGTCGCTTCCGTTGATGCGCATGCCTCCGTTCCCGCTGCCGGTATCACGGAAAGTGGAAATATGCTTGCCATCATTGGTACTTCTACTTGCCATATGATGTTGGGTGACAGTGAAATCAATGTGCCCGGCATGTGCGGTGTGGTACAAGATGGAATTTTGCCCGGAAAATACGGCTATGAAAGCGGCCAAAGCTGTGTCGGTGATCACTTTGCCTGGTTTATGCAACATTGTTGCCCTGCAGAGGTAGCACAAAAGGCAACGGAACAAGGAATGGATGTCTTTGGTTATATGGAACAATGTGCCGCAAAGCTCAGTCCCGGACAGAGTGGTCTTGTCGCATTGGATTGGTGGAACGGTAACCGTTCCATCCTGGTAGATGCAGATCTGAGCGGCTTGATGCTGGGCATGACGCTTTCCACGCGCCCGGAAGAAATGTACCGCGCATTGATTGAAGCAACCGCCTATGGAACGCGGACCATCGTTGAAAATTATCGTACACACGGCTTGCCGGTGCATGCGTTTTACGCATGCGGCGGGATCGCGCAAAAAAGCCCACTGATTATGCAGATCTATGCGGACGTGCTGAATATGGAAGTGAAAATTGTAGACTCCACACAGGCGCCCGCGCTTGGCACCGCGATTTTGGCAGCCGCCGTTGCCCCAAAAGAAGCCGGTGGATACGACTCCATTGAAAAAGCGGCACAGGCAATGGCAAAAATCCGCAAGGAAAGCTATCACCCAGATCAAAGAAATGTTTTGATCTATGACAAACTCTACAAAGAATACATGCTGTTGCACGATTGGTTCGGCCGCGGTGGAAATGATGTCATGAAACGCCTCAAGGCACTCAAAGCGGAGATAACAAAATGATAGATCAAGCAAACAGCACCGCATGGGATGACAATTGTTTGGTTGATAAAAACGAAGCTCAAATAAGAAAAGTCTCCTCGGAACATACGTTTGATCGCTCTCCCCGCAAACCATTGCCCCATTCCGATGCATATTATATGCGACTGGCACTCCAGCAGGCAGATCTTGCCGCACAAGCAAACGAAGTGCCGATCGGTGCAATTATTGTTTGGGATGATGGGGAGATCATCGGAATGGGGAGAAATGCGCGCGAAAGCGAAAAAAATGCCTTGTACCATGCCGAATGCCGCGCCATAGATATGGCATGCCGTTCGCGTGACGGTTGGCGTCTGCATCGTGCCACACTGTTTGTCACGCTGGAACCCTGTCCCATGTGTGCCGGCGCCATTATCAATGCACGCATTCCCCGTGTCGTATTTGGGGCACCGGATCCACACGGCGGTGCAATGGGAAGTTTGTGTAGCCTTCATACAGTCAAAGGACTGTTTCATCCCGAGGTCTGTTCCAATGTTTTGGGAGATGAGTGCACCCAGCTCTTACAATCCTTTTTTTCAAAACTACGTCGAAATATACAAGCGAAAGATTGATTGGTTCTTGATTTAATGTTACAATGGATTTCGTTAAAGATAGGATAAAATAAATTGAATCATTATCATATGGAAAACAAAAAATTATTTAAGTCTTTGGTGTTGGGATTAATTTTAGGGTTTCTTGTATTTGCGACGATTGTCACAATTCTTTTTCGTTTGGTACAAAATAATCCGCAGGATCAAGTTGCTATGACGTATCTTCGTCATGAAGAATCCTTTTTGGAAGAATATGGGGAACCTATAACGATTGGGCGAAATTTAATCGAACCAAAAGAAAAAACGAAAAATGGGGAAGTGCTTCCATATACAGTAGAGACAAGTAAACTACGTTTGCTTGTTTATGTCACACTGGAGAGGAACGAGAAGAATTGGCATGCAGTCGCTTTTGATGTACGGGAGGTAGAGGATCTTGGCACTTAACACGCGTAGATTTCTCGCGGATTTTATTGACTTTATCGTCAGTTGTTTTGTTTCTTCAATGATTGGTTTTATCTTATCTTGGGGGAGGGAAGAAACCCCAATATGGATTGCGATTGTATATTTTGTTCTGTTTTTTCTTACGTTCACATTCAAAGATCATATGTTTCATCATGCAAGTTTGGGGAAAAAAATTATGGAAATTAAAATCGTTTATGATCCAACACATGAAAAACATACCATTAGGTTTTTGGATGATTTAAAGCGGGCACTTCCATTGTTCATATGGCCTGTAGAAGCTTTGCTCATTATAACAAATAATCAACGCATTGGTGATATATGGGCAAAAACCAAAGTTGTCCGAGAATAACAACAAACAAATACATCGCTGTTACAGTAACCATATGAAGTGAAAGCGGTAGGGAGAACCTTACCCACATCTATTTTTAAGAGATGGAAAACGTCAAAGAAGTTTCGGATGGAAGAACCATAGATTGGTTCGTAAAGTATTCATGCGTTTATATCTTTTATAAATAAAATATTATTTCACCAACATAAAAAACCTAACATCTTGTTATTCCTATCATATCAATCATTCGATTGTGTCGCAAAATACTCTCCACTTTGGTCGGAGCTATACAACTATGAATACACCAAACATAACTCCCGCTGCCTGTTCCAATGTCACGACGGGCATTGATGTATTGTGGGAAGATCATGATATTTTGGTCTGTCTAAAACCATACGGATATCTGTCAGAGGGGACACAAGATATTTCTCAAGAACTGCCCGCCGCACTCTTGGCACAGCAACACTTGTCTGTCCTCTATCCTGTTCATCGGCTCGATCGCCCCACCGCGGGCGTGATGGTATATGCCAAAACACGTCCGGCAGCCGCAGCCCTCTGTGCGCAGTTACAGAACGAAAAAAGAGATACCTGGAAAAAAGAATATTTGGCGGTTATCTGCGGAATACCACAATCTTGTTGTGGAGAGCTATCCGACTATCTCTATCGCGATCCAAATACTGCAAAAGCGTATGTTACAACACACCAACGCCGTGCAGCCAAAATAGCTCGATTATCATACCAGATATTGGAAACTGTGAATGATACTGCATTATCTTTCCCACTCACGTTGGTAAAAGTGCATCTGTACACCGGGCGTTTTCATCAGATCCGCGTACAATTTGCCTCGCGCGGAATGCCCATTGCCGGAGACGGAAAATACGGCAGCCGTTATAAATGCCGTGCACCGGCATTGTTTGCGTATCAACTTTCTTTTTTTCATCCGATTACAGAAAAAAAGCTAACGTTCTGTTCTCCTCCCCCGTTGTATGATCCATGGACAAGGTTTGATTGTTTGCAAGATCAGACAATTCCCCATGCCCAAACCGGATCATTTACATCATAAAACAACAAACCATCGCCAAAAGATACACGGTTGTTCGTGATCAAGATAATCATTGAATGTTACATCACGCATTTTTGAGAAAGGGTGTCTCATAGCATGAAACAAATGAAAACAGATATACTTATCATCGGTGCCGGTCCCGCGGGTATTTTTACTGCATTAGAAATGCTGCGCCGCGGTACCAAAAAACAGATTATTCTGGTTGATAAGGGGCATGCCATTGAAAAACGGAAATGTCCCAAAATCAAAACCAAACAATGTGTCGGTTGCAAACCCTGTCAAATCACAACAGGTTTTTCCGGCGCAGGCGCTTTTTCAGATGGAAAATTGTCCCTCAGCCCCGATGTCGGTGGCGATTTGCCCAACTTGATCGGTTATGAAACGGCGGAAGAAACCATTCAATATACCGACTCCATCTATCTGGAATACGGCGCCGATACACATGTGGAAGGTGTCGGAAATACAGAGGCAGTAAAGGACATCCGCAAACGTGCCATTCAGGCGGGACTCCGTTTGGTCGACTGTCCCATTCGCCACCTGGGCACAGAAAAGGCGCAACATATCTACTATTCTATTGAACAAAGTTTGATGCAAAGCGGTGTGACATTGCTGTTTGATACAGAGTGTTCCAATCTGATTTTAGATGGAAAAATTTGTCACGGCGCAAGTTTTCAAAAAGGAAATGAAACATTTGAGATCTATGCGGAACATGTCGTGGTCGCAACCGGACGACGTGGGGCTGAATGGCTGGAAAAGCTGTGCGCCGAACACGACATTGCACATGAGCCGGGTACAGTAGACATCGGCGTGCGTGTGGAAGTCCGCAACGAGATAATGGAAAAAGTAAATGAAGTCCTTTATGAATCCAAACTCATCGGATATCCGCAGCCATTCAAAAATAAAGTTCGTACATTTTGTCAAAACCCCGGCGGTTTTGTCAGTCAGGAAAATTACGACAATGATCTGGCAGTGGTCAACGGCCATTCTTATAAGGAACTGAAAAGCGATAACACCAATCTGGCCATTCTTGTATCCCACAATTTCTCCACACCGTTTAATCAGCCCATCGCTTATGCACAAAAAGTAGGAGAGTTGTGTAACATGTTGGGAGACGGGCACATTTTGGTGCAGCGCTTCGGAGATATCCTCGACGGCAAGCGCACCTGGCCTAAAGAGCTCAATCAGTCCAATTTGAAGCCAACATTGACAGATGCCGTTGCCGGCGATATCACCGCTGCCATTCCTTATCGCGCCATGATGAACATCATCAATTTCATTCAAGCACTCGATCATGTCGTGCCCGGCTTTGCTGCCACAGAAACACTCTTGTATTCACCGGAATTGAAGTTTTATTCCAACCGCGTCAAAATGGACGCTGATTTTAATACCAGCATCCAAGGTTTGCATTGTTTGGGCGATTCCAGCGGGTGGACAAGGGGACTTATGATGGCTTCTATCATGGGCGTATTGATGGGCCGCAAACTGGTATAATGAAATAGCTTGCCACGTTGAAATAAGCGTTTTATTGTCCTTTTTCCATCATAATTCATGTTTAGTTGCATCCAAAAGGATGTACCGCTCAAATAAATACCAAAAGGCAGGACGTTTTCCAATTGGAAAATGTCCTGCCTTTTGGTATTATCAATATGGTTTGTTTCTATTAAAAACATCCCACATGTGAATTGCATACAAATATATCTGCAAACAATCACATCACAACTGCTCCAAAAAGTGCCCCAAAAGTGATGCGATTCGTTCGTTTCCAGCATCTGAGGGATGCAATCCATCCGGCAAAAACCGCTCTTTGATTGCCGGCACAGATGGCTGAATGCCACTTAAGGCATATAAGTCCAGAACCGGAATCGCATAATATTCCGCCACCGTTAAGATCGCATTGCGATATTCTCTCAACGTGGGCGTTTGATACGGTTTTTCCGGCAAACAAATTTCCCCTTTTTCATAGCTGCGGTGCAACGGTGTCAGAAATACAATCCTTGCTTGCGGGTATTTAGTCAAAAGTTTTTGCATCAAATCATGACAAGCACCGTAAAATGTATCAGGCGTACGATCGTCAAAACAGCCAAACGGCGCATTGCCATGTCCGAAATCGTTCGTTCCCCCAAATACCACCACCAAATCGGCTTTTGGATCCATGCGATCCACTCGTTTGCAGAAATCCTCATTGTAATTTGTCAAATCCTGCGGCGCCACACCTTGCTGTCTTGAAATGCGGGATCCGGAGATACCGTAATTGACACATTCCTTCAAATGATAGGTGTTTTTCAACACATTCAGGTAAATGTGTTCCGGTGCGCTGGTACCTACTCCTTCCGTGATACTGTCTCCCAGAAACAACGCCTTTTTTCCCGTCAATTCCATAACTGAGTCCTCCCAAACGTCCTAATTGTCCGTCATTTATTGTATCATAGCCAATATCCTATGTCAACCAACACGCCCGCCATGTGATAGGATGTTGATCCATATCGTACAAACATCGGAATTTTTCAAATGTACAAAATCATTGAAATAGTTTAATGATAAGGGAAACCGTATGAAAGAAATTACGCTTGATCGCTTACCCAAAAGGCATTGGGGGATTGTTACCGACGTCAAGGGAAGTGGTGCCCGCCGCGGGCGATTGTTAGATTTGGGCATTTTGCCGCAAACGCCCATCTGTCTGGTAAAAACCGCACCGTTCGGAGATCCAATCCAAATTTCTCTGCGCGGATATACCTTGACACTGCGCCGCAGTGAGGCAAGAACAATTATCGTATCTCCCCAAGTTATCCCGCAAAAAGAAACCGTTTCAAAACAAAAGAACCACAGGGCCAAGATATGATGATAAACCTTGCACTGATCGGAAATCAAAATTGCGGCAAAACCACACTGTTTAATTCTCTATGCGGTATGCACCGCCATGTGGGGAATTTCCCCGGTGTTACGGTGGAACAAAGTTACGGTGTTCCTGTTTCTTTTCCCCAAGCACGTATCATCGATTTACCGGGCATTTACTCTTTGCATCCCTACTCAGAAGAAGAACGTCTAACATGCCGCTTTTTGTTGGAACAACCGCCGCAAGCCATCATCAATATCGTAGATGCAGGCAATCTTACGCGCAATTTGTATTTGACAATGCAGCTAATTACATTGGACATCCCCATGGTGTTGGCGCTCAACATGATGGACGAGGTGCAAAAACAAGGAATAACGATTGACACCGCCCTTCTTTCCGAACGCCTCGGCATTCCTGTCGTCCCCATCAGTGCCGCAAATCACGATCATGTTGACACGCTTCTACAAAAAGCTGTGTTTGTCGCCCAAAATAATCTTCATCCCCATCCAACACCAAATACCGATTTTCCCGCTGTTCACAGGTGTATACAAACAGTTTCCGCTGTTTTGCAGCCACACTTACCGCCCAACACCACCACTTGGCGTTTTTGGACAGAATGTGTGATTGAAAGAGAAATACCACTCATATCTGAAGTGATTCCTCCCACAAAAAAGGAAGAACGAGCCCCCAAGCCTTTTGTTCTCTTCTCCCAACCCGATAAAAAAGAAACCGATATCATCTCCCGCGCCATAACGGAACTGGAACAGCGCTGCGGAACCGATTCCCGGGTCATTATGGCGAACATGCGATATCACCTGATTACACAATTATGCAGTCGCGCATTACACGGGAAACCGGAACCATACATGACACCGCCGCAACGAACGCTCGATGATTTTTTTACGCATCCATTGTTGGCTCTTCCTCTGTTTTTTTGTGTCATGTGGTTTATCTTCTGTTGTACGTTTCAATGGATCGGACCTTTCTTTTCTCAGCTTGTTTCATATGATCTGGAAAAGCTTGGTATTCTTTTGCAGCATGGACTGGAAGAAATACATGTATCGGCATGGATACAAAATTTTATTTGTAAAGGAATTTTGGGCGAGGTTGGCAGCGTGATCAGTTTTTTGCCAATCATATTAACGCTGTTTTTTCTTCTTTCTTTGTTGGAGGATTCCGGCTATCTTGCACGTATCGCCTTTGTCATGGATACGCCGTTGCGGCGCATTGGGCTCTCCGGTCGCTGCCTTGTTCCCATGCTCATCGGCCTTGGGTGCACCGTCCCCGCCGTCATGGCCACGCGCACCTTATCCTCAAACAAAGAAAAAACAAAAGCCATTTTGCTCACCCCTTATATCAGTTGCAGCGCCAAAATACCCATTTTCACCATGTGTATCGCCGCATTTTTTCCCCGGCATCGTGTCATTTTGCTTCTTTTTCTATATTTGTTTGGTCTGATTATCGGGCTGTTGGTCTGTGCCCTTTTTTCCCGCATTTCCGGCAAACACTGGGCCGATTCATTTATTTTAGAATTACCACCATACCGTTTGCCAAAAATAAAAAATGTCTTACTGTTGTTGTGGGAAAAAGCACGCGAATTTCTTTATCGGGCATTTACACTCATCTTTCTTTTTTCCGTATTTCTATGGCTGTTGCAAACATTTGACCTGCATGCTCGTCCCACATCCGATCAAAGCCAAAGCCTGCTCGCAGCCATGGGGCGTTCTCTCACCCCGTTGTTTGCCCCACTTGGTCTACATGACTGGCGGATTCCCACCGCGCTTTTTGCCGGATTTGGCGCAAAGGAAGCCGTGGTCGGCACGCTTTGCCTGCTTACAGGTACGACCGCACAAACCGCCGCTCCAGCGCTGTATCACCTCTTTCCTTCTGTCCCATCGCTGTTTTCTTTTCTCACGTTTGTGTTGCTCTATCCTCCTTGTATTGCTGCCACTGCCACCATTCGTCGCGAATGGCATGTGCGGGCAGCTGCATTACGTATCATCGTACTGCAATGTATCGTCGCCTGGATCAGCGCGTTTTTGGTATATCATGTATCTTCTCTGTTTTTCTAATGTACGGTCATGTGCGTGTCGTTACAAAACATTTTCAATATCTATCGTTTTTTGTGTGTACGCGATCCATTCACTTATCGCCACTCCATTGCCATTTCAACCGTTTCAGTATTGTTGTTCACTTTTGACTCGCTTAATCGCATTCAAACCAAGCGCTTATCTTTCAAGAAAAAAAGACGGTGTGAATCAAACACACCGTCTTTTTTATCATATAAACCGATTCTCTTATAATTCGTCTACTTCCCTCAGCCACGCTTGCGCCGACGCATCACTTGGCATACGCCAATCCCCGCGCGGAGAAAGACAAATACTACCCACCTTTACCCCGTCTGGCATACAACTGCGCTTGAATTGCTGTGAAAAGAAGCGTCGATAAAATGATTTTAGCCACTTGCGAATGGTATGATCATCAAAATCCTGCGAAAAAGCGCGCTGCGCCAATACAAAGATTTTCCGCGGTGAAAATCCGTAACGTAAGACATGATACAAAAAGAAATCATGCAGCGCATATGGCCCAATGATACTTTCGGTCATCTGTGCGATCTCTCCTTGCGCATCCGGCGGCAACAGTTCGGGACTGATAGGGGTATCCAAAATATCGCGCAACACATCAGAACTGTTTTCAAACACACGATATTCCATCAAACTGTCAATCATCCAGCGAACCAATGTCTTGGGAATCGACACATTCACACCGTACATACTCATCTGATCGCCGTTGTACGTGCACCACCCCAGTGCCAGTTCGCTTAAATCACCGGTACCGACCACAAATCCGCCTACCCGCGACGCATAATCCATCAGTACCTGGGTGCGTTCCCGCGCTTGACTGTTTTCATACGTGCCATCCAGTTTGGACATATCGTGCCCGATATCGGAAAAATGTTGTTCGCACGCCGCACGAATATTGATTTCGTGTTGCTCAACCCCCAGCGTCTCCATCAGCTTTTGTGCATTGTCATGTGTCCGATCCGAAGTACCGAAACACGGCATGGTAATTCCCACAACGTTGTCGCTTGCACGTCCCAGCTCCTGTACCGCCTTGACGCAGACCAACAACGCCAACGTGGAATCCAATCCGCCCGAAACACCGATGACCGGCCGACATCCTGTCACTTCCAATCGTTTTTTCAGCCCTGCAACCTGCATTTGGAAAATATCCATGCAGCGTTGTAACCGGTCTTTTTTTACCGATGGAACAAACGGCAATTTGTTGAGATTTCGCATTGTACCATCGGCACGCACTGGCGCTAAATGTGCAATCGAAATACGACGGTACGGTTGCTGTTTGCCGTACACTTGTACGGAATTGGAAAATGTTTTCAGTTTGCAACGATCCGCACGGATCTTTCCCAAATCGATATCCCGACATAACAACCCTTCATTTGCAATCAATTCGGATGTTTCGCCCAACATCTCTCCATTTTCCGCAATCAGGCAATGTCCCGAAAATACCAAATCTGTCGTAGACTCCAGTCCCCCTGCGCTGACATAGGCATAGGCGCCAATGGTACGCGCCGATTGCTGTAAGACCAAATCGCGTCGGTATGCCCGTTTTGCGATGGTCTCATTGCTTGCCGAAAGATTCAAAATCAATTCCGCTCCCTGTAACGAAGCAAATGTGCTGGGGGGCAGCACCGACCACAAATCTTCACACAGTTCAAGCCCCACACGTACCGCACCATTCAAATCAAATACCAAATCTCTACCTACCGGGATCGGCGTTTCTCCTGGTAATCCCAGATCTTTCGGCGCGCAGGTATATCCTACCGGCAGCAATTCTGAAGAACTAAACCAACGTTGCTCATAAAATTCATTGTAATTGGGCAAAAAGGTCTTTGGCACAATCCCGCAAATTTTACCGCCACCGATCATGATACCGCAGCTGTAAAGCGCCCCGTCAATCATGAGCGGCGCCCCGACTGCACAACAGATATCCGATTCCCCGGCGGCTTGTACAATACGTTGCAATGCTAACCTGCTTTGCTCCAAAAGTGTTTGTTGAAAAAACAAATCGGCACAGGTATATCCTGTTACTGCCAGTTCCGGAAATAGCACCAGATCTGCCTGTGCTTGCGCTGCTTGTTTGATTTTTTGCGTAATGGCTGCCGCATTGGCTTGCGGATCTCCCACCGTAACCGGCGGGACTGCACAGCATACCCGATAATAATCGTACATAATTTCCTCCGCTGTTCTCGCCGCATAGCGGCGTTTCTTTTTGATCATGCATGCGCCTTTTTGCAGCTTTTCGCCGTTTTTACAGCGCTTTTTTGCAGGAGCCTTGGTTTAGCTTTGTCGCAACCAGGCCACCCAAATATCTGCCGCGACACCCACCGTGGCTTTTGCACCGCAGCGAACGATCGGCGTTTTCAAAAATTTCGGTTCTTCCAATAACTTTTCAAATTTCCCCTGTGGTGTCAAATACCGGATCAACGCCACGTCTCGGTGCTTTTGGTTAATCAGCACATCAATATCGCCGCCCAATGCACGCAGCACGTTGTTCAATTCTCCCTCAGACAACCCGCGCTGTGCCAGATCCACATACTGCACTGATTTGCCGCGCTCTTTGAAAAAGCGCAGTGCTTTTTTGGTGTCAAAGCAATTGTTCCGCCCGATAATCTGAATGTTCAAATGACTTCCTCCGCACTTGGTTGTTTGTCTTTCTACAACTCTATAACATCTTACATCTTACGTTTCATATCCGTTTTTTCTCATGTTTGTGGGATCGCTTTATCACTTTCCCATATCTGCCACGGATATTTTCATATTTCCCGTTCGTATAGGTTTCATTCGTTACACGATTTTTCAAATGCACGGGAACACGGGAAAACAGGTTCCTTCAAAATTGATAACGATAACTCTCTTTTCCTTTGCCTGCTCCCAGGGCAAAAAACACTCCGCCATCTGGTTTGTTTGGCATCCGTGTGCCGGTTTCACGCGCCGTGGTCACCACCAATACATCCAGCTCTTTGCCGCAAAAAGCAGGGCAGGTAACATTTTTTACGGGTAAATCCCATTTTTCCGCATAAAGCGCACCGTCTCGAATACGCAATACCCCACCGCCACCGTACAGTGCCACATAAACGATTCCCTCTGAATCCACACACAAGCCATCCGGTTTCCCAAGCGTCTGTGGAATATCCAATACCAGTCTTTCCCGTTGCATATGCGGATAATCATAGGCCAGTACCTTTTGGGTCGGCGTGTCAATATAATACATGGTTGTTCCATCCGGAGAAAAATCAATTCCATTGGAACATCCAACACCTTCAAAAACCACTTCCACCACACCATGGGCAATTCGATATAACTTTCCCTGTCCGCTTGCGCTTGTAGTGCCCACAAGAAAAGAACCATCTGGTGCAACGGCACCATCATTGAACCGCTCCCCAGCAATCACAAACGGATCATGTATTCGTACAAATCCGTCTGCCGTTTCACGATATACCCCATCCTGCATGGCATACAACAATGAACCGTCTTCGCACAGTGCAATGCACCCTGTCTGTTGTGGCAAAATTTTTGTGTTGCACGTCTGCGTTTCAAGATCCATGGAAAACCGTGTTTTTCCGTCAATATCTATAAAATAGAGACATTGACGCTGTACATCCCACAGCGGGGATTCCCCCAAACAACAGCGCACCGTGCCAAGTTGCCGAAACGATATTTCTTTCAGATCCGCCATTGTTTTCTCCTGTTCTCATTCTGTTTTACTTGCTTGGCACAACCTCTTATAACATAGGCGAATCACAACGACCGTGCATATAATCAATGATCCGCTGTTTTTGCGCTTCATCCGTGACAATTGCCGGCTGATATGGCGTATCTACCGTGTCAGTATAGCAATTGCAAGGGATCATTCGGTACGATTGCGATACAATTTTCCCTTCTTGCAGCGTCAAAATCTGCTGATAGATCACCGTTTCGTTCTCACATGTTCTGGAACCGCCAAACAAAAAATTGCCCAAACTGTATACAATGTACCCACCGTTGTATTCCTCCATCGGCTGCAATACATGCGGATGTGACCCAATGACCAGTTGTGCCCCTTGATCAATCAGACGGCGACACATTTGTTGCTTGGATGCTTCCGGCTGATAAATGCGTTCCGTCCCGCCGTGAAAATAGACAATTCGATAATCGCACGCACGTGCTTCTTCACTCTCCAGCCATTCCAAAATCGGTGTCAGTTGCCCACTGCCAAATAGCTTGCTGCAAAACACGCCGATGCGAATCCCTTTCCGTTCTACATAACATGCACGTGTCTCATCTCCCCACATCACGCCAACGGCATCCAACGCCGCTTTGGTATCCTCATATCCTTGCACACCAAAATCCATGGTGTGATTGTTGGCAATGGAACCGATCTCAATTCCCGAAACAGAAAGGATCTGCGCATTTTCGCTGCCGGAACGATACCAATAGGCATACGCTTCGTCACCTTTGTCCGCCCGCGCCAGCCCGCTGTCGGAAAATACATTTTCTACATCCCCCACGGTCAAATCATCACTTTGAAATACCGGCGCCACATTTTGCAGGAAATAGGCGGGTCCTACCCGTTTGGCAAACTCATTGAAACAGGCTCCCCACGTTTCATACCGTACCTCGGCCGCCATATTCAGATCTCCCACAAACGAAATGACAATCTCTTCAGACGGCTTGTCCAACGGCACATCTTTTATCAGAGGTGTCATTCCACGTGCCTGGGGCAGTCCGGGCAGCGATGCAGTCTGTGTGGTACAACCAACAAAAAGTAACGTGCAAAGCAACAACAACACACAAATCTTTGTGTATTGTCTCACTCGACGCATTGCAACTCTCCCTTTTGAAATTTTGGTATCAAAGGTATGTTTTTCAATCATCCGTCGCATTAAAGCTTGTCCTCTCTATTGTTTTTCCCCCTCCAATTTCTGTTCGGGGTGTGGTTGTAAAAAATTGCATTCCCTGCATGGAATCATGTGAGACAAACCACTTGTCTATTTCATTGAGCACCAGAAATTTCTTTTGGCACCATAACGGCGCGACCAGTTGGTCTGCCGCCGCATCCCCCATCACGCGTGCTATCACGGTTTGGCTTGGCAAATATTCCAATTGACGGCAGGTGATGTCCACATATTCCTCCCGTGTGAGTAGTGCGATTTTTCCGGATCGATATTGCTCCGCCATTTCCGTGCCACGCAGGATATACAGGGAATGAATCTTCACAAACGCAGGATGTAACGTAGCTATGACCCGTGATGTTTCTAACATCATTTCTTCTGTTTCCCCGGGTAGACCGTTGATCAAATGGATACAAACGTCCACGCCGCATGCCCGCAGCGCCTGATAGCCTTCCAAAAATGTTGCAAACGTATGCCCACGACGAATGGTACGCAACGTTTCATCATGTATACTTTGCAGTCCCAGTTCCACCACCAGATCGCAACGTGCCGCAAGAGATGCAAGATAGTGTACCACCTTTGGCGGCAGGCAGTCCGGTCGTGTCGCTAAATGAAGTGCGACAGCTCCGGGAAGTGCCGCTGCTGTTTCCATCTGTGTCCGCATATGATCAAAATCGCCGTGCGTCGCTGAAAATGCCTGGAAATATGGAATATAGCCAACATCTCTACCCCATTTATCTGCGGTCAAACGTTTTGCCACTTCGAATTGCTCTGCCAGTGTCAAGCGCGACGGTGCACAAAAATCTCCGCTGCCTCGCGCAGAACAAAATGTGCAACCGCCGTACGAAATCGTTCCGTCAATATTCGGACAAGAAAAGCCGCCGTCCAACGGAACCGTCACGCATTTTTTTCCATATTTATGGCGAAGATAGTAGTCATAGGTGTGATATCGTTTATTGCTGTCCGAAAAAGGAAACGGATTTGGCCGCTTTACTCTTGTCTTCATCTAAAGAATCCGTCTTCTCCTTTCCCGTGCACGAACATACATCCCGCATAGCACACAGAGTAGCACAAAACACAATAACGCGCTCACCGTCACCAGTTGTGCCATATGAACATCGGAAAACAACAAATTTACTCCTTGCCAGATGGTCACCGCACCAAATCCGGCAAACACAACGCAGGATCCCACCTGCATCACACGTGCGGGTAAATGACTATTCAAAACAAATCCCACAATCATTCCGAACAAATCTGCCAAAAACAATCCCACGCAGCAAGCAAGCCAGACACACAAAGAGGTTTGAAACCCGCCACCCTCATTTGCCGCAAATGTAATGGCTGTCAGCTGCGTCTTATCCCCCAGCTCCGCCAAAAAAAACGTCATAAACACGGCACTGACCGGCCCTTTGTTTTGACGAATTTCATGCGGGTCTTCCTGATCGTTTTTGCCCGGTGCAAAAGCAAATGCCTGCAAAGCAAACAAAAAAAATGCACCGCCCGCAAAAAGTTTTAACCATCCCAACGGCAACATCTGCCCCAGCGCTGCTCCCAGCACAATTGCCATGCCGTTCAGAGCAAGAATCGCGAGTCCTATCCCAATGATCACATGTCGTACGCGGTACTTTGCGGCAAGCGTCGCCGAAAGTAATTGCGTTTTGTCTCCCATTTCCGCCAGCAACATTGCAAACATGGTACGAAAAAACAACAGCATCTGTGCGCCCCGTCCCGCCATGCGGCAAATATCATTTTACATGCCTCACCGCTTGGCAAACACTATTTTTTACATGTTATGCGATTTGAAAACGGAATATGAACGCGATACATTTCTTTTTCTTATTATCATTATACCGAAACAATTTACAAAATGCAATACTACCCTACAAAAAAGCCAAACAATTGAAAAGAAAAGTCCTTTTGATGAAATGTCTTTAACAAAGAAGAACAATTCATGAAAGAGTGACAAAAATTGACAATGTTCTACAAACTTGGTAAAATATATATTGACAGCAGCCCTATAATTATGGTAGAATTATTTTGTATCATGGTAAAATTTATTGTCTGATTTTGAATGACAGATCAACCTTTGAAAAAGAATATGTACATCAGATAAAAAAATAGAAGATATAAAATGAAAATGGAAGAAAGGATAAACATATGATCAAAACGCAATTCGGTCATTTGCCAACCGGAGAACCCGTCCATGCATATACATTGCGCGCAGGCAATTTAAGCGCAACCATTCTTGACCTTGGCGGTATCATCCAGTCTCTGTGCGTCAACGATTGCGACCTGGTAGCCGGATATGACACGGTAGAAGAGTATTTGAATCACGACGGATATTGCGGTGCATTGATCGGCCGCTATGCCAATCGTATTCGCGGCGGTACGTTCCCGCTCAACGGACGTATCATCCACCTCAACCGCAATGAGCATAACATCAATCATTTGCACGGTGGGTTTGTCGGATTTGATAAAAAGATATGGAATGTACTCTCCGCCATGGTGCAGGGGGGCGAAGGCCTGATCTTGACATTGGTTTCTCCCGATGGCGAAGAAAACTATCCCGGTACGGCACGTATCCGTGTCACGTATCTCTTGACACCGGAAGGCTTGACGATACATTATGAAGCAGTCAGCGACCGGGACACACCGTTCAATATGACCAATCACGCATATTTCAACTGCAATGGTTATGACAGCGGCAGTATCTGTGATCATACATTACAGATCAACGCCGATGCTTACAGCGTCGTTGACGACGACTTGATTCCCGTGCAAACCTCCCCGGTCTCCGGCACCCCATTTGATTTTCGCCATCCAAAAAAGATTGGTCGAGACATCGATAAAGAAAACGAACAATTGCGTATTGCCGGCGGTTATGACCACAACTTTTATTTGATCAAGAGTGAGCCGATGCAATGGCAGCATTACACGCTCTACCGTGCCGCCGAACTTTGCGGCAAGCAGCACAGTATTACCGTGTACACCAATTTGCCCTGTATTCAGATTTATACCGCCAACTATTTTGGAAGCGACGGCAAATTAAAAGGCGGTGTCAATCAATGTAGCCGCCATGCCGTATGTCTGGAAACGCAGTTTGCCCCTGACGGCCCCAATCGCGGAGAAGCAATTTTGCGCGCAGGAGAGAGCTGGGACTACACCACGATTTTCCACATTGACGAGTCCTTACGTTAAAACAATTTGATTACAAACCCTTTTCAACTTTTATATGACCTCATACAGAGAAACCGCACCTTTCTCTGTTGTAGCAAAAGCAATCTTCGCCGCCGCACAGTCGCGTCTCTCTGCCCCCAAGCACCACCGCGATGCGGCGGCGGTTTTTCGCCCATTTGAAAAACAGATACAAAGTTAAGGAACATAAGAAAACGGTGTGGAGCAAAGGCTGTTTTTTTCACGCTTGTTCTATGCAATCTTCCCATATCATACCAACAAAGCACAAAAAAGAGTGAAACATGATGAACGAAACAGAAAAAACAAAAAAGGACCTCATATCTGACGGCATTTGTTATATTGTCGCTGCAGGTGATTTCTGCGGGCCGCCGTTTGATCTGCAACGAAAAGATCTGCTGATTGCCGCAGATGGCGGTTTGGCACACCTCAACGCCCGGGGTATCACACCGCACTTGCTTATGGGGGATCTGGACTCTCTTTCCGCCGACATACAACGTCCCGCACAAACAGAAGTGTTTTCTCCCATCAAAGATGAAACGGACACCGCATTGGCACTTGATCACGGATGGAAAAACGGATATCGTACGTTTCGTATGTATGGATGTACAGGAGGCAGCCGTTTTTCCCATACCTTGGCGCTTTTGCAAACCGCCGGTGCCATCAGCCAAGCCGGCGGAGATATTGTGGTCTATGAAAAAAATGCATATATCTTTTTTCTCAGCAATGATCAATGCACGTTGCCCAACCGCGGCGGCTATCTCTCCGTATTTGCATGGGGAAAGGCTGCACAAGGTGTCACACTGAAACATGTTAAATATCCGCTCTCAAACGCAACGCTTACTCCTGATGTACCGTTGGGCGTCAGCAATGAGATCATTGCCTCACAAGCGGAAATTTCCGTGCGTGATGGCACACTTTTGTTGGTACAAACAAAAGAAAAGGAGGAACCCTGGTGGACATGAACTTGAGCGGCGCAATTTTCGATTTGGACGGAACGTTGCTTGATTCCGGACACGTTTGGAAGGATATCGACCGTTTGTTTTTGGGCAAACGCGGCATTGAAGTGCCACCGGATTATTATCAGGCGGTTGCCCCGCTGGGATTTGGCGGTGCAGCGGAATATACCATCAAACGTTTTCAATTAAAAGAGACGCCCGCTGAAATACTGGCAGAATGGCAGCAAATGAGCGAAGATGCTTTTGCCCACGACGTAAAAATCAAACCTTACGTCAAAGAGTACCTGGCATGGCTTGCCGCCCGCGGTATTCCCTGTGCCATTGCAACTGCCTCCCATCAAAGTTTATATGAACCCGCGCTTAAAAACAACGGAATTGACACCTATTTTTCCACTTATGTCACCGTTAACCAGGTGGTACGCGGAAAAGGCTTTCCTGACATCTATGTGGCAGCTGCCGAAAAACTCGGTGTGCCTCCAACCGCCTGTGCCGTATTTGAAGACATCCTGCCGGGTATCACCGGCGCCAAAGCAGGTGGATTTTATACCGTAGCAGTAAAAGACGGTGCTGCTGCAGAATGGGAAACACAATTGCGTCAAACGGCTGACCGTTATATTGAAAGCTATCAAGAACTGCTCACAAATGACATTTTTCCAAGTACAAAAATCTCAAAATAAGCAAAACACAACGTTTTACCATACCTAAATGGTTTCACCATTACATAACCGGTTGTAAAAAAGCTCAAACGAAAAAACAGCAAAACCGTAATTAGAACGGTTTTGCTGTTTTTATATTTGATGTTCAAATTTCATCACACTTGTGATAGGTACAAAAATTTGCCGCGACAATCAAAGCTTTGCAGTTTACAAACATCCATTTCAAAAATGAAATTCAGCACATTTTCTCCGCCATTTTCACGCCGCCTAAAATATGAAAATGCAAATGTTTCACCGTTTGGCATGCATCATCTCCACAGTTGGAAATCACACGATATCCGTTGGTGCACCCTGCCGCCGCAGCGATTTGCGGAATGCGTTCAAAGATATCACGGATCAAGGCGCTGTTCTCTGTTGTCACCGCATCCAAACTCTCGATATGCTGCTTGGGAATCACCAGTACATGCACCGGCGCCTGCGGATTGATATCGCGAAATGCCAGTATTTTTTCATCCTGATAAACGATATTGCTTGGAATGGTTCCCTCCACGATTTTACAAAATAAGCAGTCCATATGATTGTTCTCCCTTTCAAAAATTTTCATCTGTTCGATGATATGATATAAATAACACCGCACGATTACATCTGTCTGCGTCCCACATCCGCCCAATGATACTGCGTCAGATCGCCCTCACATTGCAGGGCGGAAAATGACCGTTGCCTCAACACTTCATAGGTTCCAACCGCTACCGCATTGGACAGGTTCAGCGAACGCAGCGTTGGTCGCATGGGAATGCGCACACACGCGTCAGGGTGTTGTGCCAAGAGGGATTCCGGCAATCCACGTGTTTCACAGCCAAATACAATCCATGGCTCTTCCCCATACGCCGCCTGTGTATAATCACGCGGCGCCTTTGTGGAAAAAAACCAGCGTTCACAACCGTCGGTTTTACGCAAAAAATCATCCAGAGAATCATAAAAGGCCACATCCAGTTTGTCCCAGTAATCCAACCCCGCGCGTTTCATTTTTTTGTCATCGATTTCAAACCCCAGCGGACGTACCAAATGCAATGAAGCGCCGGTAGCGGCACAGGTACGGGCAATGTTCCCCGTGTTTTGCGGGATCTCCGGTGAAACGAGCACAATGTTGATCTGTCCCATAAAATGCCTCCGATTTTTCTGTGCACATTCTTCAGCCAAAATGAGAGCTCCCACATGTGCGCCTGTTGGTTTTATTGTAGCACACCACGCAAAAAAAATCTACCCCATACAGAAATTCGTCGTTTTTATCGTTTCTGTCCTTTTTCTTTTTTTCTGGCTTTTTATTTTTCGTGCATTGTTTTTACGTTACGTTTTTCAGCGCAAAAAAGCAAAGCAAATACAATAGAAAGGCTTGTATTTGAAAAAAAACTATGGTATACTGATTTCAGTTTTTCCGGTATTATTAGGAATATAACTCAGCTTGAACCAATCTAAAACAAAAAGGAGAACTCGTATGTTTGTCAAAAAACCACCGATGGGCTTCAACACCTGGAACACCTTCGGAGAAAAAATCAATGAAGATCTTATTATGGAAACCGCAGATGCTATGGTTCATGAAGGACTGTTAGATGCCGGCTATGAGTATCTGGTCATCGATGACTGCTGGAGTGAGTATGACCGTGATCCGAAAACGCATCAACTTGTTCCGCATCACGAAAAATTCCCGCACGGCATCAAGTATGTGGCAGATTATGTGCATGCAAAAGGCCTGAAATTCGGCATTTATTCCTGTGCAGGCGTGCGTACCTGCGCAGACTATCCCGGTTCGTATGATCATGAATACCTGGATGCCAAAACATTTGCATCATGGGGTGTTGATTACTTAAAATATGACTACTGCAACAAACCGGGGCAAACGGACGGACCGTTTTTGTATCGTCGTATGGGCATGGCACTCCGCAATTGCGGCAGAGATATTCTTTTCTCCGCATGCAACTGGGGAATAGATGATGTGTGGAGTTGGGCGCGTTCGGTCGGCGCAGATATTTACCGTTCCACCGGCGATGTGTGCGATAATTTTGATTCTTTTTTCAACATTGCAAAATCACAGTATAACCGTTTCGGCAGCAACGCTCCCGGCTGTTTCAATGACATGGACATGCTCACAGTCGGCATGTACGGGAAAGGCAATGTCGGATCTTCCGGCTGTAATGATACGGAATACCGCACGCAGTTCGCTCTTTGGTGTCTGTACGGTGCACCGTTGATGCTCGGGTGTGATGTCCGTCATATGACCAAAGAAACAAAGGAACTGATCACCAACCGCGATTTGATTGCACTGAATCAAGATGAAGAGTGCCGCGGCCCAATGCGCATTTGCAGCGAATATGAGCGTTTTAATGTGTTTATGCGCCATTTGTCTGGTAATGAAATTGCCATTCTATTCCTCAATCCGGATAACGAACCGCGCCGTGCCCGTGCTTTTGCCATCGACATGGGGCTGACGGTTGACAGCGGCTTCCATATCGAAGCGACCGAGATTTTCACAGGCGAACCGCTCGAACAACAAAGAGATTATTTCAGCATAAAGTTGCCCGCGCATGGCTGTAAATTGTATCGCGGTCGTCTGGTTGAAGATTGAGTTTTCTCCAAAATGTAAAACCCACGGTACAAATGATTAACCTACATAAAACCAAAACCTCCGCAGAAAAGCGATGCTTTTCCGCGGAGGTTTTTCCATGTTTTTTAAATACGCCAATCATACTGAAATCATACGCCGCCCTGTTTTTTCAAAAACAGTTTCACGATGATATTGTAGGGAATCACGCTCAGCGCCAGACCAAAAGGAATCAAAAATTGTGTAGGAGAAAGTGGCGTTGTACGGAACACGGCACCGCCAAAATAAATAATGCAAAGCTGTACACAAATGATCATGGACATGATGATGACAAATGTACGATTTTGCCTTAAACTTGAAAAAGGATTCAAACGTGTAGTACGGGCGCTGAAACAATTGGATAAATCTGCAAAAATGAATAAGGTGAAAAATGCACACAGAAATGGTAGTGGGTGATCGAAAAATCCGTAATATTCCTGCATACGTGAAGATGTAATAAATGACAGAGCCAGCGTAATGATATAACCGGCACCGAATATCATGCGTTTCACCATATAACGATTCAAAATCTTTTCGTCTCTGGGTTTGGGCGGTTCACACATATATTCTGTCAACGGCGCCTCTCCTGCAAAAGCAAGTGAGCCGAATGTATCCATAATCATGTTAATCCACAACATCTGTAAAACCGTCACAGGAGAATCGATTCCCAAAAACGGACAAATGATAGATATCGCCACTGCACTGAAATTTGTCGTAAGCTGGAACAGGATAAATTTTCGAATGCTCTTAAAAATTGTTCTACCATACAAGACGGCGCGTGCGATAGAGGAAATGTTGTCATCCAAAATCACAATGTCACCTGCCTCTTTGGCAACCTCCGTCCCGCTCCCCATGGCAAATCCCACATCTGCCCCTTTCAGAGACGGTGCGTCATTGATTCCATCCCCCGTCATTCCTACAACCAGTCCCGCCTGTTGTGCCACACGTACCAAGCGTGACTTGTCGGATGGCAGTGCGCGCGCCACCACCCGCAGATGCGGTAACAATCGTTTTACTTCTTGATCAGAGTACCCCGCCAACTCTTCACTATCCAGAACCACATCGTCTTTGCTGTCTAAAATCCCAGCATCTCTGGCAATTGCATATGCCGTTTGGCGGTTGTCTCCTGTCATCATCACAACTTGAATGCCGGCGCCGCGTAGCTGCTGAACCGCAGCACGTGCGCGTGGCCGCAGCCCGTCGCGAATACAAATAAAACAAAGCAGGCATTCACTTCCATTCGCCTCTCGCGTACAGACGGCCAACACACGCATTGCTTTCTCTGTCTCTTCCCGCAGACGCTGTTGCAAAACACCTCGTCGTAAAATTTCCGCTTTGGTTCCATCTTTCTGATAACACTTCTGCGCGCGTCGAAATAATATCTCCCACGCTCCTTTGATATAATACACGCCGTCAATACGTGCCGACGAACATTTGCGTACAGAATCAAAAGGCTGTTTTTCTTCCACATGCGCCATGGGTTTTGGAAAGTTCGCCACACTTTCCAAAATGGCACGATCGGTTCCATTCCCGCCTGCCGCACGTCCGGATACAATCGTACTCATCGTATTACAACGTGCATTCTTAATGTATAGTTCCAACAGCGCCGGATATTTGCGTAATTCCTCCACCGTGACTTTACTGCCATCACCTAAGATCAAATGTGCCACCTGCGGCCGTCCAAGCGTCAGCGTCCCTGTTTTGTCGGTAAACAGCAGATTCATGCTGCCCGCCGTCTCAATGCCTACCGCACTGCGCACAAGTACATTTTCCCGCTGCATCCGTTTCATATTAGATGCCAGTACCACACTGATCATCATCGGCAATCCTTCCGGAACTGCCACCACGATCACTGTCGTCGCCAACGCCAATGCACGAATCAGTTGCGGCAAAAGAAACGAAAGGTCTTTCATACGTGCAAACCCCGCAAACAGCGAGCCGGCATCAATAAAGATCACATTTACAAGATAGGAAAACGCCACAAGTAATGCTGCACCGTATCCCACCACGCTCATCTGTTTTGCCAGTTTTGACAAGCGCATTTTTAGAGGGCTGGGACGATGTTCCTCTTGCAATTGCGTGCTAATTCCGCCATATATCGTCTTTGCGCCAACGCGCAGCACCTGCATAATACCCTCGCCGTTTCGCACCAAACTGCCACGAAACACTTGCCCCGGATCATGCAAATCCCCTTCATTTCCCACCTCTGATGTCACATTCTTTTCTACTTCTTCTCCTTCTCCGTTCAGCGGCGACTGATCCACGGTCAAATGCCCCGCCACCAACATGCCGTCAGCCGGAATTTGTTCTCCCGCTTCAATCAGAACCAAATCTCCCACCACTACATCGCAAACAGGGATGCGGCAAGTTTGCCCATCTCTACGCACATAACACTGCTGTCCTTCCATCTGTTCCTGCAATTTTTCAAAAGCACGTTCCCCGCCGCGTTCCGAAATCGCGGAAATCAATGTGGAGCATAAGATCGCAGCTACGATTCCAACCGTTTCATAAATGTCAAAGGTGCGAAAGAAAAATAAGAAATTGATAGCCAAAGCACCCAATAAAATCCGTATGATCGGATCATTGAAACTTTTGAAGAACTTTACGATAAAAGAACTTCGTTTTTGTTTTTGTACGCGGTTTTCCCCGTATGTTCGTCTTGCCTGCCCGACCTGCACCGAACTCAGTCCGTTACTTGTCGTCCGCACGACATGATCCATATGTTTCGTTGCCTCCGCTTTTTTCACGTTTTCAAAAAATTATATGCGGCAACGACCGGGGGTATGTCCCCTTTGCGTTCATATAAATGACACAATGCGATGCTATGATAAATTGGTTATCATGATATGATTTTATCTTAATGTCTCGATATAAAACAAAAAACAGCATATATCATCCACAGTATCGAACTGTTTTGATCAGACTGTTGCAGGGGAAATGACAGAACATGAAGCAAGAATATCAACCCAATTCAAACGTTTTACATCCTTGGCGTGACGCACTGCGTGCTGCGTTTCCGCATACGATCCCCATCCTGGCAGGATTTTTGTTTCTCGGTATCAGCTATGGCATTTATATGCACACACTCGGATTTGCTTTTTGGTACCCGATGTTGATGAGCCTACTCATTTTTGCAGGTTCCGTCGAATTTATCGCGGCCAATCTGCTTCTCGGTCCTTTTCAGCCGTTGCACGCATTGGCGCTCACGCTCATACTCAATGCACGTCATTTGTTTTATGGCATCGCTATGCTCTCTCGTTATCGGAATACGGGAAAGAAAAAATTATATCTGATCTTTGGCCTTTGTGATGAGAGTTTTTCAATCAATTATACCGCAACCCCACCGGAAGGTATCGACCGCGGAAAATTTATGTCCTGCATTACGTTACTCAATCATCTTTACTGGTTTTCCGGTGCTACCATTGGCGGAATCTTTGGTTCCCTGTTGACGTTCAACACAGAAGGACTTGCATTTGTCATGACTGCCATGTTTGTCGTCATTTTTATAGAACAATGGAAAAAGGACCATTGTCATATCGGAGAATGGTGCGGCCTTGTCACCACCGCTGCGGCATTATTGTTGTTTGGCGCGGATCAATTTATGCTCCCCGCTATGGCAATGATTTTAGTGGTGCTGTTGTTGTTTCGCCGTCCTGCCCAGCGACAGATGGCATCCGCTCACCCTGCCAAAACAGATACCGCACCCGCATCACCAGAAATTTTCACGAAAAATGACATGCAGCAGGAGGAACATCGGCCATGACCATGACACTCTCCCAGCAGTTGATCACCATCGGAATGATTATATTCGGAACCATGCTCACACGCTTTTTGCCGTTTTTATTATTCCCCGCCAACAAGCCGATTCCCAAAATAATTTCGTATCTCGGAAACATTCTTCCGGGCGCAATTTTTGGTTTGCTTGTTATTTACTGCTTGAAGGATGTAAATATTCTGCACGGCTCACACGGTTTGCCGGAGTTGATTGCCATTTCGGTCACCGCCGTATTGCACCTGTTTCGAAAAAACATGTTGCTTTCCATCGCCGGTGGAACCGTGTGTTATATGCTTTTGGTACAATTGGTTTTTTGAAATATTGCGACATAAAACTTGGTATTGGTCACTGATATGGTCCGATCATAAAACAGATTCAGATCATAAACACGCACTTATGTCCACATTGATATCAAAATGCATACTGCCACATTGGAGAAAAACTTCGATACAAAAAAAGCGCTCATCTCAATCCGATCAACGGCCGGATTGGGATGAGCGCTTTTTCGATATCATCATCGTTTCAAATACGTTACAATCAGACATCCCAGTTGGTGTACTTGCGCATGCGCGCCGTGCAATGTCAAAAAAGAATGATTACAGCTCTAAATGAAGCGGCAACCCGTTTTTCCAACGATGCATGCACTCTCCTTCGATCAGCGGCTGTAAATAGTCCAGACAAGCGTCAGTCACACCGTTTCCTTCCTCGTTTATGTATTCGTCCGGCACACAGCGCAAGCGATTGGCAACCTCAGAGATCGCATGAGGTACAATATCCACCATATACGGCTCTGACAAATGACGCGCAAAGCCCATCATTTGCCCGCTCGCACCGCCGTCAATGGCATATAGAACAGCTGCTTGTCCGATCCGAACGGATTCTTCAATGTCTGTACGGCTGTTCAAATGGGCTGCGCAACGTTGTAAAACGCTCAGTTCTATGCTGCGTACTTTGCACCCAAATTCGCGTTTGACCGCATGTTCCAACGTTTTTCCCGTTCCGGCTAAATAGTGATGCCCGAAAACATCGACAACACCGTTCTGTGACGATGCACCGACATATGTCCCGTCATCCAAACGAACCCCCTCGCTCACTGCTACCACTACATCCGGATGTTGGGAAAGCGCCGAACGGATATCACGGAAAAATTGTTCATAAACAAACGGACGTTCCGGCAAATAGATTAAATCCGGTCCACGCCCACAAAGCCGTGTAGGAAGTGCCGCTGCAGCCGTCAACCAACCGGCATCCCGCCCCATGATTTCCACAATAGTCACCGCCGGGGTGGTATATACATGGCAATCGCGCAAAATCTCCTGCATAGACACCGCAATATATTTTGCCGCAGAACCAAATCCGGGAGTATGGTCCGTATCCAACACGTCGTTGTCAATGGTCTTGGGAACCCCTATCACACAGATGGGATATCCATGTCTTGCAGCATAAAGGTTCAATTTTGCCACTGTATCCATGGAATCATTTCCGCCGATATAAAAGAAATATCGAATATGGTATTGTTCAAAAACGGAAAATATTTTTTGATATTCCTCGGCCTGACAAGACGGATCCGGCAGCTTTTTTCGACATGACCCCAATGCGGCAGCCGGCGTTTGTTCCAACAGCGCCAGGGCATCCGGATCATGAAAGAAACGCGCCGTGAGGTCAATCAGTTCCCCTCGTAAAACGCCCTCGATCCCATTACGTGTACCATACAATGTTTTCACATGGGACGCATGTTGTAACACACCGCGTATCACACCGCTCAGTGTCGCATTGATCGCAGCCGTCGGCCCACCCGATTGTCCAACCATCGCATTTCCGACCGGCATTGACTTCCATTGTTGCCCTTGTTCCATGCTGTTTCTCCCATTTTCCGATCTGTATTTTGCACATTCGATCATTTGCACGCTGCCTGTTGCGGTATCTTCTCTGCATATGTAAAGTAATTACTTCTCAATCAAATGATATCATTTCTCACGTATTTTGTCAACAAAATATTGGTTCATCTGTCAAACTTTCACACCTCCTTCTGGCATCATCGCATGAAAGGACGCTTCCGGTATCTCCTGTTGGTACAGCAATGCTCCATAGGACACACTTCCTTTTCCGAAACGGGTACATAACGTGTCAATGGTCTGATCTAATCGTTCTTCACGCATCGCCGTATGTTCCAGATCATTCCATAAATTCATCTGCAAACTTTGCCGCTCCGCACATAGATCTGTGGCCGTTACTGTCACAGCACGCACTGGCATGCTCCAATCATAACGCTTCTCAAACAGTGCAAAAGCCGCACGGGCCAAAATACGGGAAGATATGGTTGGATAGGAAAGCGATGTCTGAAATTGTTCACAAGAAAAATTTGATCGTTTCACTGTAAGCTCCACTTTTTTCGCATATTGTTTGGCCAAACGCAATCGCCGTCCGACTTCTTGAGCAAGCATCAAGATCACACACCATACGGCATTTGTATCGGTCAAATCTTCTTTGCAAGTCATGCCGTTCCCTACACTCTTGGGGTCGGTGATCGCATCATCCATAGCAACCGCAGAACGATCCTCTCCCCGTGCCATATGCCACAGCGTCATCCCATTAACACCCAATAATTGACCGGGTAACGCAGGCGGCAGTGATGCTAACGCACCGATGGTATCTACACCAATGTCATGCAGTTGTGCGGCCGTTGCCGGCCCAACAAACAATAAGGCTTCAATCGGAAGCGGCCAAATTTTTGATGCCACATCCTCACGATGGAGCACTGTCACAGCGTCAGGTTTTTTCATGTCACTGCCCAATTTTGCAAAAACTTTGTTGAATGATACACCGATGCTGACACTCAACCCCGTCTCCCGTTTCACCGCTTTTCGAATCTCATTTGCCACCGCCGCATCTTCTCCTCTACGGCATCGCGTGTTCTGTGTCATATCCAACCAACATTCGTCAATCCCGAACATTTCAATGCGATTCGTATAGCGCCGATAAATCTCCCGTACCGCTCCGGAAAAGCGCTGATATGCTTCGAAATGAGGTGGAACAATGATCAACCCCGGGCAGCGGCAACGCGCTTCGTCATTGCACATGCCGGTTTTGACACCCATACGTTTTGCGGCTTCCGTTTTGGCAAGAACGATCCCGTGGCGTTCTTCTTTTGCACCGCAAACCGCCAATGCTTTTCCGCGATAGGCGGGCTGAAGTACCGTCTCCACAGAAGCATAAAACGCATTAAGATCGCTGTGAAAAATGATCCGTTCCTCCATTCACTTTGTCCTCCCTCCGGTCACGTTTGAATGGTAAATGATTTTGTTCCCGTACTGCAAACCACGTTTTGGAATATGGTTCAAAATACAAATGTTTCCGTATCCCCTCCACCATAATCGTATATTCGATGGGAGAAACCGCCCGTATCATCGGAGGACAATATTTCCCCACACGTAACACACGGTCGATTGCAAAAGACGTCTCACCGTATCGGATACGACATGGTGTCATGTTCCCTTCCGTATCAAATATGACCTCTACACTGAGCGGTACACGTTCATATCGTTCCATTTTGATCGCCTCTCCCATCATAACAAAACATTTTTCTACCCATACTTTTTGAAAACATCGTTTCTGAAAGACTGATCTAAAAACAGTTTCCCATATATTTTTCCAAACAATTTTTCAAAGATCTTCCTTGAAAAATTTCAAACGGCTGATTTCAAATTCATCTTTGCAAAAGGCGCGGCAAAAACACTACTTTTCGGGGTGAATTTCGTTTTATTTTTATTGTATATCCTTTGATATCAAAATTATACTACTTTTAGTTGTATTTGTCAAGAGGGACTTTTTTCCATTCGCCAAAAGAAAAATACGAATGTTTTAGGAATGTAAGACAAAAAATAAAAAATCAGAAAGGAAAAAACAGAAATAAAAAACTCGGGAAGACCGTACTTCCCGAGTTTTTTTCTTTTGATCACAATCGTTTTGTTTGCCAACCGCAAACGGGAAACATTATCCCACGATACCAGAACGTTCGATTCCCTGTACCAAATATCTCTGACCGAAGATATAGATAATAATCAGCGGAATAATGATCAACAGTCCGCAAGTCTGCAAAACAGCCGGCTGGAACAAATCGCTTCCAGCTCCGGTGGTTGCCAAAGACGCAGGAACAGTGATAATGTCCGGCATCAAGGTTGCACCCGCGCTGGTGAAGAAAAGATTGGTATAGAACATATCTGTCCACTGCCAAGAAAAAGCGAACAGGAACACTGTTACCATCATCGGCACAGACAGCGGCATGATGATGCGGAAAAAGGTACGCATAACACCCGCGCCGTCCACATAGGCACTCTCTTCCAATTCATCCGGTACACCGCGATAGAACTGACGCATCATAAAGATGTACAATCCGTTTTTAAACGCAAGACCGGTAATGGATAGAATCAAGAACGGCCAGTATGTGTTAATCAGGTTAATCGAGGACATGGAACTCGGTAAGATGCTGATATCCGTCAATACGCCGCCAGACAAGAAATTAAGAATGCCCAACACGTCAAAATAACGGAATTGCATAAAAATGGAAAGCTCCAATGTCTGATGCGGTACAATCATGGTCAGGATCACCAAAATAAACAGGATTTTGGAACCCTTGAATTTAAATTTTGCAAATCCGTAACCTACCAACGAACAGATCAAAGTCTGTACAATACCACACATACCGGACAACAACACGGTATGCCACAATGCACTCCAATAACCATTTTCCGAGATAATGGCACGGTAGGTATCCAAAGTCGGATGACGAGGAATATACCGCACCGTCACATCTGAAAAATCTTCCATGCTCATAAAGGAGCCGGCAATTTTTGAGAAGAACGGAAAAAGGATGATATAGGAGATGCCGATCAAAAGGACATATCGGAACAAAATCCAAATCGCTTTTTTCAGGAAGCGCCAGGATAAGTATTTGATGCGGAATTTGACAATCCAGGGCGTCTTTTTGTCCGGGTCACGGACCAATTCGACTTCTTCCTGCTCGTTTTCCGCACTGTAATTTTCAGTCGCGTTTGCGTTCATATCCTAACACCTCCTTAATCTTCTCTTCTCTGGTAGAACACGAAAGAACCAACGATGGCTGCAACAACACCGACAATTAACAACACGATGAGGAAGTACATCCAAGCCATTGCCGAGCTGACCTCTCGTCCTCCGGTACCGGAAGAAGATACAGAGGAAAATACATCGCTGATATATTCCATAACCGAGTTGTTGGAATTGGTAAGCTCATCGATGATCGTGTAAATAAAGTTGACCAGGATCATAGGAGTAATCATGGGGAACGTAATTTTCCAGAATGTTTCCCAAGGCGTCGCACCTTCAATCTGACTGGATTCATAGATGGAAGGTGAGATGGACTGCAAGCCGGCAAGGAAGATCAACATCTGAACGCCGGAACGGTTCACAATGGAATAAATGTCATTGACCAAACCAACAACAAATGCAACCACGCCGTCTCCCAAAGACATGCTAGACAATATAGAAGTGATATCTGAGGCGGACGCCGTCAAACCTCCGTTTCCACCCATATCGTTTCCTGTGGAACTACTCATGTACTCCAACATTTTATTGTCTGAGTCGATACTGTCGATCAACCCGGTAGACAAAATAACCGGCACAAAGAAGATCGCACGGAAAGCGGCACGTCCCACCATTTTCTGATTGAGCAGAATTGCCATAAACAGGGAAAAGATTACGATGGCCGGGATATCAAAGATCAACTGCTTTACACCTTCTGTCAGTGTGGAAACAAAGGAAGCATCCACAAACAAGGCTTCATAGTAGTTTTCAAATCCTACCCATCGCAACGTGTAACCGCCACCCATGGAAGGGCTGATTTCCGTAAAGCTGTATACAATCGAATTGTAAATGATGGGAAGATAAACAATCAGAAAACCAAGTGCAAATGGCAATACAAAAAGCCATCCTGCTTTTGCTTTCTTTTTTTCCAGAGAAGATGCTCTCTTTCGATAACGGGGGGAAGCATTTTTTCTTCTGTCATCGTAGTTACGAGAGGTACGCGGGGCTGCGGTGGGCGTACGCCCTGCGGCGACGCGCACCTGTCCACGAACCTGACGATCTGGATTGGGGGATTCCGTGACCTCAGCCGGAGATGTTTGTGTCTCCTCCGTTTGTATCACACCGGGATTACCGGCGGGCGCTGAACGGTGAGATTCTTCCGGTGGAGTGGGAACTCTTCTTTGTCTACTCATCACTCATTCCTCCTTTCCTTCACGCCGTAGGCTCAGCACGATAGAATCCTTCAGCTGCCAGCTGTAATGATTCACCGTTGTCAAGCTCAATGACGACATCATAGTTATTGAAATTCAAATAGAAGTTTACGCCGTTTTCATATTCGACACGAACGATACGGTTGTTATCAACCACATATTTGGATTCTACAAGAGCCAACTCTTCATTGTATTCCAGTGTACCGACAGGATAACGTTGCGCAATATCGGCAATTTCCTGCTGGATTTCTGCCCACTCTTCATCAGAATAAGCACGGACACCTTGCAAAAATTCGTGGTCAGTAATACGACTCGTCTGCAAATCACCCAACGCATCGTTCAGTGCATTGTAGACCGACAACAAATCCTCTTTCCAAATCTCGTAGTCAATGGAATAATATTTGGAATAAACCTCATCCAACTTCAATACATTGGTATTCTCATAAGAAAGAATGTAGTATGGATATGCACCGTTCTCAATGGAGCGAAGAACTGCATACTGAGAATCGCCCACCATGTTCAATGCTTCGCCTGCAAAATTCACATATCCATGCAAGACCATACCCATAAACGGAATGGTGTCGCTGGTGTATGTAAAGTCACTGCTGTCCAGCGGAACATTCAAAAGATCTGTGACATAGGCGAGTGTATATGCATTGCCTTGCTCTGTCATAACATTTTCATACGTGTCACTGATCTGTTGCATGACGCCTTCCACATACTCTCTGGAGTCACTTCTCAAATACATTTCTGCATCTTCATCGCTGTTGTAGTCACCGCCAAGATATCCGCCAAATGTTGAAACAGAAATAGAATTCAATGCATAATCCGAAAGGTTCTCGGAAAGTTCCTCAAAGAACTGTGCATAGTAGACGGGGGAAAGAACCATGGAATTTGTACGTTCATAACTCTGATATACCGCACTGTATTCCCGCTTGGTCGCATATCTGGTACCGTCTGTTGCACGTGCTAAGTACTTGCTCTTAGAAAAGCCATTGAAAATGCTGTTTTTATCGTTGTCGGCAAAAACAAAATCGAACTCAGGATACACATTGATGTCATTTTCTTCTGCGTAGGAAAGGAATTCTTCCAATCCATCAGAACCGCCCACATTCTTTTCCACTTTTGCTTTTCGTGGAACTCGAGCGGTCAGACCGCCATTGAAAAATCCGGTCAATTTCCAATTGACATTTGTGACCCCTTCCTCTTTGAGCTCTTCATACATTGTTTGAAGGTCATCAAAGGTGGTCAGCGGTGTGTGAACCGTTACAGGGAACGTCATAAAGGTATCATCTGTTTCAATGGTACCAAATGACTCAATGTACAACGGGATATCTTCTTTCACATCCTCTTGCGTCAAGCGTGTAAGAACACCGTTATGTTCCAAATAATCACGATAAGCTTTGGCAGCACCGACATAGGTAGCTTCGTAATATTCGTCATCAGAAAGACCGGCAGCCTGTGCTTCCTCATCTCCATTGAGCATGATGTACTTTAATGTATAGTCGCCCACGTATTTTTTGGAAGAGGAGGTGGAGATCAAGGCGCTATCCGCCGCGGTAATTGCCTCGGAAATATCATAGGAGTCCGTCGCACGCAGTTGCAATGAAGAATAAACGGTGTTGTAGTGATGCAGTGCGCCACCGGTTTCCGAAGAAATGGACGACATTTCCGCACCACTTTCAATAATTGCTACAAAGCCCTTATTGTCTTTGTAAGAATCTGCAATCGGCAAGCCATCCTCACCGATACGCCGTTCTCCATTGGTATCGTTAAGCAGAGCCAAATCCGTTACTTGCCACTCTGTGTCAACCGTCATACCATAAACAGGTAGACGAACGGTTTGTTGATGTTCATAACTTAGCGTGTAGTACGAACAATCCTGACCATACACCACTTGCGTTACAACGCGGGAAAGTGAGTCGTTAAAGTCAGAGAAACGGACAATTGCACCGGAGCCATCCGGAATAATGCCGTAACCGTCAAAGGTACCGGTCACACCATCAATACTCGAGAATGCGCCACAACCAAAATACGGCAACACACGTAAATAATTGATACTGTAATCGCTTTCCACATATCTCAAACCACCAACGGGGCAGCGGACCTGCAACCCATCATCGCCCAGATAATATTCCAGCGCTACATGGAAAATCGGCGGAGCCTTTTCCGTACCGGTATATTCTGTCAGATCGTGGTCTTCTTCCAACATCTCAAAGGTATATTTGGGACAGTACGTACGAATGTAGGATTCAATTTCATCCTTTTCACTGTCACTGGCTGTTGGGTCAAAATTGTACACTGCCATTTTCCGTGTAATACGGAAGTTGGCTTGCATTTGACGAAGAGAACGGGTGGACAACGTCGGATCAAAGGGATCCTGCAACGTATAGTACGCAATCATTTTGTCGCGGATCAAGCTTTTTTGACCGATGTTGAATTCCGGCGTTTCAAAGTTTGCAAGAATGTTTTCTTCAAAACGGGACTTTTCGATCAAACGCGGCAACAAACGACGTGCGTCCAAACGACCGATGGCATATTCCAAACGGATACCGCCGTCTACATATGCAATCTCCAATTGTCCGCGCATGATACATTCTTCATAGCTGTTGAATGTACCGGATGTATGATTGATAATAATCTGAGAAAGCAATTGGTTTTTGTAAGCGGAATCAGAACTACGGCTTGTCAACTCTACATCAAATGGATTGGAAAACAACACCTGCCCGGTTACAGTATCACGATAGGCAATCTCACCGGTGGTCGTTTGCAAATACAACTCATAATGGCCGTCAGAACTGGTCAACATGCGTTGCATACTGGCAAGCTTTTGCGGTATGGAAGTGTAAACGCCATAAGAATAAGTCACCGTGCTTTCGCTGGTAGTTTCCTCTTCTTCTCCGGTTTCCCCTTCCTGTGCTTCACCATCTTGCGTCTCCTCATCGCCGTTTGCCGCATCTTCATCATCTGCCGCAGTAGAGGCCGTGTTTTGCTCTTCATCATCTTCAGCAGCAAACGAGGTAAGTGCAGTTGACGACACCACGGAAAGGAGCATCAGAAAAACGATCAATATGGAAATCCAACGTTTGAAATTCATCTTTTCTTATCCTCCTTTCTATATGGTACGCAAGTATATTTCGTTGATAATCGAATAAATGAAACCGATGATACGATTGATCAATGAAACGAATAACAAAGCCAAGAACAAGATAAATGCAATACCAACAATGGATCCTAAGCAAACAAGCACATTTTTACCAAACGTATAATCGTGTGTCACCATGGAACCAAAGAAAATCAAAAATCCGGTCCAAACATAGCTTAATCCATACAAGAACGAGATGACTTCCAATTCGGCAACCAAAACGAAATGAGAAGCAATGGTCAACGGAATGGTGAACAATACCATGGGGATCAAAGCATAACTTGTCGCAATGAAAATGTCCCGGAACGATCCCTCGCCATCAAACAATGTGGTCAAACACCAGTTGGCAATGCACCACAAAAAGATCGGCAAAAGCACAGACAAAACTGTAACTACCACGTTGCCAATCTCTCTGGTTGGATTGACCAGATAACCGCTACTCATCGTACGGTATTGGAACGATATGATCAATAGAATAATCCAGAAAATCGACCCTCGAATACTGCCACGCTGTTCATGCTTCAAATCCCAGAAACCGTCAAACGGATGGAACAATACCCAGAATCCGTAAACGATTTCCTCACCGAACGTTCTCCGCTCGGTCTTTGTCTGTCCGGCAACATTGACCTTTGCGGTAAAGTGGAACAACAAATAATAAAGTACCACAACCGCAACGATCACCAATGGAACCACAAGCGGATATTGTCGAATCCAGTTTTCTCTCAAACTTTTATAAGCTTCTGACCAGTTTTCCGTGTCATACGCATATTCATAGTATTCCATCGCCTCTTCATATTCAGAAGAGTTACGCAAGCTGTTACCGATACCAATGTAAGCTGCATCAAAGTTGCTGTTGCGCTGTAAAATACGCTGCCAGTTCTCTAATGTCTTGTCATACTCTCTGTCTTGACGACTTTGCAACGCATCCGAAAGCAAACTACCGTACTCCGTGCGCTTATATATCGTCACAGATGCTTCATCACGGTCAAGTACCAAAATATTGGTCCCCTGATAGGAAATCGAACAAATTCTTGTTGTGTTTCCCTGCTGTAAACCGCTGTCACCAAAGATGTACAACAATTCACCGCTCTCATCATACGTGTAGATTTTCGAACGTTTTTCGTCAATGATGCTCCACGTATTTTCATCCGGTGATACTGCCACATCAATAATTTTTGATGCACCGGTTTTGGTCAACGTCGTAGTCTCAGCCGCTGAATCACCGGAAGTGTCCGCCTCCTCAGCCGTCTGATCAACAGATGCCGTAACCGTCACTTCGCCACCTGGACCGTAAAAGCCATTTCGTTTCAACACGTCCACACCGTTGGCATTCAGTTTCTTTACAGGGGCATTACGCGCTTCATTGTTGTTCGTAGACGCCTGTTGCAGTGCCTCTTCGATGGAACTGGATGTCACATAGATAAAGTTTCCTGAGTCAATTGCAATGTTGTTAAACTCGGTGGAAACATACTGTGTGGAGTTCATGCGCTGTTCTTTGGTCTGAAACTGTCTCCAAACAAGATCCAGCATGCTAAGGTTTACTTCCTGTGCACCGATAAATCCGACAAACGAACCATCCGGATTCAAAGTAATAACGCCCATATAGGTCGTTGACGAAATGACATACATCCGTCCTGCATCGTCAACCGCGATGGCAGTGGGACGATAAACACTGTCTTGCGGAAAGACATCTGATTCCGGTGCTTCGAACACATGGTCCGGTTCCGGCTGCGTTGTGCGGTTACGTGAATAAAATTCTTTCAAATAATCAAAATCGAACACAACGATACGCGCATTGCCCGTATCGGCGATGTAGATTTTCCCGTCACGGGCGAATACGCCCTGCGCCTGAGACAATGCGTCCGGCACACCCTGATCATTGACAAACGTAGAAATGGTAAACATCGTCATCAGATATTCGTTTGTCACAACAATGCGGTTGTTATCGGTATCTGCAATGTATACATATCCCGTACTCTGATCAACAAACAAATCCTGCGGATTGCTCAGTTCCTCACCGGGAACAGCCATGTCAGCGCTGTACAAGGTAACATCCGGCGTATAAGCATCCGGCGAATCGACGCTGAATCCATCTTGTGAATACGTATAAGTGGAATAAGGCGTCATAGCACCCGCGCTGATCACTGTCCCGGATAAAATCACCAGGCAAAACAGAAAGATTAGGAGCGATTTTACTTTTTTCATGTCTTCTCCTCCTTAATCTTTCATACCTGACGAACCCATCGTTTCCACGATCTGGCTCTGTGAAGCTGCAAACACGATAATGGGAACCATCATCTGCACCACCGCGGCCGCAGCCGATGCACCTTGACGGAGAATCCCGCCGTTGAGCACCTGGGACATGGCATAGTTGAATGTTTTCAGCTGTTCTGAATGGATGTAAGGCGATGCACCCATGTTCCAAAGGCCTTGGAAGGAATACACGATCAAGGTTAACCAAGCAGGTTTTACCATTGGCATAGCAATATGTAAAAACGTGTAAAATTCAGAGGCGCCATCCAGTCGTGAAGATTCCAAAATCTCTGTGGCAATGTTGGTATCCATAAAGTTTTTCATCAAGTACAGTCCCAATGTGGAACACCATGTAGGAACAATAATTGCCCAATAGGTATCAATCCAGTGCAGCCAAGACATCACAAGGAAGTTTGCAATACCGGCGACCGTAGAAGAAAACATCAAGGAAAGCACGATAAGTTCGAAAAGTACCTTCTGTCCCGGGAAACGCATTTTGGACAATACGTACGCCGCCAGAGAGGACAAAATCAAGTTACCAAACGTACCTAACACGGAAATAAATACCGTATTAAAAATGTAACGGGAAAACGGCACCCACGATGTTCCCATCAAACGAAACAAATCGGAAAAGTTGTCAAAGGTAGGATGCCTGGGAAGGTAACGCGGGGGGAAGATGAAGAATTCGTCCATCGGTTTAAGTGATTGCGAGATGGTATAAAGCATCGGCAAAAACATAAACAAACCGAAAACTACCAAAACAACTGTAATAAGAGTATCTCCGCCACGGGAACGGTTCAGGACAACTCTATGATTTCTAACTCTAATTCTTTTCATATCATTGTCCCACCTTTGATAACATTCTTCTGATCAAAAGGTTTAATCCCACACTCAAAGCAAACATGATCGTTGCAATGGCAGAGGAGTAACCGATTTCATACCGTGTCGAACCATATTCATTCAGATGATCGACTAACGTATAGGATTCATAGTCCGTAGCAAGTGCACCTGTAATGCCTGTGAAACCGATTGCACCGGTAATACTAAGCACTGCACCGAACATCAATTGCGGTCTCATATACGGCAACGTAACATACCACAATTCCTGCCACCGGTTTTTGATTCCGTCCATGGCGCCCGCCTCGTACAGATCTCTTGGTACACCTTGCAAACCGGCGATAAACGAGAGAAATGCGGTACCAAGTGAAGTCCAGATAGCAGCAATGATACACATCGGTTTAATCCAGAAAGCATCCGTCAAAAATTGAATTGGCGAATCAATCACTCCCAGATTAATCAAAAAACCATTGATGTAACCGTATGAGTCACCGGAAAACGCCAGATTAAATACCAAAGTTGCGTTACCTGAAATGCTTGGCGCGTAAAATATCAATGTCACAATCGCACGCAGTTTTGGCGGCAATTCATTGATAAACCATGCCATAAAGAAGGAAAGCGCGTAACAAACTGGGCCGGTAACCATTCCAAAAATGAATGTGTTCTTACATGCAGTTAAGAACAAATCGTCCGACAAAAGTAGGTTAATGTAGTTATCCATGAACACGAAATGCGGCATCTCCAACATGTTGAAGTCCGTAAAACTGATTACCAAGGAAGCAACCACCGGCAAAATGGTGAAGATTGTAAACAAGATGTAAAACGGTGCCAACAACGCATACGCTAACCAGTTTCTCTTGATCTCATGCCGTGTCCACTGCGCCCGCGTCAATTCTTTGCGGGCAACCGGTTTTTTGGGGTCCGGCGTGGTGTTTGTTTCCACTGCTGCAGCCGCGTCTTTCGACATATTTCATTCACTCCTTTTCTCAATTTCGTCCGTCTCCGTTTCGCTGGAGGAAACGGAGAAACGCGACTGTAATTTATCCCTCATTTGAATCTTTAGAAGATTGTTCTTCCCGAAGATCCGCCAGTGTTGTACCAAGCTCCAGTGTATCCATATCAAATTCCTGACGTTTACGGTTGATTTCCTTATTTATATAAGGAACATAACTCAGGATTTCATCCACAGGATCTTGGTCATCGTTATATGCATTGTTAAATGCAAAAGAAACATAACGTTCGATGATATAACTTCCGGGATATTCCGGTGTGGCTTTCAAATTGTCTAACTGAATTTCAATTTTATTTGCTTCTTCCGTACTCCAAGGTTGATTCATCACCGAGTATTTGTTAGAAGTGTTGTGTCTGGTACCGATGCCCAACACACTTTCCAACTCATTACCGTAACGTGTTTGCTGCGGCTCGTCGGTCCACCACTTGATATACTCCCAAACTTTATTCTTGTCACCGCAGCCGCGTAAGATCGCCGTACCTGTGTAAGTTGCCACGTTAAGATTGCTGTAATAGATAGGCTCACCGTCCTCATTATACTCGTAAGTACCAGGAATCGTAGTAAACTCCCAAAGGCCGCGGATTTCCGTTGCGAACACATTGAGCTGTGTCACGCTCGTATATGGAGAAAATCCGATCGGCATCTCGCCTGTACGGAAGCGGTTCATAAAGTCGTAAGTCAACGGGAAATTGTACTGCGTGTAAATCTCACATGCATCCTGGAAACAACTGAGGTTTAAGGCCTCATCCAAACCGATACGCAATCCGTGATCCGCATAATATGAGCCGTCATACACGCCGTCTGTCGTATGCTGATACAAGAAAATCTGATACAATGCAGAATAGCCGGGCGCGCCGATATCCATGTGGTTTGCTTGCAAGACAGGTAAGAGGCTTCTCAACTCGTCCCATGTATCCGGCACCAAACTCTGCCCTTCCATATCTTCGGAATCAAACAAATCTGAGAGAATATCGAGACGATAGTACATCATACTAAAGTCCATCGTCACCGGGATACCATACAACGTCTCCGTAGTGGTATCATCTTCAATGTTGTAATTATATAAAGTAAACGGAACAGTTGCCTCATCGGCAAAACGTTCAACCACTTCATCTGTATCTTCAAAATCAATTGGTTCCACAGCACCGCGAATCGCCCAGTTGATAATATTGGTAGAGGCCATTTCACTCACATCCGGCCCCACGCCGGCAAGCATGGCAGGCATGATGGCCGTATCCGTTGTGAACTTCATCTCCACGGGGATCCCCGTCTGTACCGTAAAACTGTCGTCCAGCATGCGCTTGAGTATCTGTGCCTGATCACGTCCGCCGGTAAACCACAGCGTTACATGATCTGCAGAGTTTTCCGAATAACCCGTGGAGAAATTACTATAAGAGGAATAGAAACTCGCAACAAACTGGCGAAGTTCATAACCGATAGACTGAAATGTGGTCGCCGTTGCCTGCGGCTCTTCTTCATTGGCAGGGGACTGAAAATCAATAAAATCCAATTCCAACGGTTGCTCGGTGGCATTATAGATCCAAGTACCCAGTGTGCCAATGTTACTCTTAAATGTAGAAAAGTTCGGCGCAATCTCGTATTCATCGGAACCCATTCGACGTAACAGACGTGCAATTTCTTCCAGCGTCTTCACTTCGCTGCCTACATATCCGTTGATCTCTTCGAATTGTTGCACGATATCATCCAGCTCTCTTGCCTGGTATAACATCATGTCCATATAGTCAGGAATCAACTCCATGAAATTGTAGTCACGGTTTACATCAGGGCTGGCACCGGTGATTTGTAATATTTTCAGATAAATGGTATTTAACGGATCTACTGTTGAACTGATTGCCTCCAATAATTGGGACAAATCGCCCAACGCGATTTCAAGGCGAATCGTATGTTTTCCTTCACTCAAATAGAACAAATAATTGACATCATTTTCTTTGTCGGTATGATCGCCCAGCGCCTGTACCTGCCAATCATCCGCATAGTCAAACCGAATGGACTGCGCTTCCTCAAACGGGATCTCACCGTCAATATACAACATGCGGGAAACAAATTTATCCACCGCCTCAGATTGACGGAAACGAGTATATATATTGTACAAACCGTCTTGCGGAATGTCTACTTCCCATTCAATCCAAGTACCAATCTTTGCCCACGTCGAGGCACTCCCGATCGTGTTGTAACGAATCTGTGCCGGATCTTGAGGAGATGTGATACCAGAAGTACGGTCATATGTCGGATAAATGGTAGCGCTGGAAGTTGCCTGCGGCAACTCTGTCTCAATGCGTGCATAGGCATCAGCAGGAGCCTCTTTGTGACCCGCATCCTGCTGTTCTTTCAAATACTCTTCATATGTAGGAAGCTGTTCCGCGGCCTCAATGGTAATGGTATCGATCACCACGCTTTCACGTGTGGACTCCAACGCGATGGTATTTTCGCCCTCATTCAGATAAAACTGAAGTGTGCCCGTATAATACCCTGTCGAATCAATAAAACGGTATGTGCTCCATTGTTCGACGTACTCTTTGTTCGGACGAAGCTCGTTGCCATTATCATCCGTACTAAATCCACGTTCCGTGTTTTCATAATCGAAATCATCGCCCCAGGTTTTGAACAAGGTCAAATATCTGGCCTCTGTATACGGAACCTTTCCGTTTACATACAAAATGCGTTCAATATCAGCATTTTGGTCATTCGCCGGGCAATAATCAATATACATGGTATACAGTCCGGCATCCTCTACATTGAATCGCCATTCCACTTTACCTGTTTCAGGGACGAGCAGCACGTTGTCACGTTGATCGTCCTCCGGCCCAAACGTGGTAATTTTCGCCGCAGCGTCCGGCACAACATCGTCCGGTGTATAAACACCATCCGCCGCCTGCAGCGTAATGACGTCCTTGCCCGCATCGGTATCCGGCAATGTTTCCAAATATTCCGTATAGGAATAGTCAGACAAGACCGTTTGAACCTCTTCAATTGTCTTGTTGGAAACAACCGACGGCGCAGACGGTACCTTGGTATCCGCTGTAACCGGCGTCGCCGTTTGCTTTTCCCCTTCTGCTGCCGATACTGCCGGAATCATTCCCAGCAAGAGCAAACAAGCGAGCAGAAAAGAAACCGCGTTTTTGAGTTTGCGTTGTTTCATCCTCTCATCATCCTCCTGTAAGATTTGCACATCACGTGTTCGCGAGAGCCGCCGCTTCTGCAAGTCGGCAGCAACGGAAAACCCGTTGCGCGGCTCCGACGAGAATGACGGGCGCGAGGAAGTCCGAATTCCAAATAGGCAAAAAGACCCCCTATGTATGCTGGTATTTTATCATAAACATCAACCCATTGTCAAGTTTTCTCCGCTGACAGAAATCCCCTCGCAATCGCTGTTGCGCTTGGAATTTTGTACATTTTTTCAACGTTTTTCGCGTTTTGTTCAATTTCTCATAAATGAAAAATTTCGTTGATCCTTAGGATATTACAAAATGTAATTAAAATTTACAATTATTTGCTGATATTTTTGTGTTTTTAGGATTTTTTATTTTAGGATTTTTTGAATTGTAATTATATTTTACTTTTTGAGGCAAAGTAGCACACGCTGTCAGACGATTCTTTGTTCACACTTTATCGTCATTATGCACAATTTGAATCCCTATATTTTTACACTTTGACATTTTTCACAAAAACATCACATTGTCCCATACTTCATCGTTTTCAGAGCGCAAATACGTTCCACCCATATTGCAACTTGAACAGATGAGTCTCATGATCTGAGAAACGGTTACCGCTTGTTTGTTCAAAGGGCATATAGTTTCTCAATCACGTCCACAGCTTTTTGTGAAACGATATCGATTTCTGTTTCTGTCAATTCTTCCCCCAAAGAAAATCGCACCCCACTGCGTGCAGATGCTTCATCATATCCCATGGCCAATAATACATGCGACGGTAACAATGTTCCCGCATGGCAAGCGGAACCCGCGGAAATTGCCACCCCGCAGCAATCAAGCAACGCCGCAATTCCTTCCCCGCTCAGTCCGGGGAACGTCATATGACAAAGATGCGGAACGCGTGGTGCATTTTCTCCGCTCACACGAGCTTTTGGCAATGCTTTTAGTACCGTCTGCAACCGATCCCGCATTTGCGCCATATGTGCACAAAAAGACTCCTCTCGCACCTGTTTCTGTACTTGGTTCAATGCCGATGCCATACCGACGATCAACGGGGTTGCCGAGGTACCTGATCGCATTCCGCCTTCTTGTCCGCCGCCATGCAAAAGCGGTTCCAAACGTGTACCATCTTTGATATATAACAGACCGATTCCTTTCGGCCCGCCCAGTTTGTGCGCAGAAATCGCATACATATCAACAGGCATTTGATGCAGAGAAAGCGGCAGCGCACCGGCGGCCGCAACGCCATCGGCGAAAAATGCTGCACCACCCGCGTGCGCAATCTGTGCCAGAGTATCTATGGGCTGTATCACGCCTGTTTCATTGTTAACATGCATCACACTGACCAAAATTGTATCCGGCCGCATCGCATGTTCCAATGTTTGCGGTGCGATTACACCATTCGTTTCTGCCGGCAAATAACTCACGGAAAAGCCACACTGTTCCAAGAAACGTGCGCTTTGTAAAACGGCCGCATGTTCTATCGCGGATACAATCAAATGTTTTCCGCGCGTCCGGTTCGCAAATGCGTAACCCTTGATGGCAAAATTATCTGCCTCTGTACCACCCGATGTCATAACCAATTCCGATACGTCGCAGGACAAGCAGCTAGCCATTTCTTTTTTGGCTTGTTGCATTGCTTCATATGCTTTTCTTCCCTCCGAATAGACGGAGGAGGGGTTGTAATCGATTTGCGCCACGCGTACCATTTCTTCCAATACCGATGGCTTGATCGGTATTGTGGCCGAATGATCCAAATACAACCTTTCTTCTTTGTTCGCGCTCATACAGTTCCGACTTTCATTCCTTTCAATATTCACGCTCTGCAAGCCATGCTTCGCACCAAGATCGAATCCTTACACAAACGTTCGTACATATTCTTATTTTGACTCTGTTGTGAAAATATTTGTTTAACCATTCCCTTTTTTATTTTGTAGTTCCCGATAATATGACACGGCAAGCGCATCACACCGTTCATTATACACGTGTCCGACATGTCCACGTACCCAAACCCATTCCACGGTATGCGGTGCCATAACAGTCAATAATTCCTGCCAAAGATCGGCATTCGGGACTGCCCCTCCCTTTTTTCGCCAACCTTTTTCACGCCACTGATACACCCAACCTTTGGTGATGGAATGAACCACATAGGTGGAGTCCGAGGTCAGTGTCACCCGGCATGGCTCTTTGAGCGCGGATAATGCACGGATAACTGCCGTCAGTTCCATGCGGTTGTTCGTGGTACTTTCCTCCCCGCCGCTCATCTCTTTTTCATGACCGGCATACACCAAAATTGCCCCCCAACCGCCGGGCCCCGGGTTACCGCTGCATGCCCCGTCGGTATAAATTTCCACGTGTTTCATTTCTTTTTGTTCCATATATTTTTACCCCTATGTCGGGACAGATGTTTCTGTCCCGATCACACGCTCAACATACGTTTTATCCTGCAAAGCGTTTGTTGATATATGTACATGACAATGTTTATCATTTCTTTCACATGCTTCTCGCTTGGGAAAGTTCATGACCACACCCACGCCCCATCTTGACAAAGCAGAAGAAACATGGGATAATAAATCGGTATGCGTGAATGTGGATAGAACCCTGCCATTCACATATCGAAAACAGATCAAGAGAATTTATTTTAACAGAAACGGTTTTGTCCACCCATGATACCCCAGGTCGACAGCCAGTCAAACGGCTCGCGGACATAAATCCTTTGCCGTTTATATTGAAAACACGGAGGAACCACCATGTCATTCAATGACTTTTCCAATCAACAACAGTTTCCCACCGCAGAAAATGTTCCCGCATCCGAAAAAAACACCGATATTTCCAAGCCCCAAAAAGTCAATGTGCGCGGCGTATTTGTCGACAATGTGACATTCGATGAAGCAATCCAATGCGGCACAGAAATGGTACACGCAGGTGGGTTTCACGCCGTCTATACACCAAACGCTGAAATTGTACAACTATGCGTCGAGCAGAAAGAAATCCGTGCACTGATCAATCGAGCAGAGCTCATTCTCCCCGACGGTGCAGGCGTGCTTCTGGCAGCTAAAATTCTCAACAAGCCGCTGAAAGAGAAAGTTGCCGGCATTGATTTCGGTGAAAAAATGGTAGAACAAGCAGCAAAAGAAGGCTGGGGCATTTATCTGTTGGGCGGCAAACCGGGAGTCGCTCAAAAAGCAGCGGACAAGCTCAAAGAAAAATATCCCCAAGCCCTTTTTGTCGGTACCCATGACGGATATTTTCAAAAAGAAAACGAGGAAAACGATGCCGTTGTCGAAGAAATCAACAACTCCGGCGCTGTCATCCTTTTCGTCTGCCTGGGCGTACCCATGCAGGAAAAATGGATTGACGCCAATCGGGAACGTCTTCCAAACGTACGTCTGGCCATGGGCCTTGGCGGAAGCTTGGACGGATATGCCGGAAATGTAAAGCGTGCGCCAAAGTTTTTTGTCAAATGGAATTTGGAGTGGTTTTATCGTTTGTGCAAAGAACCGCGCCGCATCGGACGCATGCTCAAACTGCCGAAATTGGTGTTTGGTACAATCTGGTACCGCCTGTTTCACAGAAAAGAAACAGAAGCATGACACACAACCCATGAAAGAACTATAAAATATTTTTCGTGATTTTTTCGTGCAAACAGAACCGGTTGTGTTGCAACAATGCTTGATATATCACAATCAACCACCCATTTTTTAAAAACTCAACATGCAACAGAACGGAAAATGAAACGGTAGCGTTATGCGTACCGTTTCATTTTTGTTTATCCCGTACATGCTCTTAAGAAAATATACCACGACACATTGGCAAAAGAAGTTTTTTGTACAGAAATATACTGAAAGTCACAAACCGTTAAAGCAGGGCGGATCAAATCTGATTCCGTCAAATCATGTGACATTTTATATGCAACATATTGTTCGTATCAAATGATTTCAGCACCCCGGCAACATCAAAAAGCGGCCATACGCCTCATCCCACATTTGTTTGTTGCCCCGCGGAGTATATTCTTTTACATCAAATGAACGACGCACCATCTCTCTTGCCTGCGCGACATCTTTCAGTTCTCCATGGGCTATGGCCTGAAGTGAAAGATTTCCGATGGCTGTTGCTTCCACAGGCCCTGCATAAACCACACGATTACATGCATCCGCGCAAAGTTGGCACAATGGTTCTTCTTTGGTCCCGCCACCCACAATGTAAATAACCGGTGTGTGTTTGCCTTTGATCTGATCGATACATTCCGCTGTCCAACGGTAGCGCAATGAAAGGCTGTCAAAGATACAGCGTACGATCTCCCCTTGTGTTTCAGGTACCGGCTGCCCCGTTTGTTTACAATACGTACGGATACGTCCCGGCAAATCTCCGGGAGCGGAAAAAACGGGATCATCCGGATTGATGATGGAACGCAACGGTGGACAGGCCATCGCTTCTGCTGACAAAACGTCGAAGGAGACATTGATTCCCTCGCGTTTCCATTGCCGACGGGATTCCTGTTCCAACCACAATCCCATGATGTTTCTTAAGCAGCGAATTTTTCCGCCCACACCGCCTTCATTGGTAAAATCAAATTCTTTGGCAGCGTCTCCCAGCGCCGGCATATCCAATTCCGTTCCCATCAATGACCAAGTACCGCTGGAAAGAAAGATAAAATCGTCTTCTTTCGCCGGAACGGCCAAAACGGCGCTAGCGGTGTCGTGCGAACCAACACGAATCACATTTGCCCGCAGTGCGCCGACTTCATCAAGCACATGCTTTTGCAGCGGACCTACCACTCCCCCGGGCATAGAAACGGGCGCAAACAGATGACGCGGAATCCCAAAGGTCTGTAACAACGTATCCGAAAAATCTCGTTTTCTGGCATCCAAAAGCTGAGAGGTGGAAGCGATGGTATATTCGCATCCAATCTCCCCGGTAAGGAAATAGTTGAGTAAATCCGGTGTAAACAACAATGTCTGTGCTGCCTCTAAGATGTCCGGATGTTTCTCTTTGAGTGCTAAAAGCTGGAAAAGAGTGTTAAAATTGTTTGTTTGCAGCCCGGTAATATCATATACAGCCGAGCGTGACATCACTTCATAGGCGCGTTTCGGTACACCCTCGGTACGTGCATCCCGATAGTGAACCGGATTGGATACCAGCATGCCACCGCGATCCAACAAACCAAAATCCACGCCCCAAGTATCGATTCCAACCGATACAACATCCGCGTCCACGCCAAGCGCGCAGGCGCGCAATGCATTTTCAATCTCCCAAAACAGACGTAACGTGTCCCAGTAAAGCGTCCCGTTCACGTTCATCGGGTCATTGGAAAACCGATGATTTTCGCGCAGCGTCAATCGCTGTCCGTCATAACTTCCCACAATTCCGCGCCCGCTGGAAGCGCCCAGATCCAGTGCCAGCATTTTCAGTTCTGCCATAACTCTTCTCCGTTCTGTTTGTCGGGGTAAATATTGCCCCGCTGCTGATTTTTCATGAAGATACGCGACACGTGCGTATCGTTATTGTAGTTCTACTACGGTCACGCCCGCATCTCCCTCGCCCAGTGTTCCCGCACGAAAGTTCTTAACCCGGCTGTCTTTTTTCAGCTCATTCCAAAGCGCACGACGCAAGGCACCGGTCCCTTTTCCGTGGATAATGGTAATGTTTTTCGCATGAGCCATCACCGCATCATCCAAATACTTGTCCACCATAAACCAGCCGTCATCCCCTGTCTGTCCACGCACATCGATTTCAGGGTGAAAATTCTGTCTAACCGCCATTTGTACGTTTCCTACATGGCGCGGTTTCTTTTCCGTCAGCTTTACCTCTTTGCCGTCCACCAACATCAAATTTTTGATATTGGTCTTGGTCTTCAAAGACCCCGCCTGTACCAATACATCACCGTTTTTGTCCGGCGGGGAGAGCACCACGCCGGCTTTGTTGATGTTGATCAAAATCACTTGATCCCCTTTCACCGGCATGCGAGGCAGTTCATAGTTTTCAGCCACCCGCTCACTGACAGGGTCAATGTCTGTTGCATTTTCTCGTAAATACAACCGCACTTTTTGTCGCGTATGGGCAATGTGTTCCCGCAGCTGATCGCTGTCTTTTTGCTTTTGCAACTGTTGCATCTGCTCCAAGATGTAGTCGCTGCTTGCTTTGGCGCTCTGCACAATCTGTGCTGCTTTTTCCTGCGCGTCACGCAACGTTTTTTGTGCTTGCTGCAACTCTTTTTCTATGGTTTTGTCCGCCTGTGCACGGGAGCGTTCATATTCTTTTTGCAGCTGTTGTGCTTCTCTGCGCGCCTGCTCCATTTCCGAGCGCTGCGTTTCCAACTGTGTCAGTACATCTTCGAACTGTCGATTTTCCGCGTGCAAATAGGACTCCGCCCGTGTGATAATCTCTTTGGAAAGCCCCAATTTTTCTGAAATTGCAAACGCATTGGATTTTCCCGGTGTACCGATGATCAATCGATACGTCGGGCGTAAACTTTCCACATCAAATTCACAGGATGCATTGCATACACCCGGTGTCTGCAGCGCATAGGCTTTCAGTTCCGCATAGTGTGTGGTCGCCGCACATAACGCGCCTTTTTGCCGCACGTCTTCCAAAATGGCAATTGCCAATGCGGCGCCTTCAACCGGATCCGTTCCTGCACCCAACTCATCAAACAGCACCAGCGAACGCGCGTCCACCTGTGGCAAGAAATGGACAATGTTCACCATATGTCCGGAAAAGGTCGACAGCGATTGCTCGATACTCTGTTCGTCTCCGATGTCGGCAAAAATACGATCAAACACACAAAGCACCGAGTCTTCGCGTACCGGTATATGCAGTCCGGCCTGCGCCATCAAACAACAAAGTCCCAGTGTTTTCAGCGTCACCGTTTTTCCCCCAGTGTTGGGGCCGGTCACAACAAGCGTATCAAAAGATGTCCCAAGCGTAATATCTACAGGTACTACTTTTTTGGGATCCAGCAACGGATGACGCGCCTGATGCAACACCACTGATCGTTGCTCATGAAAAACCGCAGGCACGGCATTCATCCGATAAGAAAGCTCCGCTTTGGAAAAGATAAATGCCAATTCTGATACCATACGGTTGTTGCTTTTCGCTTCATCTCCGTGATCAGCTACCCGCGCGGAAAGTTCTGCCAAAATGCGTTCGATCTCTTTTTCTTCTTTCCGCTGTAACACGCGCAGTTCGTTGTTCGCTTCCACCACACGCATCGGTTCCACAAACAACGTAGCTCCCGACGCCGAGGTATCATGTACAATGCCATTCACCTCACGCTTGTATTCCGCTCGCACGGGAATCACATACCGTCCATCGCGGATGGTAATAATGCTTTCCTGCAAAAATTTAGAATAATGGGGCGAGGTGATATACGTCTGCAATATTTCTCGAATCTGATTGTTTTTGGCACGCATCGTGCGTCGGATATTTGCCAACTCCGCTGATGCCTCATCTGCAATCAGTTCTTCTGAAACAATCGCATGCGTAATATCCCGCACAAGCGCCCGGTTTTCTTGCAGACCATCGAATAGCTCTGTCAATGACTCTTCTTCGGTATGGTTTTCGTTAAAGTAATAATCCCGCAGCAGCGACGCACAACGATATACTGCCGCCACATGCAATAGCTGCAATGGGGAAAGAGACGAGCCTTTGATCGCCTGTTCCACCGCATCCCCAATGTCCGTTACACCATCAAACGAGGGACAACCTTTTGCCCCCGCAAGTGCTTTTGCCTCGGTGGTTTGCCGTTGCATTTGTTCAATGAAAGGTCTGGAAAAACGCGGCGTCAAGCGCAGTGCTTTTTTTCGTGCCCCCTCAGTCAGTGCCGCATCTGCCAGCATCTGCAAAATACGGTCAAACTCCAAAATCATCATTGGTTTATGAAAATTCGGCATTTCCGTTCTTCTTTCTTTTTCATAATCTCATATATCTCGTATCTTGGCCGGATACCTCTTTGTGCATTTTTCTCTTGATGCGCTTGTCCATGACATGGCAATCTTTGCGCATTGATTGCAGTTTCAATCGATTGGATCTGTTTGTTTTCCGGCCCGTTTTGTATGTCCGTTCTTTCAGCCCTCTTTGTACCTGTTCGCTCGCACATACAACGTGCACCAATTGGCACACATATCATGATTTTTCTTCTTCGTGCAAAACCTCATCTGCCACTTGAGGTACCGCGCTTACGCGTTTGTAAAAAGTCAATGCATGATAATCGTGTTCAACGTGGCATAAAAGATATTGTTCACAAATCTGTGCAAATGCAGACAGTTCCTGTTTTTGCAGTTGAAAGGAAAACTGCTTTGCTGCCGGTGCCGTGGCTACATAACGCAGAGCCGCTACCACACTGTTCGATATCGGGCGATACAAAACCCCGGGTTGTTTTTCATAGGGGCTTTGGGGCAAAGGCAGCTTGTCATGGCAGCGATCGCACAATACCGTACCGCCCGGCAGATCCAGCAGCATATGATCTTTGCCAAATGGTTCCTTGCAGGTACTACATCCGTCCAACCGCGGCGCATAACCGATAATGCATGCACAACGAAATTCAAATACACCTTTCACCTGTTCCAAGGGATAGGTTTTCTGTTCCAGGCACCACAGAGCGTTAAGTGTCAACTGTAACATGTTGTGCTCATCGTTGTCTTCCAAGCACACATCCAGCGCCACTTCACATAAATAGGTCGCCAGCGCCAATCGTTGCAAATCTTGACGCAGTGCAAAAAAACTATGCACAAGCGTACAGTCACGTAAGCGATAGCCGCTTTTTGTGCGATACAAGGTATAGTCCGCACAGCAAAACAACTGTGACACCGCCAAAAAAGGACTTTTCGGCCGCTTAGCGCCACGTGCAAACACAGATATTTTTCCCTCTTGGGCTGTCAACAGTGTCAAAACACAGTCATAGTCTCCCACATCAACCGTGCGCAGCACCAGCCCACGTATTTGTTGTGTCATGATTCATCCCGATATCCGAAATGTGCAATGTTGGCAGCTTGATCTCTCCATTTTTCTTTCACTTTGACCCAAAGATCCAAATATACCCGCACACCGAAAAAGGTTTCTAAATCCTGTCGCGCATAGCTGCCGATCTTTTTCAATTGTGCCCCATGTTTGCCGATGATCATTCCTTTGTGGCTCTCCCGCTCACAGTAAATTTCGGCACGAATTGAAAGTAGATCTTTCTTTTCCGAAAAATCTTCGATCACCACAGCTGTCCCATGAGGAACCTCATCGTTCATCATGCGCAAAATTTTTTCACGAATGATTTCCGCCGCGATCTGTCGCTCCGGTTGATCCGTCACCATATCTTCCGGAAACAGCCAAGGCCCTTCGCGCATGAGCGGTTCCAGTTCCTCAAACAAAATGTCAATTCCTTCGCCTTTTCGTGCACAAAGCGGAATCACGGCCTGAAAATCAAACATTTCAGAGAAATACTGAATGGTGTCCCCCACTTTTTTTGCGGTCGAAACATCTGTTTTGTTAATGATCAGAATCGTTGGCGTTTTGGACTTGGACAGACGATGCAATAACCGTTCTTCCACCGGACTGATATGCTTGTCCGCTTCCACCACATATAATACGACATCGACGTCACTTACGGCATCGTCCGCGGCTTTCATCATATAATCCCCCAGCTTGTTTTGCGGACGATGAATCCCCGGCGTGTCCAAAAAAACATATTGGATATCCCCCACGGTGTGAATTCCGGTAATCCGTGTACGCGTCGTCTGGGGTTTGGGGGAAACGATGGCAATTTTTTCTCCCAAAATTGCATTGAGCAGCGTCGATTTTCCCACATTCGGTCGCCCCACAATGGCAATAAATCCTGTTTTCTTCATGCCGTATCCTCTCTTTTTGTACGTCTGTTTTCTGTCTCTATCTGCCAAGTAGTACTTGTATCAGCATTGGTATCACATAATACGTTAGCGGAACATCTTGTTTTATATACTACACAAATGCTATGTATACCACGCGGTGTGAACACTTCTCATACATCACTTACGCCTGCGTATCAACGCGATCCAGTCCCATTTGATGCAAGATTTCGCGTTGCCGCCGCCGCATATCTTTGTCTTCCGCCTCGCCCAGCTCATGATCATAGCCAAGCAAATGCAGGGTGGAATGAACCGCCAAAAAGGCTAGTTCCCGGTCCAGAGAATGGCCAAATGTTTCTGCCTGCTCGGCAGCACGCTCCACGCACAACACAATATCTCCCAGCGCGACCGGCTCAGCTCCATCTGACCCGCCGTAGATTTGTGCCGCTTCATTCAAATCTTCCAGCAACGGAAAGGATAATACATCGGTCACCGCATCTTTCTCTCGATATTGTGCATTGAGTGCACGAATATGCGACGCATCTGTAAAGGTAACCGACACCTCAGCAGGATAAGCAAATTGTTCATAAGAAAGCGCCGCATTCACCGCCCGTTTTACGAGTGCGCGCATCGCCGGGGTCACGGGAAATTGTCGTTGTTCGTTATGTGTGTAGATCAAATGCCTCATCTTTTTCTTTCTCTCTTCCCATCGGCCTTTTGCCGTTCCCTTCTTCCCGGAGGTGGTTCAAGCACGTCAAAATGGAATTGCGACCTCAATGGTTCTTTTCTCGCTGAACGCGATAATGTCGCGTATCTTTGGCATGTTGCCGCTCATATTTTTCATAAGCACTGATAATTTTCTGTACCAATTTGTGCCGTACAACATCTCGCTGGTCAAACTCATGAATGGCGATGCCCTCAATGTTTTTCAGAATGTTGCACGCCTGCGCCAATCCGCTCTTTTTACCAAACGGCAAATCCGTTTGCGTCAAATCCCCGGTTACCACTGCTTTGGAGCGAAATCCCAGCCGCGTCAAAAACATCTTCATCTGTTCCGGTGTGGTATTTTGCGCTTCATCCAGAATGATAAAGGAATCGTCCAATGTTCTGCCGCGCATATATGCCAGCGGCGCTACCTCGATGATTCCCCGCTCTGTATAACGCTGATACGTCTCTTGCCCCAGCATTTCGTACAGCGCATCGTACAATGGACGCAGATATGGGTCGATCTTGTTTTGCAAATCTCCCGGCAAAAAACCCAATTTTTCGCCCGCCTCTACCGCGGGGCGCGTCAAAACAATCCGCTCCACCTCTTTGTTACGCAAAGCCGTAACCGCCATCGCCACAGCCAAAAACGTCTTACCTGTACCCGCCGGCCCAATACCAAGAATAATGGTATTATTGCGGATCGCATCTACATATTGCTTTTGTCCCAAGGTCTTTGCACTGATGGGTTTGCCCCGAGTGGTCATGCAAATGCAGTCATTGTGAAACGCCTGCAGTTCTTCACTTTTTCCGTCCGTGATCATGGAAATGACATAAGCGACATTTTGCTCACTCACTTCCCCTTTTAACCGCGCCATTCTTGCCAGGCATTCCACCGCTTCATACGCCTGTCGAACGTTTTCTTGCGATTCGCCCCGTATCGCAACGGCATTGCCGCCGCTCTCCATGGTGTCCCGGCTCAAAATCTCCACACCAAAATGCGACTCCAGCAGCTGTATATTTGCATCGTTTACGCCAAACAGCGCCGATGTTTCTTCCATGGTTTGGGTGAGTACAACTTTTTCTGTCATGCTTGTTCCTTTGCTTTATATTTCTATTTGATGTTTCTTTTGATTTTCCCGCTACCCCGTTCGTGTTTCAACTATCATCAGAACAAATAGCGTTTGTTTTTCTATTTTTCGAAATGAGGGCACCACATATCAGCAAAACAGGTTTACGGCAGTTGCGTGGTGTCATCCGGGGAAAAGGTAATCATTTGTTCTTGTGCAATATTCCGAACACATTCCACTTGTGCATGTAACACCAAAACATCCTGTGTCACTTCCCAGGTTGTCTGCACACTCTCGATCTCTGCATCAGCCAGTTCCCGCGCCATACGTACCTGCATCTGTGTAATGGCAGCTTCATATGCCTGTTCTGTGCTCAGTTCAACCTCGATTTCCCGATACGGCAAATACCGAACCGTATACACAGACATGGGCAACACAGCACCACGTGGCAACGCATATTCTTCTTTATCTTCTATTTTATCATATAACGCGGGCAAATTTCCATAGTTTGAGAAAAGTTTTATATTATTTCCGAAAAAAATGATACCATTGTCCTGTAACACATCACCGGTGTATTGTTTTTGCGTCTGATGCAGTGGAATTTCCACCCGTATCGGATAATATGTATCGGCATATACTTTCCCCTTTGCGCGTGAAGCACGAAAGGTTCCGTTTGACACTTCCGAAAGCCCGCTGATCAAAACCTGATCGCGCTGCACCACATCTCCCGTATGTACCAACACGTCGCCTTGTGCGCTTTCCACACGCACCACCACACCCTCGCTTTGTGCTTTCAAAACAGAAACAATATTTTGATCTTCCGCCACCGGATCTTCGTGCGCCTGTTCTTTGAGTTGTACCGTAATCACCGTGCCACGCCGATTGATGCTGATCCATTCCAAACGTGCATCCGCAATCAGATATTCGTTTTGTACTTGCCACAAATCCAGCCCACGATAAGATTTTCCAACCGCAACGCCTTGTTTTTCCAAACCCTGTATGACTTCTTCCCGTGTTAACGTTTCCAATCCGTCAATCCGAATTTCCCATACCAGTTGTACGCTCACCGCCCAAAGCAAGATGACCAAAAACAGTCCGATAAACAGTCCCGGGCGTGCCCGGTATTTGTGTAACAAATGCGGTAAACCATATGCTTGTCGCACCTGCATCATGGATGCAAGTGCCATCGCATCGGCACAACAAGTCTCTTTTTGCGTCCGTTTGCCTCTCTTCTTTTTTCCGGATCGGCGATGAGAAACAACATCGTGTGCGACCGACAAATCTGAAGTCTCTTCCTCCAAAACAGTCACATCTTCATATGTCGCATTTGTACGGTTTTGTTTGTGTAACATTCTCCCTTTATTGTTTTCCTGCAAACGTGTTTCGAATACCTCTGACACATCATAAACGCACGTATCTTGGGACATACACAAAAGAAACGCCTGTAACCGCTTGACGTACCGCCGCCCCAAAAGCAACGTGATTCCGTCTTCTGCTTGCTTTAAACGATAAAACGGCGTTTGCGTGGAAATCAGGTAATCAAGCGCAAGATCTTTTTTTTCTTTGGAAATCCAAAGTTTGACATATCCTGCAAACCAGCGCATCAGCTGATTGATCATTGATTGGTTCCTCCCCGCGCTGTTATTTCTCTTGTTTTGGATTCGTTAGACATTCCTGTATGTACTGCCCTGTCCACCTGGTTCTCTTTCATCTCTCCCGTCCCATGCTCTTTTGCAAACGATTTCGGAACATTTTTGAACGTATCTTGGCTTTCTTTCTCTCTGAAATCATTGCATTCGTTTCCTTGTTGCGATACAAATGTGATCTGTGCCACCATACCGGTCACACCCAGTGTACCTTCCCGTACAATTCGCAGAGAAAAGTCACGACCGCTGATGTGCAATTCTCTCCCATCATACAATAGCAGCACCACACATCCGTCTTCATAACAAAGCAGCCGCTCGTACCCACCTATAAACAATTCCCGATCATTGTTTAATTCTAAAAACGGTACACGACTGCTGATTTGTTCCGGGATATCAAATACCCGATGATACCATTTTTCCTTTGTTGCCGGTTTGCTTTTCCGTTTCGGCATATCATATCTCCCGCCCGATTCAGATATAGTATAGTATCAATTTATGAAATCACGGAGCATTACATGACATGACATCTTCTTTCCGCACACCTGCCAAGAAATCTGTATTGATTCGATTGTTTTGGGGCTTTTTCCTGCTTTTCTTGCTTCTTCACCCCAAGCAAACCTCTCAAGCAGTTGTTCTGGGGCTCACCATTTGCGCCACGCGTCTCATTCCTTCCCTGTTCCCCCTCATGGTTTTCTCCGTATTTGCTTCCCACAGCGGCGTTTGTACAGCTTTTGGTCAATTTTTGTGTCGATTGACCAAAGACCGCATGAACCTGGGCAATGCAGGATGGGGCGCTTTTTTACTGGGTACCGTTGCCGGATTTCCCCTCGGCGCGCTCACCGTATTCGAACTGCAAAAACGCGGCGAACTTTCTGAACAGCAAGCACGCCGTCTCTGTGGTATCTGTAACAATACCGGTCCCGCATTTTTGATCGCCTACGTGGGTGAAGGTCTTTTGGGCGATGCACGAATCGGATGGATGCTCTTTGCATGCCAGCTTCTTGCCGCTTTTACCATCTTGTTGTTTACTCATCCGCGTCCGAGGCAAAAAAACGACAGTTCTTTTCACACATCCACCGTCTCCCACGTCCAAAATTCTGCTCGCAACACCGATGTAAATATCAGTGCTTGCCTTTCCGATGCAGTCAAAACTGCGGCATCCAATCTTGTCGGCGTATGCGGTTTTGTCGTTTTTTTCTCCGTTTTTCTTTCGTCTCTGTACACACTGTTTCAACCGCTGTTTACAATGGCCCCCAAACTTTTTGTATTGTGCTGTGGCTTTTTTGAACTGACACGCGGGGTCACCATTGCAGCCGAACAGTCTGCCCCGCCCCTTGCTGCTCTTTTTTGCGCTGCCTTTTGTGGATGGGCCGGCCTTTGTGTGCACATGCAGGTGATGTCGTTTCGCACCAATACATTTTCCTTCGGACATTATTTACTGCAAAAAATGATAAGCGGGGTACTGACCGCGTGCTACTATTTATTGTTTGCCATGGCGCTGCCTGCATTCTTTCGACATCTCGACGTGTTTTCCAAAATTTTCGTTTCTCCCGTCATAGCGTTTATCCCCGTTGTGCTCACCGGTGTCTTTTTGCTCCTTTTCCCGCACAAAGGTCGTACACGTTTCAAATCCCAACGGGATGTATGATTTGTCACACCGTTTCGAATCTCCGGCAAAAGACGCAGCAACACAGAAACATTCAGTAACGTCATACACATCGTGCAAAAATCATTCAGCTCCCATACCATTTCTTCCGCTGCAAATACGCCCGGAATCACTGCCAAACAAAATAAAATTCGATATCCCTTTTTTGCCCGCGGAGAAGAGGTAAAATAGCGGATACATTCTCCGCCGTAATAGGACCAGCAAACAAGCGTTGAAAAGGCAAAAACAATGACCGCTCCCGCAATAAAGATTTGTGCTGTTTTCCCGCCGAAACATCCAAAAGCCCGCACAACAAAATCCAGTCCTCCGTCCACTTGTCCCGGAAATAGAAGTAGTACGAGTCCCGTCATCGTACACAATATCATGGTGTCCACAAAAATTTCTAAAACACCCCAGAGTCCGGCACCTGCAGGATTTACATGCTCCATGCCGGCATAGCTGATCGGCGCCGTCCCACATCCACCCTCGTGGGAAAATACACCTTTGGCACATCCATGCCGCAGTGCAGCAGAAAAAAGTGTCGCACCAATACCGCCGCCAGCCGCACGAAAAGAAAACGCTTCCGAAAAAATACGTGCACACACCGTCCCAAGCATTTCCCGATGCATGATCAAGATCATCAGCGAAAAAATACAATAACCTGCACAAAAAAACGGAATGGCAATGGAAGTAAATTTTGTCAACCGCCGACGATCGGAAAAAATCAAAAATAGCGCTGCAAACAGCATCATTGCCGCCGTAACATACGGCGGTAACCCACCGATGATGTTGACCGCATCTGCCGCCGCACGAATCTGAATCAGATTACCCAGGCAAAAAGATGCGACCAAACACAATATCGCAAAAAAAGCTGCCGCCCGTTTTCCCCATCGTTTGTTTGTAAAGGCGGTGGGAATATAGTACATGGGTCCACCGTGATATCCATCCTCTGACTTGATTCGGTGCGCTGTACTCAAATAAATCTCTGCGTATTTGACCGGCATCATGCATATGGCGCTCATCCACATCCAAAATAGTGCCCCCGCCCCGCCGTACCGGAGCGCCACCGCAACTCCAACAATGTTACCCACGCCCAGTGTTCCGGCCAACGCCAGTGTCAGCGCACGAAATCCCCCCTCACCGCCACGCATGGCGCGCAATGCTTCCACCGGCCGCCGTAATAGTCTGCCGCCCAGCATTCCCCACATCACCAAACCGGCAATACATAAAAATACCGGAAATGCCGGACCGAAAATATAGCGATTGATTCCTTGTAACCATCTCATCAAAACCGTTGCTCCGTATCGTTTGATTTCAACAGTATATATGTCCCATCCGCATTTTTTATTATCTTCCCATTTCCGTTTTCCTTTGTTCCCGCAGTTGTTTTGAAACCGTTGGTTGCGATGTACCATTCCGTGACAATGATGTACATGATTTTGATATGACGCTGACGGAAAAAAATGAAAAGAACACATCCTCAAACATCCCCATATTCCAAGCCATCTTCTATTTTACTTCTTATACCCTCTTTGGATATCTGTTTTTGTCCGTGTTTGCAATTGGTTTGGTGATATTGTTTTATTTCTCTTTTTGTCATTTTGATACATTCTCTCCCTCATTCCCTCCCGCATTCACGCCGCATTTCTTTGTCATTTTGCAATTCCGAAAAATAGCATGTTTCGACAAAATCAAGCAGTCTCATGGTTCGCCGGATGTTATCATGGGAAAATATGTTAATAAATTGTTAAATGTGAAAAAAAGCCCTTGATTTTTATGCACGGCGGTGTACAATAAGAGTCAAGGGTTAGCACTCAAAGCACTTGAGTGCTAAATCTATCACTCTCAAAGGAAAAGGACCGCATCATTTGAGCGGCCGTATATGAGGAGGAATGAGTATTATGACGATTAAACCGTTGCAAGACCGCGTCGTGGTTAAGATGCTGGAAGCAGAAGAAACGACAAAAAGTGGTATCATTCTCACAGCAAGTGCCAAAGAAAAACCCCAGGTAGCCGAGATCATCGCAGTTGGCCCGGGCGGCATGGTAGATGGCAAAGAGGTTCAAATGACACTGACACCGGGACAGAAAGTGATCATGAGCAAATATGCCGGCACAGAAGTGAAATGTGATGATGAGGAGTATATCATCGTCCGTCAGAGCGACATTTTGGCAGTTGTGGAATAAACACAACAGAAACGAAAATGCGATCCGTGCAGTATTGTGAAGCTTTACATCACATACGGCGCACACAAACAGATTGAAGCACACACAAAGGAGATGCAAAATCATGGCTAAAAATATTATGTATGGAACCGACGCAAGAAATGCGTTGCTCGCCGGGGTTGATAAACTGGCCAATACCGTAAAAATCACATTGGGCCCGAAAGGCAGAAATGTTGTATTGGATAAAAAATACGGCACGCCGTTGATCACCAATGATGGTGTCACCATTGCAAAAGAAATTGAATTGGAAGATCCCATGGAAAATATGGGTGCATCTTTGGTAAAAGAAGTTGCAACAAAAACAAATGATGCAGCTGGTGACGGTACCACCACCGCTACTTTGTTGGCGCAGGCATTTATTCATGAAGGTATGAAAAATATTGCCGCCGGCGCAAACCCGATCATTTTGAGAAAAGGCATTCAAAAGGCCGTTGACGCAGCCGTACAAAGCATGAAGTCCCACAGCAAGGTTGTGGATGGAACCAAAGATATCGCACGTGTCGGCACGGTGTCTGCAAGCGATGAAGTAATCGGTACGCTGATTGCAGACGCAATGGAAAAAGTCACCAGCGACGGCGTGATCACTGTAGAAGAGTCGAAATCTGCAGAAACCTATTCCGAGGTTGTCGAGGGTATGCAGTTTGACCGCGGTTATCTCTCACCTTATATGGTAACAGATACAGATAAGATGGAAGCGGTGCTGGATGATGCTTACCTGTTAATCACAGATAAGAAAATCTCTAACATTCAAGATATTTTGCCGTTGCTTGAACAGATCGTTCAATCCGGCAAGAAGTTGTTGATCATCGCCGAAGATGTTGAAGGCGAAGCGCTGACCACTTTGGTTCTGAACAAATTGCGCGGAACATTTACTTGTGTCGCTGTCAAAGCACCCGGCTTTGGTGACAGAAGAAAAGAAATGCTGCGTGATATCGCTATTTTGACCGGTGGCGAAGTGATCACCGAAGAGTTGGGTCTGGAATTGAAAGATACGCAGATTACACAACTCGGCCGCGCACGTCAAGTCAAAGTCACCAAAGAAAACACCATCATTGTTGACGGTGCAGGCGATAAACAGGAAATTCAGAATCGGATCGGCCAGATCAAATCTGAGATTGAAACCACTACTTCCGACTTTGACCGCGAGAAATTGCAAGAACGTTTGGCAAAACTCAGCGGAGGCGTTGCCGTTATTAAAGTCGGCGCTGCTACCGAAACTGAGATGAAAGAAAAGAAACTGCGCATTGAGGATGCACTCAACGCAACCAAAGCTGCTGTAGAAGAGGGCATCATCGCCGGCGGCGGCACTGCATTTTTGAATGTCATCGAGGATGTGAAGAAATTGCTTGGCGACGTCGAGGGCGACGAAAAGACGGGTGTGCAAATTGTCATCCGTGCACTGGAAGCACCGGTTCGTCAGATTGCCGCAAATGCAGGGTTGGAAGGTTCTGTCATCGTTGATAAAATTATGAGCAGCGGCAAGATTGGTTACGGTTTTGACGCTTATCACGAGACGTATTGTGACATGGTCGAAGCTGGTATCGTTGACCCGACCAAGGTATCCCGTTCTGCATTGCAGAATGCCGCATCCGTCGCTGCTACGGTACTGACCACAGAAGCGATTGTGGGCGATATCAAGGAAGAAAAGGCAGAGGCAGCAATGCCCAACGCCGGCGGTATGGGCGGAATGTATTGATTCTACCAATACCAACAAGGATTGCACTCACGCATAAAATCCACGAATATTATTCGTATCATCAAAAGCTGCGGCACCAAACATTTCCGTGCCGCAGCTTTTTTGTATCAAGAAAACCGACAGAAAACGCATGCTTTCTGTCGGTTTTTGTTCTGTCAATCCAAAAATATTTTACACAGTCGTAGATTCTTATAGCACTTCATCATGGGAAACGGGTAACGACCAAAGCGACTGAACAAAGCGCTCAATTTGTTCAAAACCAAACGCGTAACTATCATCTTTCCACGCACGGCGCATGGCATCGAGCCACATCTCAACATCAAATTTTCCAATAGAGGATCGCTCTCCGTTCTGCCGCAACGCAAATGTATGTAACATCTCAATTTCACCGACAGCCACATACAGATCATTGATTTTCTTGTCCCCGCGTCCAAGGTTTTCCAACGTTTGATACAGCTTGTGGCAGGATTGAATGTGCGCTTGACACATTTTTACATCAGCTTCAAAATATCGTGCTGTATGCGGATCTTTTCGTACATATGAAGCATTATACCATTCCACCACGTGTTTCCAGTCCACATGTTCCTCCAGCATCGAAATTTCACGCATCAAATCAGCCATGTTATCGTTTCTAACGCCAAACAGCTGCCGTGAAAAAGAACGGTCAAATGCATCATCCATGTGTGTTGTTTCCGCGTTCCATCCTGCTTCTGCCCCAACCGCCATTTCCAACATCGCACCGGTAAGTGAACAAATATTCCCGTAATCGCCCCAATTGGTGTTCATAAAACCGCAAGCCCCGCGCCGATACCCTTCCTTTGCCATATTGCAAATATTTTCCGCAGCACATCCATCATTTCCGATAAACCGATTCCAAGTAGAAGTCCCCGCACAAACATATTGTTTGCACCCAAGGCGAGTAAATAAATCGATATCTTTCACGGGCACTTGCGGGTCGTAACACCAGTTCAAAAATGTGATATTTGCGGGCAAGTTTGCAATTTTTTCCGGATGATGCAGTACAATGTCGCCCCACATCATCACTTCTTTTCCTGAAGATTGTACATGTTGTACCAATTGCGAAACAAAGTCAAAATACAGCGCACCCACATCCCGGCCAGTATTTTTTCCACGTCCCAGATCAAATGTTTCATCACAGCATATGTTAAACTTTTTCGATCGACATAGACCGATGGTCTGATCGATCATAGAAAACACTGTCAATCGTGCATTTGGATGAGAGGGATTGATTGTATGATGCGCCATTTTTTCAATCCAGTACATGTTTTTCGGCTGATACCCTTCCAGCTCACATAAATACTGATATTTTTTGCTTTGGAGCAAACGGTACAAATGGCCAAAACAAGATACAGACGGTACCAATTCCACAAAATGCATCCAGCAGTACTGATCCAACTCCATGATCTGCGCAGCGGAAAGCGTTTCCCCCGCATGCATTTCCCCATCCAATTCCAAAAAAGGAAAGGCATCTTCCAAATACAATTGTAAACTGTTGATTTTCAGCATGCTCAAGGTATCGCATAAACGTTTGAGCGTCTTTACATGAGGCACACGCCCGCGTGAAATATCCTGATAAAACACACGATTCGGAAAATCCGGCTTGTCCGATAACGTAAATGCAGGCAGTGTCACTCCATTTTGCTGATCCAATATTTGCCGCAGTGTTACAATGGCATAATACACACCGCGCATCCCCTTGCCGCTCAAACGAACGATTTCTTGTTTCGCGATCAATTCATACGCCTCATCATCCTCTTTTCCACCTGAAAGCGTAATTTCAATCTCCCCCGGTTTTGCAGGTCTTTGATAAACCGCAACGAATTTTCCGCTCAGACGAGAAAGATCTTTGCTTAGTTCCTGTGCCGCCGCAACAATGCGTACGTCACATTGCAAAGACACCGCAATATGACGCCCTGCCAGACAAACCGATTGTCCTGCATCTTCGCAATATTCTTTTGGCTGCGGGATCAACTCAATCATGGCTCCATTCCTTTCTATCGTGCAATGTGATAACCCACAGATTGATTATATCAAACAAAAAGCCTTTTGTCTGTAATTTTTTTGTTATTTACAAAAGTTCTTATACAAACCATCAAACCGCAGTTAGCATTGAAAAATGGCACAAGGGAAAAAATTAAACAAAAAAAGCAGGTAACACCACATGCCTTACGCAATGGTATTCCTGCTCTTTTATTTCTGAACTTTGTGTCATAATCACACGCGCTAAAAACAACAACGCAATAACGGCATTTGACCCAAATCAGCCCGCCGTAATAACGCTTACACGTTTTTTGTTGTTTTTGGTGCGTTCAAATTTTACTACACCATCTACCAGCGCATACAGCGTGTCATCCGATCCCTTGCCTACATTCACGCCGGGATGTACATTGGTGCCCCGCTGTCTGACGATGATGTTACCGGCAATTACCGGTTGTCCGTCTGTTTTTTTGACACCCAGCCGTTGCGCGTTACTGTCACGGCCGTTTTTGGTAGAACCGACACCTTTTTTGTGTGCAAAAAACTGCAAACCCAGTCTTAACATCGCTTGATTCCCTCCGTTTATTTACTGTAATTTTTCGCCTTGGCAAATCATCCGTTCTGCCGGCAAATACAAAAAACAAATCTTTGTGCGCATAACACGGTATGACGTATCAAACATAAAACCCATGCCATGCCTCTCCAACCATCGTTCACCCGTCAAACTCTTTTTCAATCAGTGAAACATCCAGATAGTCGTAGTAGTCTTCCAACATATCCATCAGTTGCAGATAATATCCGTAAAACAAACCCGAAACAGCAAATTGCTTTGGCTCGCTTTCCGTATCATCCGACGGTAAGGCATCTGCACATCGCACCGTGACATCTGTGGTTTTCTCATCAATCTGATAATCCACTGTCGCGGCATATACCACTTCTGCCGTGTTGATCACCAACATGGTCATGGCAGACACAGCGGCACACACGATATCGTCTCCGCTCTCTGCATACGCAGCATGACCGCTTTCCGAAAACCCCCACACTGCATTTCCCTGACGAAAAAATTTGACTTGAATCATCGTTTTCCTCCCGCGCGCCGCATATCTGCATGTTATCTCAAACGACGCATTGCAAACATCTGTTTTCTGCCATCAGACCGCATATCACGCATCTTACGTCAGCCCGGCCGCGGTAGAAACGACTTAGAGATTGATCTTCTCGATCTGAACTTTGGTGTAGGGTTGTCTATGACCGATTTTCTTCTTTTCGCCCTTTTTGGGTTTATATTTCATGACGTAAATTTTTTTGCCGCGGCCATTTTTGACAACGCTTGCGCTCACGCTTGCGCCCGCAACAACAGGCGTTCCCACCTGAAAAGTCTCACCGTCCGAAACAGCAAACACACGATCAAATGTAACGGTGTCACCGTCTGCCGCATTCAACTTTTCGACGAAAACGACGTCTCCTTCCTGTACTTTGTATTGCTTTCCGCCAGTTTCAATAATTGCAAACACGAAAAGCACCTCTCTTTCTCAATAAGACTCGCTAATGCAGGCAGCACCATTGGTACATTTACAAGCCTGCCATTAAGCGGCAGATTATTATACCATACAAGAAATATGCTTGTCAAGTGTTTTTTCGATTTTATTCCCCGTTATTAACGCCTGTTACTTTTTACGAAGCGTTAGCATGAGACATATGATTTTTTGTGAGTGCGTTGATTTGCAAAGTTGGATTTTTATCGGATTTTACGCTTTTACATTCAAAAGAGTCGTAACAATGCTTTTTATTTTACTTTCCAATAATTTCAACTGTTCTTTTACGGGTGCAGAATTAAGGTAAGCATTCAGAATAATCTTTGCCGCATGTTTGATATTTTTTTGTTACAATTTGTCGAAAGATTTTATTTTTTTATCGAATGTATTTACAAAGTTTGAAAAATGTGGTATAGTGTTTTTACCAAAAACAATCAAATAAATTTAAGTATGAATATCGACTTCGGCAATTACGTAAGTATATAATTTAATTCATACATATCGGTTGTTTGTGGTAATTCAACCAACTTACGTTTTTGCAGTGGACGTGACCTTGGTTGCGTCCACATTTTTTATTTGGAGGTATCTATATGGAATGTCCTCATTGCGGAAAGCAAATTGAAAATGGTTCTAAAGAATGTAAATTTTGTGGTATGCCTGTTGTTGGACCGGAGGGTATGAATCTTGCTGAGTATATAGCTAAACAAGAAGAGGAAATAAAGCAAGAAGAAGCAGAAACAGACGCAAATCAAGCATATGTTTCAATAAAGGCATGCGCCACTTATAATTTTTTTACCATTTTAGGTGTTATTTGCTTGGTTTTATCTTTTATTGGAGCAATCATTGTGTCTGAAGAATTATCCGGGGAAGCTGCATTTGCTGTATTTGTTATCCTTGCTTTAAATGCTTTCTTATATTTTTGTTTGGGTTCGATTGCCCAAAAAGTTCATGAAATGCATATTAAGCTCGGAGAACTGTACAATAGATTGCTCAGTAATGAGACAGAGAGTGAGACAGAGAATGAGACAGAAAAATTTGATCTAAATTAAAATGATATATATTTTTTTGGAGGGAATAGTTATGGTATGTCCAAAATGTGGTTCTTATGTTGAAAACAAGGATTTAGTTTGTGAAAATTGCGGATATAAAATAGAAGAAACACAGACTAATTACGGACAAACAAAAGCAGAAAATTACTATAAAAAGCAATGGAAGGGTTCAAATGTTTTCATTGGATGTTCTATTTTTTTATTATTTTAGCTGTAGTGTTTTTCATCTTTTCAATTACCAAATTAGATATATTGATTGTACTTTTAGGCGAATTATCATTCATTGTTAACGCATTATTTTTTTATTATTTAAGTTATATTGCTCAAGAAACACATGAAACAAATATTATGGTTGAGGAAATGTACAAAAGAGAAAAGAGGTAAAAGGCAATTCCCAATCACCGTCATCGCTTGTAAAACTACCCTGTGCTTCAAGCATACTTTCATTTCCTGCAATTCCAAGCGCTTTTGGTATTTGCTTTTGAATGTTGTTTTATGTTTCGATGTAGTCTTTTTCAAGGGTATCTAATCCCTTGATATCAACACGGAAAAATCCTATGTTATCACCCTCTTTATAAAACAAAACACCCGCCCCGCTCGTATAAGAGAGGGATGGGTGTCTTTTCATTTAGGCAGAAAACTGTTTCAAATCAAATTGTTGGCTCGGCGGCATGCCGTTACCGTATTTTGCAAGAGCATGGTAATGGTCATCGGTCCCACTCCGCCGGGCACGGGGGTGATATAAGAAGCTTTGGGCGCGACCGTATCAAAGTCGACATCGCCTGCCAGTTTTCCGTTTTCCAAGCGGTTCATGCCGACATCGATGACCACCACACCGTCTTTGACCATATCACCGCGCAAAAAGTGCGCTTTGCCAATCGCAACCACAATAATGTCCGCTTGGCGTGTAATTTCTTCCAAATGCTGTGTTTTGGAATGACAGATCGTCACCGTCGCGTTTTTATGGAGCAAAAGCATTGCCTGGGGTTTCCCCACAATGTTTGAACGGCCAATCACCACCGCGCGCTTGCCGCTCACATCGATCTGTGCCTCCTCCAGCAGCGCCATCACACCTGCCGGTGTACAAGGCACATAGTCAAAATCGCCGATCATGATTTTTCCCACGTTGACCGGATGGAATGCATCCACATCTTTCTCCGGTAAAATCGCGTTGATCACCTGATGTTCGTCCAAATGGCGCGGCAACGGGAGCTGCACCAAAATGCCGTGCACATCGCTGCGTGCATTCAGCGTATCGATCAATGCCATCAGTTCTTGTTGTGTGGTCTCTTTTGGCAAAGCAAATGTCTGTGCCGCAATTCCAACCTCTTTACATGCTTTTTCTTTGTTGCGTACGTATACCTGAGAAGCCGGATCGTCCCCCACAATTACCACAGCCAGCCCCGGCTGATATCCTTTTTGTCGCAGCTGGTCAATCTGCGCACGCAACCGTTCCCGAATCTTTGCGGCCGTCTCTTTTCCGCTGATGATTTGTGCCATGATATGTAATTCCTCCCACGTTGTTTGTCAAATCAATTTACTCATATCAAACTTATTATTTCTTTTGATCCGCATCATCGGATGTATGTTGTGTTGTACATGCATCATTTTTGTCGGCATGCACGCAAGTTTCTTCCGTGTTCACGTTGTCCGCATCACCCATGTCAGTTGTCGGGGAAATGGGCGGTTCCGTCTTATCTACCACGGCAGAACCCACGTCCGTATCATCTGCTTTCTTTGCCAAAACAGGCATATGCCAAAGCGGACGCGGAGAAACATGGCAATAAATCCACATAACAAGTCCGCACAAAAAACACAACAGTCCCACCAGTTGAGAAATCCGGATGGTCCCTACATATAAACTATCCGTACGCAATCCTTCGATCAGCATCCGACCAAATCCGTACCACGAAAGATATCCCCAAAAGATCTGTCCGTCACGTCGCCGATGCTTCCATGCCGCATGCAGCAACAAAAAGCCGATCAAGTTCCAAATCGACTCATACAAGAAGGTCGGGTGCACATAAAGAAACGACCCATCCATGCGCTCTATTCCCATGCGGCAAAACAGATTGGAAAACAGATCGGTCGTGTCAAAGGTCCAATGGAAAAATGAATATTGCGTCAGAGAACCATATGCCTCGGCATTTGCAAAATTCCCCCATCGTCCTATGATCTGACCGATCATCACAGCCGGTGCAACCACATCAGCCAAAGAAAGAAAGCGGATTTTTTTGATGCGGCACATCACAAATACTGCCAGTCCGCCACCAATGACTGCACCATAAATGGCAAGTCCACCGTTCCACAGTGCAATCACATCGTAAAAACTGTGATACCTTCCCTCTCCAAGGGTTGTTAACACATAATAGATTCTTGCACCGATCACACCACAAATCACCGTCGGAATTGCGATGTCCAAAATTGTGTCCCCATCAATTCCCAAACGTTGTGCGCGACGGAAAACATACAATACCGCCAACACGATGCCAACGGTGATAATAATCCCGTACCATGTCACAGTTATATTTCCAATTTGCAGCGCGATCTTGTTGATATGCAATTCATTGATACCAAGTCCCGGAAATGAGATAACGTTTTCCATGTTGTCTCCCTTCTTGCAATCTCCGTAATCATGCGGTCATGCACCAGCACACGTGCCGTTATACACAGACAATTATTTATGCCTGTGGTGCTTCTTGCTGCGCGTATGGATATAATACACTTGCACTGGTCTGTGTGGATACAAACATAGCGTTTAGTACCTTTTCCACATCCTCCATGGTCACCTGTGCCATATCGTCAATCTCATCAAAAATGTCATAGCCGTCCAAAACTGCGTCCATACAGGCCGTTGCCATTTCTTCTGTCGAATCAAACGCCGTGACATCTTGCGCATACAACATGCGTTTTGCACGCAAAAAAGCACGCTTGTCAAGACCTTGTTTTTGCGCCTGTGCAAAGCAAGCACAAATTCGATCCCGCACCTTCATCGGATCGTCGCACAGCGCATAGATGCATGCGTATGCATACGTTTCACTCATTTCGTAATATGAACGCATGGCAAGCACATCACCGTTTTCATACAAATCGTTGTACAACGCGCTGCTCTTTCCGAATAACATCTCTAACAGCACATCGACCGCAGCAGCTTTTTTGCTGCGTTTTGCCGGCGTGTCCGGCACATCGTTATCCTTGATTCCCACATACAACAATGGTTGCGCAATATCCGCATAATCAACCACCAAATCCCGTACCACCGCACGTGGCTCTTCAGGATACCGGCGTTGTACCGGAAGTGCTGTTTTTTCCTGCTTTGGCAGTACCTCATCTGCAATCTGCAACACCTTTTCCGGGGTCACATCGCCGCACACGACCAGTACCATGTTGTCCAAGCGATAAAATGTTTGATAACACTGATATAAAATCTCAGGCGTAATCGCAGCGATGGATTCAATGGTTCCGCCGATGTTACGTCGACATGGATGATTTTGATACATCGCCTCCAGAAGATTGTAAAAAATCTTTTGTCCCGGCTCATCCAGATACATCCGCAATTCTTCCCCAATGATTCCCTGTTCTTTCTGCACATTTTGCGGTGTAAAGTAGGGATGCGTTACAAAGGTAAGCAGCACACGCAAATTGTCATAGACATGTTCCGTGGCACTGAACAAATATGCGGTTTTATCAAATGACGTATAAGCGTTTGCATTGCCGCCAAACCGCGCATATTTGGCAAACGTGTCCTCCCCGTCCTCATTTTCAAACATTTTATGTTCCAGAAAATGAGCAATTCCATCCGGGACTGTCACTTCTTCCCCGCTTTCACCGGGAACAAAGATATTGTCAATGGAACCATATTTGGTGGCAAAAAGCGCATAGACCGTTGACAGCTTTTTGGGCATCACGTAGATGCGAAGCCCTGATGCGTGGGTGAGGTGAAAATAGTGCTCCCCCATTCGCTCATGCTTTTGCCATTTCATTTCACCCATCGGTTTTTTCCTCCTCATCATTTGCCACAGTGCCTTTCGCCGCGTGCAAAAAATAGACGGTATCCAGACTCACCGCGCTCGCCGCCTCTAATACATCCTGCGGTGTAACACGTTGTATCTGTCCAATTGCTTGTTCAAAGGAGCATGGCACGCCGGCAAGTACGCGTTGAGAATACCATGCGATCATGGAGGCGGCATCATCGGATATTTCGCGATAGGCATTACACAGCGATCGTTTGGCATTTTCCAGTTCTTCCTGCGTCACTTGCGTCGTCTGCAATGCATGCAGCTGACGCAAAATCTCTGCTTCTGCCTCTTCTTTTTTTTCATTTTCCACGCCGCTGATTACCGTCATCAATCCTTTCAGCGCCTCGGTGGAAGAGGAACAATAATAACAAAGCGAAAGCTTTTCCCGTACATTCATAAACAGGCGAGAGGACGGAGAACCACCGAAAATTTCATTCATGACGGACAGTTTGTAATAATCCGCATCGCCCAACACTTTTCCCGTACGGAACCCCACCGTCAGCTTGCCCTGATTGACCGGCATGTCTTGCGTCACACGATGCACAGGCGCTTGTGCGTGCCGCACCACTTGTGTGCTTGGCACAAGCAACGTCCCGCGCGTCTGCGCTTCAAACGCATGCCCCAGATGTGCCGAAAATTGTGATATCTCCATACGCCCCACGTAGTAAATCTCTACAGGTGCGCTTTGCAGCAATGTCTGATAGTAGGTGTAAAGATCTTTCGGCGTCAGTTTTTCGATTCCTTCGATCGTGCCGTTTTCATCCAACCCATACGCCTCATTGCGACACATTTCTTTGATCCCCTGTTTGTAGGCGTATATGGTCTTGTTGTTAATTTGCGCGCGGATGGCATCACACATGTTTTTTTGTTCCAACGAAACAATCTGTGGATCAAACGCACCGTCTTTTACCAGCGGATGAAATATGATTTCTTTGAGCACTTCCAGTGTCCCACCAAACACGTCCGTATCATCCGGCACAAAAGCGTTATCCAGAAAGCTCACATCAAAGCTGAGCACCTGGCGTTCCCCGCGCTTCTGCACACGTGTGGTAATGGAGGCAGCATATAATTCTGCCAAGGCCTCGTTGAGCAAGCGCAATGTCGGATATCGTTCACATCCGTGTCCCAGAACCGATAGCAGCAACGCATATCCGGAAACGGTATCCGCCGCAAGCGGCACAAGAAACTGAACGGTCAAATGATTGGTTTTGAAGCGATCGTCAAACAGCCAATGCAGTCGAATCCCGTTTGATATTTGCAATTGATGTGGCAGCATATTGAAATCCTTCCTTTGGTTGTTTTCCCTTTATCAGTAAAATATGAAAAATCAGATGATGCATAAACAGAAATAAAGTGCAGTATCATCACACATCTTTTCGACTTTTGCAAAGCTTGAAATATATAAAGAACAACTCACATGTTTCACATCAGGCAACACACGGCCGAAATTACCGTCACATTTTGCCTTATGCCTTTTTCCCTGCCTTTTGTTGTTTTTCCACCCAAGCGCGGTACAACATGTCTTTCACATAAACGCCATGACTTTCGGTCGGCGTGAAATTCTCCATTTCTTTTAACAGGCACGGCCCGGCATAGCAGTCAAAATCCCACGCACAATAGCTGAATTTGTTTTCCTCAATCCAGCGGATCAGTTTTGGCATCCAAACCTCATGCGGTTCGCGCGGAATACACGCAGGCCCCAGATCCATGGCAGTTCCCTGATGACCAAATTCCCCAATCAGGAGCGGATGGGTCGGCACAACTGAAGCAAAATCCGCATCCCAATCCAAGCCGTTCCACGGATAAATATGCGCATCCATAATAATGCCGTTTCCCCCGCGATCGTCGACATCCCATCCAATGGCAGGACCGATGGTGCTGCTTGCCCAAACAAGGCCACCTAAAACAACCGGATTTTTCGCTCCCGTGTCACGCACGGCATCGATCAATTGTTGCATACCCGCCGCCTGAAAACACATACCACCTTGTTCCAGCCAACCGCCGTCACGCCAAACTTCCCAAGAAATATCTTCCGGTTCATTGTACAGATTATATAGAACATACGGATGATTGGCGTACCGTTTTCCAATATCACGCCAGAATGTCACCGTATTCAGATCTGCCATACGCGGCGCCCCATCTGTCCGTTTTCCCCATATACCATAGTCACCATAGTGCGCATCCAAAATCACATAATTGCCATCTTTGGTGATAAAATCCACCAGCTTGTCCAAAATTGCACGGTATTCCTCTTTGGTATATGCCTTGTCATATCCAAACCATCGATCCTGGCTCAGCGGTAAGCGTATAGTATCCGCATGCCATTCTTCCAACGCCACGCGCACAATGTCAAAAATACCTGAGTTGTCGCTCCAACACTCCAATCCGTTTCGATTTACGCCGTGGAGCACCACGTCTTCTCCGGTCGCTTCATCGACCAAACGTCCGTTTTGTTCTTTCAGCATATAGTATGACCGTTTCCTTTCCAAACATAAGTGTTTTATCGTGAGTTTTGTAATAGATACAAGCATTTACCATGCTTTTTCACATCGCAGATACCCCGAAATGATTCCGAATGTTTTATTTAACTGCGCTTTGTGCCACGTTGCAATTCTGCTATGCTCCAAGATTGAATATTGAAACAACCTTCATTTTGATTGCCACAAACATCTAGCCATCACATTTCGTCATGTTAGAGCCATTACAACAAATATCGGCGCAACCAGTTACAGCACAACGATACCCATTGTCCACAGTGCAATTGATCGGGATCTTTCCCGTCTCCCATCCCGATGCCGTGCGGCGAATGGGGAAAAATATGTACTTCGCACGGAATGTGCTTTTCGCAAAGCGCTTTTGCCATACCCAGTGTATTTTGTACCGATACACATGCATCATCTTCAGAATGCCATAAAAACACAGGCGGACAGTCCGACGGAATGCAGTCCTCACAGGAAAGCGCTGCAGTAAGCGCAGTACCATCGCCGTTTCCGAACAACACTTCCCGTGTCCGTTCATGCGTCACACCATCGTGCATGGAAATGACCGCATAGCATAAAACACCAAAATCCGGGCGCGCCGAGCATTCGTCGATTTCATCTCCGGCTTCCTCTTCCCGTCTCTCCATATAGTGTGTCAGTGCAAGGGCGGCAAAATGTCCTCCCGCTGAAAAACCCATGATTCCAATCTTGTCCGGATCCACACCCCACGCCGATGCATGAAAACGCACCACACGCACTGCACGCGCGCCATCGAGCTGCATCACCGGATAGTGATAAGGGGAGATGCGATAAAACAAAACAGCAGCATGAATGCCGTTTTCATTGAACATGCGCGCAACATCCCGTCCCTCATGATCTGCCGAGAGGGCTTCATACGCCCCACCGGGACAAATGATCACAAACGGTGCCGCTTGTTTTGCCTTTGAAGAAAGATACACTTCCATATAAGGTTTTTGTCCCGCTTCTTGTTCAAACAGCGGTATGTTTGTTTCCCAAAGTGGTACGATTTGCATCTGGAATCCTCCATATATTTTCTGTAGTTATACTCATGCCTGTTCTTTCAGCTGTTGCTTTAATTCTTTTGGTACATCACCCTGATATCGATATGCTTTCAGGTTCATATCGCGGTGATAAATCATGATATCGTCTATGGATTCTCCCTGATAATTTAAGTGCAGCCATAAGGTCCCCACATCCTGCAAATCCACATCATAAAAATGAATCCGTGCAAACCGATACATCCAGTGCTGCTCTTCCGATAAGATATCGCCTTGCAGCGTCTGCATATGAGACGCAGGAACCTCAGACACCGTGTCCTCCCCGCTGTTCAGATTCAAAACAATGTCGAACGGAAATAACGTATCCTCAGGAAGCGTCTGTGCCATCGGATCACGTGCATTATAATACACGGTCAACTGCAACTCTCGACTTTCTTCCACATAGTATACATATCGCACCTGCAAAAAACCCGTGTCCGAAATATAGGACAAAAGACTTGGCTCGTTGACATGCAATTCTCCATTACATGCAAGATAGGCCGAAGACGTCGTATCCGTAAACGTCAAATCCCGCATCACACCGCGTGGAACGGAAATAAACATACGCACCAATAGCACAACAAACAGGGAAAGCAACACTGCCGCAATCAGACCTCTTATGGTCCATTTGCGTATTTTTTGGGCACGTGTCGGTTCAAAATAGACTTCTTCTTCCACTTGCAGTTCCTCCATTTGGCACGTAAGCGGCAATCATTTTGCATTTTTTCATCGTGGTAGAATATTTTACCACACAAAGGGCAGAAAATCAAGATAAGACCAACAACCAAACCATGTCTTTTTCCGTTTCCGTTTCTGATCATTTCTTTTTATCATACCGCATCTTTATCATAAGAATTCTCGTATGTAATGATCCTCTTTTTTATTCTTCCCATACCTCTTTGGTATCTGCATGTTTCATATGTACCGTCAGAAAAAACATACATTGTTTGAAAGTATAAAAAAATCAATAAAAATTCTTTTTTCTTTTCGTTCAATCAAACCATGTCACAACAAAAAGGCGGAATGCCAAATACCGGCACCCCGCCCGCAAATTGAAAATTTGCACGTTTCATTTTTTGTATTTTACGGGAAATGTTTGTTTGCACATTTATTCAACGATTACGGCTGTTCCGCTTGCCGTCACCATCAACATCCCGTTGTCTGTCCCCAGCACTTCATAATCGATATCAATCCCCACAACAGCATTGGCGCCACGTTCCATGGCGCGTTGTTCCAGTTCTGCAAGGGCTTGCTCACGCGCATGGGTCAGTTCTTCCTCATATGAAGCAGATCGTCCCCCGAAAAAGTTGCGCAATCCTGCGGTGAAATCTTTCAAAAAGTTCACCCCAGAAATCACTTCGCCAAATACTATGCCTTGATAAGAAACGATGTTTTTCCCCTGAATTCCCGGTGTGGTTGTTAAAATCATGATGTGATCCTCCCGTCATATGGTCCATATTTTTATTTTTTCATCCATATAGTCCAACAATCAGTTGCGCCTGTTCGTTTGTTCGATTAAGCGCTTGCAGTATATCATATTTTGTCATACCTGTCAATTTCAGCTAGCATGTTGAAATACTCTTCCCTGTGCTGCTTCTCTTTTAATTAATGGCAGTGAAAGCTGCACCCATTGTCTTTCACAAAATTATGTACCACGCGCCAAATGCCCTATTTTTCTACCAGTGTATCCGGAGCACATTGCTGGATGATGCTCCTTTTTCACACGGCTCCGTGTCTTGGAAAAATACCATTGTTTTCCCTTTTTTCATGTTTTTTCGACTTTTGGGGTAATTAAACTTTGTTTTTCCTTGTTTTTTCAACGTTTTTTCCGAAAAAGTGTTTGACATTTTGCACAAAAAGTGATACATTCATTATAGTAGGTTCCATCTATAACATGCAGGAGTGATCGATATGAACCATCATACCCCCGGCGACAATCTTTCTGTCATCAACCGGAGCAATCTGCATGCCAATCACTACACAAAAAGTCTGATCCAAGAGGCACTGCGCGTCCATCTGTTTACCCCGGCGGAAGTGGATGATTTGCATATGCAGATCATGGGACAATTGGAACAGTTGCTGCGAAATACCGAAACAGACGACGCCGGACAAGCCGTGGACCGTCAACAAGATGCGAGCGCATTGCTACAGGGAATCTTTTTTTCCTTAGACACAGCGCTTTTGGCGCATCATGACCCCATGTACGCCTTGGCTCAGTTGCAAACCGGAAGTGTTACAGAACTGTATTATACGGGCCGTAAATTGCTCAAAAGCCATTATTATGAAACCGTCGCATTATGGGTGCGAGTCAAGCATACTGCCTCCCCCTATGTTCCCGATGTCTATACGCATACTGTGCAAAACGAAATTCGTACCGTTTTACGGCAATGGGATCCCCAGCGATGCGATCAAACACCACCCCAATACACGTATCCACTGGCAGACGAAGCTTGGCAAAACGGCAACGGAATCTTTGCCACCAAAAACTATTTGTTGGCACTTTTGGCGGAAAATCGTTTTTGTTCTCATTTTCCGGATCCTCCCGCCCCCGCCGATTCTCCCAATCTTTTCAGCCGTTATGCTGTTCCTGTCATGATTCGCGCGGCGCTCGGCCGTTTTCCAACCCCTGCCCCCTTGCGGGAAGAAGAACACCGCGCACTGAAATACCGTCTAAAAAAACGCCGTCCAAACGAAGTGCGCATGTTGTTCTGTTCCATCGTTCCCGCTCTTTTGCATGATTTATACGGGGCACAGTGCACACCGAAAGACGCACAATATTGCAAACACTATGCGCTGCAGCTCTCCGAGCGACTGATGCAGCATTTAGCAGCCGAGCAATTGTAAAATTAGTATTGGCAGACGCTTTCCCCGTGTTTGATCCAAATGAATTCGGAATGCTTTTTTCTTTCCAACACATCCGAAAAAATTGTTCCGACCAAAGAGCAAAATTCTACCAACATTCGTTATAAAAAAGTTACACCAACCCCTTGCTTTTTTTTGCACTTTCTTGTATGATAAGAATACTTTCCGCCGAAAGAAATAAGGACCATCGAACCGGTGGTTGCGTACCATCGAACGTGTGTCTGTTTTGCTTTTTATTTGCAAGAAGAGAAAGGAGATGATCTCATGGCAAAAGAGGGCGACAAAACAATTACGTTCTCCATCGGAGATGACAAAGAGGAAGAAATGAAGCAGATTTTGCAATCGGTTTATCTTTCTCTGAGTGAAAAAGGATATAACCCCATCAATCAGATCGTGGGATACATCCTGTCTCAGGATCCAACTTACATTACCAACTATAACAACGCCCGCGGTTTAATTCGCAAAATCGACCGGGACGAGTTGCTCAATCATCTTGTAAAAAATTACCTGGGGCTGTAACGTGTTATTCACCGTGTACATCTGTTTTGTTTCCGACATCTTGAAACAAAACAGAAACATCCACGGATTCTTTACAGCAAATGCGGAGAACGAAAAAGTGAGAAAACGCCGTGCAAAACCCCGTTTTGACACGGCGTTTTCTTTGGGATTTTTCCCATAATAACCATGCTAAGCACATCCCGGTACATGTTTGAATCTGTGCCTGACCGCAACCTGCCGAGGACAAAAACAAAGGAGCAAAATTATGAGGACCCCTCAAGGAAAATCTTCTGAACCAATCATTGGCATCATCAGTGCCATGCAAATTGAAATTGATACGCTATTGACCATGCTGCAATCCCCGAAAACGGTACAGATTGGCGCTTTGCAAATGACACACGGTACGTTATGCAATCATCATGTGATCTTATGCGTCTGCGGAGTTGGAAAAGTTTTTGCTGCAATGGCTTGTGAAGCAATGATATTGCACTTTTCCCCTGATATGATCATCAACATTGGCGTGGGAGGGAGTTTAATCCCAGAACTTGGCGTATGTCATGTAGCACTTGCACAAGATATGGTGCAATATGATATGGATACCACACCCCTGGGTGATCCGGCAGGATGGATCTCCGGCTTGAATCTGATCCATATTCCTTGTACAAAATCATTGGTACGGGTGTTGGAACAAGCGGTACGATCGTTACACATTCCGTATCAGTGTGGTATTATTGCCTCCGGTGACAGCTTTATCGGCAGTGAGCAGCAAAAGGCAACTATCAAGGAAAAGTTTAATGCCATTGCCTGTGAAATGGAGGGCGGCGCCATTGTGCAAGTTTGTTACGCCAATCATGTACCCGTAGCGGTGCTGCGTACCATTTCCGATGGAGCCAACGACGACTCCACCAACGATTATGAAACATTTGTGCGCCGCGCCGCCCAGCAAGCTATGCAAATTGTAGTGCAATTTCTCTCTGCTCCTCTTCCTATACACAAAAAGTCGTAATTTTTTTGCAAAATACCACAAAACATACTGCATCCAATAGAGTTTAACAAATGGATTAACTGTATAACAGTAAACATACTTCACTTACACATATGAGCGAAAACAACCCCCGCCGACAAGAAAATTTGTCAGCGGGGGTTGTTTGGATTTTATATATGATGTGATGATGCACAACAGTGACAATCGTACTTATTCAAATGTAATACTTAACACCTTTTCACCGGGCGGTACCTGGGTGCATGCGGGATCCATCCCGTTGGATTGACGAATGGCATCCGGCGAGACGCGATATTTTTTAGCAATATCCCATACAGATTCCCCGGCACGCGGATAATAGAGCACCATGCCATCCTCTTCCTGCCGTTCCAGTGGCTGTTCCGTATCCAAAACAATCGCCGTAATCAGGGGCTGGTTGACTTTTTCCAATACATTAAAGCACAAGTGAATTTCCATATCGCAACGAATTTGGCCGCCCTCCACACGTCCGCGCAAATCCGTCACCGCACAGCAAATACGTTTATCAATATCCCCCATAAATCCGTCAGAAACGCCTTCGTACTGAAACGGAATTTCTCCCGTCTGTGCAAAAATGCGTTCTCCATCCGCATCACTCAATATTGCAGACAGATCCACATTGCCGCTGATGACAAATTTATTTTTGTCTCCCCGCACTTCCACCTGATGGATTTCTCCCCGCAAGTCAATGACTTGCCCCGGGCTGTCTTGTGTGACAGGCAACATTCCACTCACTGTAAAGTTGACACGATCTGTTTTGCGATGTTTCATCGTACGGCAGCTCTGCGTCTGCAATCGAGTGGGATACTCCACCGAAAATGCATCACGCACTACAGGCGTTTTTTTATTTTCATATGCAGTAAAATCGGTGTCCACGACATAATCCAACTCAATCAATCTACGCTGTCCCGAACGATCCGTACCAATCTGGATTCCCAGTTCTTTTATTTCGCATTCTCCAAAGCAAGCAATGTTGTCCGTCCACTGAGGTACTTCTACCGTACGTGTAATCGGAAAATGCGCCTGTACCGAACCATATGCGCCCGCGCCATCCGGGGTGACAGTGTGATACAATATGGAAAACGACACATCACAACGGTATTCCAGTTTTTCGCCCATCGTCTTTGCATCCGTCAAAATTGCCATGTGCTGTTCAGAAATGATTCGGTCAATCTCTCCATCCGTTGTTTCAATGTCCTCGCTGCAGCGCACGCCGCGATCTTGCGCTGTCAAAAATACACAGCTTTCCGAAAGCCCCGTCTCCATCTGTACACTTTCGATCTGTTCGGACGATGCATCAGATTCATTTTCCGTGGCCACCCGCGGCGTCACGTCTCTTGGAGTAACAGGTGTCAGCGTCAATTCGCATTGGCAACGCAAGGACATTTTTTGCGGTGAGGAAAGCCGACACACGGGATTTTCCGCCGCACATTGTACCCAAACGATACAATTGTCGTCCAAACGGTGGATCGTACAACTTTCCGTAAAACGCTCTTCTGTCTCAAACGATTTGATTTCACCGTCTCCGGAGAGATACAACACCTTCCAACAAATGTGCCCGCCCAGTGTAATCTTTTCCCCGCTGCAATACTTTTCATCAATCACCGGCTGTGCCTCGACACGCAACAGCTTTTCCACCGGCGGCATATAATCCGGTAAGATATATTCTCCCGAGACATCCACCGTAACATTTCCCTCATGCAGTTTTTCAAACAACTGCATACCCCCGTTTGCATTCTCTGTTGTCGACTCTTTGGTCAATTCCGTGGGATCCATCATCTTGTGTTTCCTCCTCATTCTTTTTTGCGCTCCCATGTCCGTCGCATGTCCCTGCTGCCTTGAACAGTTCATCCTATGCGTACCTTGCACAAAATATGCCAAGCTATGCTTGCCCAATTTTTCGCTTATACACATAAAAAATTCCCGGCAGTTTGATACTGCCGGGAACGTGTCCAAAGATTATCAAATACTAAAACATTCCTGTGCAAACATAATGTGGCATGTTTCGCTTTTTGGTATTCCCCACCACCTGCAAGTAACGAGGAAAACACCACTTTTTTGTGATGTGGTATTGATTTTTTGTTTGCTTTGTTATATAATATATTTGAAATACTCACAAGCGGGGAGCGAACGCCCCGCCGTGGTTTGTATTTCCCGCTGTGGATAGCTGATTCAAACGATTGAGCCCGTTAATCAGCTATCTTTTTTTATTTTTTTCGTCGTTTTCTTCGACGGTTTTTTCAAAGATTCTCGAAATTCTTCAATGGATCGGCATTTGTCCGCCAATTCTTGAACAAGATTGAAAAAAAGAAAACAAACATACTCAAAAAGATCTCAAATAAAAAAGCTTGTAGCACAATACGCGCACATCAAACTTATGATTCTTCAGAAGAAATCATAGAAATGCCGCGCTGCAATGTTTCCGCATCGATCATTCCTGTCGCATGCGCCACCAGTTTTCCGTCTTTGTCAATAAAGAACGTCATGGGCAAAGAATACGCACGGTATGTGTCAGCTGCATCAAAGTTTGTATCAAAATATACCGGAAATGTATATCCCTGCTGGGCCACGTGCGCTTGTGCGCTCTCCATGGTCTCACGTGCGCCGTCCGTCATATTCACCATCAAAAACTGTACATCGTCATAGTTCTGATACGCCGTTTCAAAATCGGGCATTTCTTCTTTGCACGGCGGGCACCAACTTGCCCAAAAGTTCAGTACAATCGGTTTGCCGAAAAAGCTGGACAATTGCACCTGGTTTCCATCCTTGTCAAATACGGTAAAATCCGGTGCATTGGTTGTGCTCGACGCATTTTCACTGTCATCCGCTGACGTTTGCGGCACGGTTTGTTCGGTTGACAAACGATCCGGCGCATATTCCCCGGACAGCCGTTGATACAAAACAAAAGCGCCGACAAATAATAACACCAATACTACAATTCCCACAAGCCATATCACATATTTTTTCATCATTTACCACCTTTATGAAAGGAGAGAAAGCCATCTCCCCAGAAGTCCCGTCATCATCATGATACCTACAACAATCAACAGTGCCCCACATACCGCATTGATCACACGATAATGTCGCTTGATCCAGTCAAACGCATGCTTCAATCGGTCAATCAAAACCGCACTCATCACAAACGGAATGCCCAGCCCCAGCGAATAGACAAATAGCATCAGCACACCTGTCAACACATGTCCCTGCTGCGACGCAAGCATCAATGCAGAGCCCAAGAATGCCCCCACGCAAGGTGTCCAACCGATCGAGAACACCATGCCGAACAAGCAAGCGGAAAAGAAACCGAGATCATGTTTTTTTGTACCATTTCCGATTCCCCGAAACAGTGAAATGCGAAAAACGCCCAGAAAGTACAATCCGAAAAACACCACAATCAAACCGGTAACGAGATTGACCGCCGTTTGATGGTTTCGAAAGAATCCGCCCACCGTGCCGGCAAGCGCCCCCATGATAACAAAAATGACTGTAAATCCCACGACAAACCCAAGGGAATTTTTCAGGGTCTTCTTTGTCGCATGGGTCTCTCCGCCGGCAAAATAGGAAACATATACCGGAAGCATTGGTAACAGGCAGGGAGAAATGAAGGTAATAATCCCTTCCAAAAAAGCGATAAAGTATTGCATAAAAACCTCAATTTTTGTGCTGTATTATATGGTCAAATCACTCCGTTAGTTTTCAAACTTCTCTATTGCACAATCAATTTGTCAAGCATCGATATCTGTTTTCCAAAGTCCGTGCAAATTACAGTAGGCATAAACCGCCACAGGCACTTCCTCACACAATGCAAAGCGCACTTGCGGATTTTGTCCCGCAGAAAGACATTTGCGCTGCCCACCACGATCGGTCTGTAAATACACCCAAGAAATGTGATGCTCTTCCTGCATGGGATGTGCGACACTTCCCACGTTTATCACAACTTCGTTTTCCGTACATTGTACAACAGGAACATGCTTTTCCGCACTTGCATCGGATATCCCCGCTTCCATTTTGGTCATTGGTTCTCCGCAACACATGATCGGAACACCCGAATGATGGATCATACCCACGATATTTCCACAATGTTGGCAAATATAAAACCTTGTTTCATTCATTTTTGTTTCCTCCTAATTTGTTTTTTTATTTTTGTATACCATTTGTATTTTGTCCCAAAAGAGAAACATTACATGCGCCGATGGGATATCAATTCGATTCAGACTGTTTGCCCATCGGATTCTGCGCCAGATACTCCTCTGCGTAATGCACCGCTACCGCGCCGTCCGCCGCGGCCGTCACCACTTGCCGCAATGCTTTGGTTCGAACATCTCCCGCAGCAAAGACACCCGGAATGTTGGTACGTGTGGATTCGTCTGCAATAATATACCCGTTTTTGTCCAACGCCACGGCATCTTTCAAAAAGGAAGTCGCCGGTTGTCGCCCAATGCTCACAAACACCCCATCACACGCAATCTCACGCTGTTCACCTGTTTTGGTATCCTGCAAAACCACACCACGCACACGATCATCTGTGTGCAAGGAAACAACCGTGCTGTTCCAGCAAAACGTAATGTTTTCCGCCTGTTGCAGCGGTTCATGATAAATTTTAGTCGCACGCAATGTGTCACGCCGATGTACAAGATACACCTGTTTTGCCATACGAGAAAGATACAGCGCATCAGACACGGCGGAGTTTCCGCCACCGATCACAGCAACCGTTTTATCTTTGTAAAACCTTCCGTCGCAGTGCGCGCAATAGTGCACACCGCGTCCGACCCATTCTTCCTCATCGGGTATCCCCAGCACACGCGGATTGGCACCCATGCTGAGAATCACCGTGTACGCCATATATGTGCCATTCGTGGTTTGTACCTGTTTGATATTTTCAGAAAATGAAACGCCTGTCACCTCTGCATATACCGTTGGTACGCCAAATCTCTGCGCCCCTGCCTGCATTTGCATTCCAAGCGTTATACCGTCGACCCCATCCGGAAATCCGGGATAATTGTCAATGGTATCCGTCAGTACCATTTGTCCCCCGACAGACATCTGCTCCAGCACCACGGCATCCAACCCTGCGCGTCCCGCATAAAGTCCCGCCGTGTAACCTGCCGGGCCGCCGCCTATGATCAGCATATCGTATACATGTTGTTCCATATCTGTTTCTCCCCTTTTCTGTATGTTGCGATATCTCGGTTGGCAATGTCATCCATCGCCGCCGCGTTTTTCTCTGTACGCCCTGTACCGCGAGCCTTATCACAGCAGATAACAAGCGTGATGTCAAATGATTGACATTGACCTGCCATCATGATAGAATATGTTTGTTCTCTTTTATCTATTTATCTATATCATTGTTATATCATTGTATCGGTGAAAAACCACCTTTGTTGCATCCCTTGCAAACATTTCATCACAAATCCCTGCAACACGTTGATGGGTTCATATAAGGAGAAAAAACATGATCATTGCAGTACCTTATGAAAACGATCAGATCTTCCAACATTTCGGCCGTACACCACAGTGGAAATGTTACACCGTGCAGAACGATACCGTCATTGCCTCAGACATTCGATCATCCAACACAGCGGGACATGGCGCGTTGGTTGATTTGCTGCAAAACTGGCATGTAGATGCCGTTATTTGCGGTGGCGTAGGTCCCGGTGCACAGGAACGACTCAAGCAAGCCGACATTCAAGTGTATGCAGGCGTCAGTGGGAAAGCTGACGATGCCGTCGCGCAATTGTTAAACAAAACGTTGCAATATTCCTCAGATCAAACCTGTGACCACCATCATGAAGACCATATGGATCATGAAAATGGCAGTTGCAAGCATTGCCACGGGGCACATTTGGATGCACATCACTGTGAACAATCATAACAGGATGCTATTTACGCTGTTTTATGCAGCCCCCATGTGAAAAGATTCAGGATGCTTTCCCATGTTCAAAACCAAACATCACATTGCTTTATCTACAAGCCGTGCAAACATAGGGTGGTACCGTGCGGTCATGTACCACAGATTCGTAAAGCCGCCATCCCCCCGAAAGGTTGTAGCAATTATAGCCGTGTCCCTGTAACAAACGGCAGGCAATATAACTGCGCTGACCGCTGTGGCAGTGCACATACACCGGTTTGTCAAGCGCAAGCTCTCCCAACCGCGCGCGAAGCTCATCCAACGGAATGTTGACGAAACCGTCGATGTGTCCGCGTGCGAATTCTCCCGGCGTACGCACATCCAACAGCGTCACACTGCCATCTCGCGGCAATGTATCTACATTCTCCCAAAAGAACTGCTTTACTTTGCCGCTGATCACATTTTGTGCAACAAAGCCCAGCATGTTCACCGGGTCTTTCGCGCTGCCGAACGGCGGCGCATAACACAGCTCCAACTGCGTCAGGTCGGTGATCTTCGCGTGGAAACGCATCGCTGTGGCAAGTACGTCCATGCGTTTGTCCACACCTTCAAATCCAACGATCTGTGCTCCAAGCAGCCGTTGGGTCTTTTTGTCCCAGATCGCTTTGATAGACATATTTGTCCCGCCGGGATAATACGTCGCATGCGGCGCGGAATAGAGATACGTTTTATCATAATCGATTCCGGCTGCTGCGGCACGCGCTTCATTTAAGCCACTGCACGCAACCGTCATATCAAATAGCTTCAAAACGGCGGATCCTTGCGTACCGGTATAAGCGGTGAGATTCTCACCTTCCTCTTCGGCAGCAATATTATCCGCTGCAATGCGCCCCTCTTTGTTGGCAGGACCTGCGAGCGGAACGAACGCCGGTGCACCGGTGATCCAATCAGATACTTCCACCGCGTCTCCGACTGCGTATATATTTGCAACATTGGTTCGCAGAAAGGGGTCTACCAATATACAACCGCGCTTGTTGCAAGCAATGCCGGCTTTCGCGGCAAACGCAGTATCGGGCTTCACCCCTACACATACAATCACAAGATCCGCACGGATCTGTCCTTGTTGCAAAACAACCGCATGTTCGCGGATTTCCGTCGCAGCATTTTGTAAATATAAATGAATCCCTTTGGCACGTAAATAGTTGTGCACATCAGCCGCCATATCCGCATCAAGGGATACAATGAGATGATCGGATTGTTCCACGATTGAAACATCCAGACCCAACTGTTTCAAGTTTTCGGCCATCTCAATCCCAATGTATCCGCCACCGATCACCGCCGCCGTTGATGGCTTTGCTGTTCGAATATATTCTTTTATTTTTAATGTGTCGGGAATGTTGCGCAGTGTAAATACATGTGAGGCTTCCACGCCTTCCATTTTCGGTACGATGGGAGCAGCGCCGGGAGAAAGAACCAAATGATCATAGGACAAAGGTGCCGTGTCCCCTGTATCAAGATCTTTTACCAATACCGTTTTTTCTTTGGTATCAATACCGATAACCTCGTGTCTGATACGGACATCAATATTGAACCGTGCACGAAAACTACGGGGAGTCTGCAATGTCAGCTGCTTTTGCTCGGTGATAACATCTCCAACATAATAAGGCAGCCCGCAGTTGGCAAACGAAACAAAATCGCCCCGTTCCAAAACGATAATCTCTTCATGTTCCAATCTGCGTCGCAACCTGGCCGCGGCGGAAGCCCCGCCGGCAACGCCGCCGATCACCACAGTTCTTGTTTTCATACACGTTCCACCTTTCCCATCATGTTCCATCATGATTGTTTTTCATCTATCCATTGCAATGGCCCATATCGCCAAAACGTAACCACAGGAGGAAACCGTCATGGCACGTGAAATGTTTGAGCCAATTTATCGGGAAATCTTCCCATTTTGGGATGTTTGTTCCGAAAAGGACAAAGACGATATCTGTCAAAATTCCCGCGCACTGAGTTATCCGCGCGGAACACAGATCCACAATGGAGAAGACTGTTCCGGCGTGATCTTGGTTCGTACAGGTTGCCTGAGAGTTTATATGATGTCCGAACAGGGAAAAGACATTACACTTTATCGGCTATACCCCGGCGACTTGTGTATGCTCTCCGCATCCTGCGTACTGCAAGCCATCACGTTTGATGTATTTGTCGACGCAGAGGAGGACAGCGAATGTTATGTCATCAGCGGTTCAGCGTTTTCCATGGTGAGCGAACGCAACGCACAAATCAAAATTTTCGCGCTACAAACGGCATTGAGCCGTTTTTCAGATGTCATGTGGGTCATGCAGCAGATCTTGTTTATGAGTATGGATAAACGTCTGGCCATTTTTCTTCTGGATGAAACGGCACGCACCGGTGGTGACACCGTATTTTTAACACATGAGCAAATCGCCAAATACATGGGTTCGGCACGCGAGGTGGTTTCCCGAATGCTGAAATATTTTTCGGGTGAAGGCATCGTTTCCCTTTCCAGAAAGGGCGTAAAAATTATAGACAAACAACGCTTGCGCGCGCTCACGCGCTAAAACTTTAAACCTTGGCGCAATACGGTAAAAAATATCACCATCAGCTCCAAATCATACCGCTTACGCACATTTAACATTTTTTCCTGTACCTCAACTTTATTCTATTATACCACAGTTTTTATCATGTTCCGTGACAAAGTCACATTTTCTTTGTCGTATGTATCTTGTACTGTTTTATTTGGAAATATTTGTGCAGCCAATCAACAGGTTTATCGATATCAAAAAGCGACAAGGTTCCCCCCTGTCACATAATAATTCAAACATAAAAACACAAGCCATCCTCCAACATAAAAAGGACCTGCCAAGGTGATCAAAACGGTTATGAAAAAGCAAAAAAAAGAGAATGAAAAGGCAGTCACTTCCTGCAAAGAGCAAACAGCATGTACAAATGCGACTACCACAGAATTGAGTGATCCTTCCGATTCTTCTAAACGAAAAAAATCGAATACAAAAACATATTGGATTTTATTTTATACGTTTCTTAAAATCGGCGCATTTACGTTTGGCGGCGGATATGCCATGATTCCGTTGATCCAAAAAGAAATCGTGGAAAAGCGTCGCTGGATCAGCAGTGATACCGTCTTGGAAATCATTGCAATCGCCGAATCCACCCCAGGTCCCATCGCCGTCAATACCGCCACGTTTGTGGGATACCGCATCGGCGGTTTTTGGGGAGCATTGTTTGCCACGGTGGGCATCGTACTCCCGTCCTTTTTTGTCATCTTGGCCATCTCTTATGTATTGCAGGAGTTTTCCCATATCAAAGCCATCCAATATGCATTTTTCGGCATTCGTGCCGGCGTTTTGGCACTGATTTTACAAGCGTTGTTTTCCATTTCCCGTCAAACGAAATTGGACATTTTGTCTTGGATCATTATGGGCGCTGCCTTTATTTTGGTCGCATTTTTGGGCGTCGATACATTGATCGTCATTCTTGGTTGTGCATTGTTTGGCGTGATCTCATCTGCAATCAGAATGAGGAGGAACAGGCTGTGATTTACCTAAAATTGTTCTTTACTTTTATGAAAATTGGTCTATTTACCATCGGCGGCGGATATGCAATGTTACCCATGATCCAGCAGGAAGTACTTGCAAACGGGTGGACAGACTCCGCATCCTTGGTGAACTTTATCGCCGTGAGCGAAAGTACCCCCGGCCCTTTCGCCATCAACATTGCCACTTATATCGGCAGCAAGATCGGTGGTATGTTCGGTGCCGTCTGTACCACATTCGGCGTTGTACTCCCCTCATTTGTTATCATTCTGATCATTGCAAAATGTTATGCGGCATTTCAAAACAGTCGCATCGTTCGTGGATGTATGTCCGGGTTAAAACCCGGCGTGATGGGGCTGATTGCCGCCTCTGTGATCTCTGTCGCCAAAACAGTCTTTTTTCCTTCGGGAATCACCACAAGCGTGTTTTCTTCCCCTTCTTTCTATGTCGCACTTGTCATCTTCGGTTTGTGTTGCTTTTTCTCATTTCGTCGCCTTCATCCCATTCTGATTATCTGCCTGTCCGGGGTGCTTGGCATTGCGGCCGGTTATCTGATTCTATAAGTAAAAAATTCCCCCGTACGGTGTAAAAGCCGCACGGGGGTCTTCTATTTTTCCGTTGTTTCGTTTCAAAAACATATCGATTGATGTAGCATCTCTTGATAATCAGAACAGTGCCAAAATCACACGAAACAGCGCTGTCAGCAGCGGTTGATGCAGGATGTAAAACAACAGCGCATGTCTTCCCACAAAGGCGAAAACAACATCTCCGCGGCGCAAATATTCCATCACAACCGTGTCTTTGCAAAGCAAATAGAGGAAGAATCCGCATAGAAATAAAAAATACCAAGGAAATATGGAAAAATAGTCCGAGGAGAAAAAATCCGGCGCTGTAAAGCCCAGGTAGGTCATTACGCGCCCCTGGTAAAACCATGCCGGAATCTGCACCGGCCGCCACGACGCAAAACCCAAATATCCATCGTTGATGTTCCTGGTGAGTACAAATAAAGCAATAGATAATATCAGCCCCATTGCACGCGGTATTTTTTGCAAAAACGGCCGCAGAACAGCAGTCAAAAGCATGGCGCAACCCAAAAAAGTCAAGATGCCGAATTCAATTTTTGCCGACGGTAAAATAACAAAGGTGACAATACTCACCAAGGCTCCGCAGGCAAAGATCACCGCACCGCGTCGATATGGATGGCTGCTAAATAAAAAGCAAAAAACCGAAATCAGAATAAAACTCCAACAAATGAACTGTTGCCACACAAATCCCGCCGTACCATCATACCATGTCCATTCCAGATCAAAGAAAGAATTAAAATCCCAAATGGCATGGTAAACGATCATATTCAAAACGGCAAAACCACGCAATGTATCAATTAGTCCGTATCGTTTCTTCTGTTCAACGGATTGTTCCATAGCCCCACCTCACATTGAAATATCCGAATCACAAGAAACCCACCGGATCATTGTACATACGCAAAGCCCAAAGAATCATGTACAACTTCCTCATTTTTTCAAACATATCAAAATTCAATGCGTAGATTATATCACATTCAGTTTACGTGAAATGATCAATTTTTTGACTAATATGCAAAAAGGAAGATAAAGTAGAAAATTAAGATGTATCAATCACACCCTCAATAATATTTTTTAACAATTAACTGAAAAACAAATGCAAAAAAAGAAGAACCCGGAGCATTTGCTTTCTCTGGGCCCTTGATTACTTAATCTTGACAATTCAGATTCTACACGGTATTTTATCCCAAAAATCTTTGTAGAATTTCGTTTTACCATATCTATATACAATTGTATTAATCAAAAGCAATTAATTAATGAGGATACCAAAAAACCATTTATCACAGATTTTAGAAGAATATGATTTTTTATATTTTTATGATATAATTTTTATGATATAATGAAAAGTAGATACAACCATTGTTCATTTTTTTAATCTAAGTGAAGCCTCAAAAAAAAGAACCGGAAATAAACCAACCACGATAAAGATGGCAACACATTCGTATATATAGCGTTTCTCAAAATAAAGTAAAAAAAGTTTTTACCTGTTACGTCGGAACCCTATTAAGAAAAGGTTTATTTATCATGAGAAAAATTATGAGTATAGTTAAGAAGATCGTTAAAAATATTGCTTTCTGCTTTAGAAATACGTGGGACAATTCAAGGGAATATTTTTTTGCAACTGTGATTAAAAATGTGTTTACAGCAATTATTCCGCTCGTGAACATTGCCGGCTTGGGATTTACTATCAATGCATTGGTATCAAAAGAACCGCTTGCAAGCGTTTTGAAATACATATTTGGTTATGCACTGATTCATTTAGCGGTTACTTTAGCCACACAATTGCTGTGGTTATGGGAAAGTAATACCATGCGAAAATCAAGTAATATTTTGCAGTTTAAGTATATTCAAGATTGTCTTGATATTGATTATCACTATGTACAAGATGGAAAAATACTGAATTTGAAACAAAAATCGATGATGTCACAACCCCCTTTTTTCTTGAGTCATTGGGGTGATGTGATTAATTACTTTATTCAGTCTATCAGTGTATTATTTGTTTTTTCCATATTCAGTCCGATTTTTACGTTAATCATTCTATTTTTATCCGTGCTAATGATTTTGTTGACGATATATACGCAAAAATGTGATTTCAATTTCAACAACAATAAGGTTGAAGAGGATCGCAAACTTGATTATTTATATAATGTTATGACTGATTATCAATATGCAAAAGAAATACGTATTAACAACGCAGACCAATTCATCAAAAATAAGTATATTTTTGAAACAAAGATACAGATCAAAAAATTAAAGAAGCTGTTGAACAAAAAACTTGGGGTCAATTCACTCAGTGTAATTTTATCAATCATACAAACAGGATTTATGTACTTGTATTTCTCACATCAAGTATTTGTGAGACAAATAAGTATTGCCGAATATAGTGTTTTGATTTCATCCGCCACGCTATTTACCTCCGTCCTATTATCCCTTTTTTCCTCGCTTGGATTTATCAACAACAGTTTTAAAGCATTGGAATTTTACAGAGAATACGAACAGATATTAAAGGATAACCGTACATTATCTCAAAGCAATACATTATCAGAAATCAACATGGATTTTTCAAAAGCAAATTTTAAGTTTGAAAATGTATCATTTATATATCCTGATGCAACAGAATATGTGTTGAAAAATATAACGCTTGATATCAACGCCGGTAAAAAATATGCGATTGTTGGATTGAACGGAAGTGGAAAAACCACCATCATCAAATTGATTTTAAGAATTTATTTGCCGACATCCGGTAGAATTACACTGAACGGTATTGATATAAATGAAATACCATACCGGCAATATATAAGTAAAATAGCATGTGTTATGCAGGACTTTGCACTGTTTGCCTATAGTATAAAAGAAAATGTGATTTTTGATGGAATATTTGATGAGATAAGGTTTCGTGATAGTATCAACAAAAGTGGGCTAAAGGAGAGAATAAATGATTTACCTTATGGCATTAATACATCACTTTACCGCGAACTCGATGACGCGGGAATAGAGTTTTCCGGTGGAGAAGGGCAAAAACTAGCCATGGCCAGAGCGTTGTATAAGAAAGCTGATATCATCATTCTTGATGAGCCGACAAGCGCTCTTGATCCGATAGCCGAATATGAGTTATTTATGCGTTTTAATGAGATTACAGATAACAAAACTACAATTTATGTATCGCATCGGCTTTCCTCCACAAAGTTTTGCGATGAAATCATTGTGATACATCATAATGAAATTGCAGAACGCGGAACTCATCAGACGCTCGTAGAGAAAGGCGGCCTATACGCTTCTCTTTATGCTTCGCAGTCCAAATACTACCAAGAAAGCGAGGCAAAAAGTAATGATACAAGTATTTAAAACTATAAAAATAATAAAAATCATATTTGATTATGAACCGTTATACTTTGTTTTTTCATTGCCGCAATTGCTTGTATCTTCGGTTCTCCCCCTTTTATATGTTTATTTCCCCAAATTATTCATTGAGAAACTTACAAATAAAGATGACTATATTGAGGTCATAAAATGTATCTTGTTATATTGCGGCATTTTACTTTTTCTCAATCTGATTAATTTGATTTTATCAAACAAAACATCGCTCTATGTTGATCGTTTTATTAAAAAAATCCGGCAGAAAACCGGGGAAATCACAATGACACTTCCATTATGTGACATGGAAGGAGCAAGATTTCATGAAAGACTATCACTTGCAAATCATGCATCTCAATTAACATCGATTGTCAGTTTATTTCAAAATATTGTTTCGAGTATGATTACAATCGTCGGCCTTTCAATTATGATTACTCGCGTTGATATTGTTTTTGTTGTGCTTGTGTTTGTAATGCTTTCCATTAAAATATATTTTACATGGTTGACTTACAGATATAATAAAAAACGCCGTGAATTGTATGCCGCAAATAACCGTGTAGGAAATTACCTTATTAATACTGCCTACTTTAATCCTGGTGCTGCAAAAGAACTTCGCATTAATCATTTGAGCGATTGGTTTATGTCCAAAATCAAAGGATTCAGATATGAAATGTTGAAGTTGCAATATGAGGATTTCAAGAGGGATACAATTTTCGAAAGCATATCAGCAATCATCCTCGCAATTCAAACAATTATTATATTATTTGAACTTGCAATACGGTATACGAAAAATATGATAAGTATTGCAGATTTCACCATGTATTTTAGCGCGGTAACATCACTTACAACAGCACTTTCTTCTATTGTTGGCAGTATCGGTGAGTTACATCAACAATTGTTAAATTTAAATGACTTTGACAATTTTAAGCATCAATATAACGATGAAAAACTTGGTTTATCTAGTATCCATATAAGTAATTACGAAATTGAATTTCATAATGTTTCATTTTGTTATCCAAACACTGATAAATATATTTTAAATCATGTTAGTATAAAGATCCCATATGGAGAAAAGTTAACAATTGTGGGAAGAAACGGAGCCGGCAAATCAACTTTTATCAAGCTCATTTGTAAATTTTACAAACCCACGACGGGAAAAATAACGATAGGAGGCGTTGATATTTGGGAGATTGACAACAAGGAATATAACAATCTGATTGCTGCCGTATTTCAAGATTTTCAAAATTTTGCATTTACAATCGATGAAAACATCTCGTTGAACAGGGATAACAACTCAGTAGAATCTGTTTTACAATGTGTTGGATTTGAACACGTACTTGACAATCTTCCAAACAAAACAAAAACATACCTTACCAGACACTTTGACAGCAATGGCATAGAATTATCCGGGGGTGAAAGTCAGAAAATTGCTATTGCCAGAGCAATCTATAAAAATACACCCGTACTTATTTTAGACGAACCTACAGCATCGCTTGATGCAAAAGCGGAAGCGGAAGTATATGATAATTTCTTTAAATTATCACAGAATAAGACAACGATATTTGTCTCTCATCGATTGGCCTCATCAACCGTGGCAGATAAAATTGCTGTATTTAGTAATGGGGAAATCGTAGAATACGGCAGTCACCATGAATTGAGAGAGAAAAAAGGGTTGTACGATGAAATGTATACAGCCCAAAAAATATTATATGAATAGAGTATGGAACAATGATGCGAATAGTTGTTCTGATAGACATAGTATGACTTCCAAAAATATATTCAAAAGATCTTTTGTAATTGAATTTGTGAATCAATAGAAACATTTAGTCCGCAATGAAAATGAGGTTTGATTCTGGTGATGTAGATATTGTCCAAACGAACTTTAGAATAACCGCACACATTCTCTGCATAAATACCATCCCAACCTCCACCGTATTGCTTTCCATTATCAACATATCCAAACACACTAAACGGCCGATCAATCTTTCCATACTGTGAAAAATAGTCTGCTGCAAGAATACGTTCAACGTGATTAGAAAAAGCATCTGACATTGTGAAAATCTGTTGCCAAAGAATCAGATTTAAGTCAACTGTCTTATTAAGATACGGGAATGAGAGATATTCATCTTTATGCTTATCAATATACTTCGAGATCATTTCGCAAATCTTTGGAAGTTGCTCTGTGTACAATGTATTGGCTTTCTCAATTGTTTCCTGATCCATAAGAATGAAGTTGATCGCATATTTGCCGTTTTCCATTCTACGGAGCAAACCATACGTGCCGTTTTCTCCTTTTCTGAGGATTTCAAGCTCTTCCTCAACATAAACGGTAGGAACATTTAGTTTTTCTGCAATTTCGGAAGCGCTCATTGGTTTTTTATGGCAAAGCCATACGATATGTTTGGAAAACATCCTGGAGCATACCATTCTCGGATCCCCCTCATTGGGATTCCCGGTTCCCCAAATGACATAATCAATCTTTTCAAGAGCCAAAGGTCTATGATAACAAGAGGAGATCGGTTATATATGAAACAAACTTCTATACATCAAATAACATAGTTTGTGTATGCTTTTCCTGCTATTGCAGCAACATCTCATCGTACCAAAAGGACCAAAACCGTAATGATTACTGTTTTTTACGTAGCAGCTATTTTGTCTACCATACGTGGCTTAAAAAACAACTTTGCTACTCCTTTTGGCGAGAACACTTGTTAAAGCAAAAAGAAAAGAGTCCGAACGCGAATTGCGTCCGGACTCCGTTTGGTTGCGGGGGAAGGACTTGAACCTACGACCTTCGGGTTATGAGCCCGACGAGCTACCAACTGCTCCACCCCGCGCTATGATAAAAACGAAAGAGAACAAAAACGAAGCACCACCGTTTCAAACCCGTTTTCACGCGTCCGACATCGGTTTTGGTGCCGGAAACCGGGCTCGAACCGGCACGGGACCAACGTCCCACGGGATTTTAAGTCCCGGGCGTCTACCAATTCCGCCATTCCGGCTTGTTCTCCCCTGTTTACTTATTTAGTATATCACACTTTTTATACGTTGTCAATACCTTTCTGCAGTTTTCTTTGAAAACCCGCATACGCCTGTAGTCAAAGCAAAAGCAAAGATCGTTCTTTCCACATTTCTCCCCTTTGCATACCAAATAATAAAAATAAAGACTTAACAACAATGACATATTCTTTTGTTATGCTGCAAAAGACAGTAGAATTATAATAAAAAACAACCGGAGGAACATAACATGCGACGAAAAGACCGTCAACGAGATGAAATTTTTGCAATGGAAATCGTGGATCAATGTGCATATGCCGTACTCTCTATGGTCGATCCTGATAACAAAGCATATGCTGTTCCGCTCTCGATCGTGCGTGACGGAACGTATATCTATTTTCACTGTGCACAAGAAGGATATAAATTGGAGTGTCTGCGAGAAAATCCGGAAGTGTGTCTGGTATGTGTAGGAAACGTTTGTCCAGCACTGGATCGCTTTACCACCGCCTTTTCATCTGCAATTGTAAAAGGGAATTGCGAAGAAGTAACAAACGATACAGAGAAAATCAATGCGCTGCGATTGCTTTGTCAACGTTACACACCACAAAATATGGCTGCTTTCGATCAAGCCATTGCGCGCAGTCTTGCACGTACTGCTGTTTACCGTATCGCTATCACCCAGATCACCGGAAAAGAGAAAAAATGAACTCCATCCGATGGCAAATCCTCCACGGGTAAAACAACTGATGATTTTTCGCCTGATCAAAGGATATCATGTTGATTTTCTCTGTGGTATATGGTATACTATTATGGTATATTATGTACATGTTACTGATTTGCAAATCAAACCTTTTTGCATGGTTTTGACAGGGAGAATCGTATGCCGATACATCTTACCGCCATCACTTGCGGCCATATGGACAACCGTACTTATTTGCTCACAGATGTGCAAAGCCAAAAGACAATCATTGTTGATCCCGGGTTTGACCCGAATCGCATTCTGACAGCGATGCAGGGAAAAACGCCGGAAGCATTGCTGTTAACACACGCACATTTCGACCATATGAATCTGATCGATATGCTTCGTACATTGTGGAACGTTCCGTTGTGGGTACACAAGGAAGACAGCGATGCGCTGCAAGACGGCGAACGGAATGTCAGCCGCCTGTTTCTGGGACACGACCAAACGTATCGCCCGGCCGAGCATACGTTTGTCCAACAAGATACAATACCTTTGGGAAATGAATGGATCACGGTGATACACACACCGGGACATACACCGGGAAGTTGTTGCTTTTTTGTAGAAACGACACAAGGCCCAGCGCTTTTGACCGGTGATACGTTGCTGCATGATTCGATCGGACGCACCGACTTTGCTGGCGGTTCGATGACGCAGATGATGCAGTCGGTGCAAAAACTCAAAACACTGGGCAAGCAGCATGGTGACTGGATGTTATATCCCGGTCATGGAAATGCCGATACCTTTGCAAATCAACTGATCACAAACCCATATCTACGTTGATCAGATCACGCACAATATTACGCTTAATATAAATTTGAACAGCAGGAGAAAAATGTCTATGAACAACTATCAGCAACTGGCTGATCTGCTTTTCCCCCATGTGAATCGTACCCCCGCAGAACTGGAACAGCAATATCCGCCCCGTACACTTTCCCCCGAGCAAAAAATCACCCGTTTTGCCCCCAGTCCCACAGGCTTTGTCCATTTTGGCGGCATGTATCAGGCACTGATCAATGAGCGACTGGCACACGGCAGCGGCGGAAAAGTTTATTTGCGAATTGAAGACACAGATGCCAAACGAGAAGTGGCAAACGCCGCATCCCAACTCATCACTACCCTGGCACATTACGGCGTACACTTCGATGAAGGTGCCGCCGTTGATGCAGAAGGCAATGTGGTAGACAACGGCGATTACGGTCCTTACCGCCAATCGCAGCGCGCGGAAATCTATCACGTCTATGCCAAAGAATTGGTTTTGCATGGACATGCTTATCCCGTATTTTATGACGAGACGGCCCAAGCAGCAGCGTTGGCAGCGGATAAAAAAACGGAAAATCAAACGCGTGATTGGGCGGCTGAAGCTGATCTACGCCGACAGCAAACGCAGCGGGAACGTGCCATTACGCTCGAGCAAGTGCAAGAAGCGCTTTTACGCCATGAACATTTTGTTCTACGTCTGCGTGCAGAGGGTGACCCGGAGAAAAAGATCCTTTTCACGGATCTGATCAAAGGAAAACTGGAACTACCGGAAAATGATGAAGATTTTATCCTGCTCAAGTCAGACGGTATCCCTACCTACCATTTTGCACACGTGGTAGACGATCACTTAATGGGTACCACACATGTTGTGCGCGGCGAAGAGTGGCTTTCTTCCCTGCCCAAGCACCTGATGCTCTTTCAATATCTGGGGCTGCGTCCTGTCAAATATCTGCACACCGCACAAGTGATGCGGCTGGATGAACAGGGAAACAAAAAGAAACTATCCAAGCGGGATATGGGCGCCAATATGGCAGACTTTGATGCGTGGGGATATGCACCGGCATGTGTCACAGAGTATCTGATGACACTGATCAATTCCAATTATGAGGAATGGCGCACCGCGCACCCAACAGATTCTTACACGGCTTTCCCGTTTTCCATCAAAAAGATGAGTCCTTCCGGCTGTCTGTTTGATAAAAACAAACTGGATGACGTGTCCAAAAATGTACTTTCTCGGCAAAGCAGTGAAACCGTTTATGAGGGACTTTACACATGGGCAACGCGCTTTGCGCCTGATTTTGCAAAACGATTGGAAAACCGTGACTATGCATTGCAGATTCTTTCCATCGGTCGCGGCGGTAAAAAGCCGCGGAAAGATTATGCTACCTATGTGGAAGCCATGGCATATATGTCCCTGTTCTACGACGAAACATTTGAACGTATCGATCCCATCACCCCCGCGTTTCCCGCCCAACAAGTGAAACAGGCGCTTACATTGTTTTTGCAGAGCTACCATGCAGCAGATGCACAAGATACATGGTTTGAAAAAATCAAAGAAGTTGCTCGTACTCTTGGCTTTGCCGATGACATGAAAGCATTCAAGCAGCAGCCGGATGCCTACCCCGGAAATGTCAGTGATATCAGCATGTTTTTGCGTATCGCCGTCACCGGTAAACTTGCAAGCCCGGATATGTATACCGTGATGCAAATTTTGGGTGAGACGCGAGTTCGTGATCGCATTCATTCTTTTTTACAAACCCTGTAACACACAAAAACCACTTTTGTCGGACTTGTTTCAACACCGATATCACCGATCTTCGTTTCTTCAAACACAGATGCCATTGATCCCGGTGCGATCTTTCACGTTTGGTATTTTTCCAATTGTATTTTCTTCTACCCAACCACAGATTTCGCCCGGCCATACAGGCCGGAAAAACAGAAAGGAATCTTTTTGAATATGGAAAACAATGCTTCTCCCATCTTGGCTCCCAATTTTATTCATGAACAAATTGACCGGGATCTGCAATCCGGTAAGGCAACCAAAGTACACACCCGTTTCCCGCCGGAGCCAAACGGCTATTTACACATCGGTCATTGTAAAGCCATGGTAATCGATTTCGGTACGGCAGAAAAATATCAGGGACTGTGCAATCTGCGCATGGACGATACCAACCCTGCAAAAGAAGATGCAGAATATGTGGATGCCATCAAAGAAGACATTCACTGGATGGGATTTGACTGGGGTGATCGTTTCTTTTATGGCTCGGATTATTTTGCACAGGATTATGAATTTGCCAAAGAGCTGATCAAAAAGGGACTGGCTTATGTTTGCAGCCTCTCGCCGGAACAAATGGATGAATACCGTGGAGACCTCACACATCCGGCTGTCTCCCCGGAGCGGGACCGCCCGATCGAAGAAAGCCTGGATTTGTTTGAACGCATGAAAAACGGTGAGTTCCCGGAGGGCGCTTATACACTGCGCGCCAAAATCGACCTTGCTTCCGGAAACTTCTGGCTGCGTGACCCGGTAATCTACCGTATCAAATATACACATCATCACCGCCAGGGGAATCGTTGGTGTATTTATCCCATGTATGACTTTGCCCACCCCATACAGGATGCACTGGAAGGGATCACCTATTCTCTGTGTTCCCTGGAATATGAAATCCATCGTCCGCTGTATGACTGGGTCATTGCCAATGTTTCCGTACCATCAAAACCCCGCCAAATTGAATTTGCGCGTTTGAATTTGACTTACACGGTTCTTTCCAAACGCTTTTTGCGCTATTTGGTTGAAAACAATCTCGTCGATGGATGGGATGACCCGCGCATGCCAACTCTATGTGCACTGCGCCGCCGCGGTTATACGCCTTTTGCCATCAAAGATTTCATTTCCCGCGCCGGAATCGCAAAAACGGATTCTCTGGTTGATATTGAACTCTTAGAGCACTGCGTACGTGAAGAGCTCAATGCCAAAGCGGCACGCCGCATTTGTGTCTTGGATCCCATCAAAGTTGTGATTGACAACTATCCCGCAGAGCAAGTGGAGTACTTCCCGCTTCCCAACAATCCGACCGATCCAACGGCCGGCACGCGCGATGTACCGTTCACCCGTGAAATTTATATTGATGCAACCGACTTTGCACAGGATCCCCCACCGAAATTCTTCCGGTTGAAACCCGATGGAGAAGTCCGTTTGATGGGTGCGTATATCATCAAATGCGGTGAAATAGAGTACAACGAGGACGGAACCATCCGCTTGATCCATGCCACGGCAGATCTTGTGACACGCAATAACAATCCCACAGACCGCAAGGTGAAAGGTACCATCCATTGGGTCAGTGCCACCCAGTGTTGTGACATCACCTGCATGCTGTATGACCATCTGTTTGTCACTGAAAACATGAATGCCGTGGACTCTGATCAATATGTTGATCATCTCAATCCCGCTTCTCTGATTGAAAAAACAGGGTGTAAGGCTGAAATGGCGTTGGCACAAGCAAAACCAGGCGAGACATTCCAATTTGTCCGTGTTGGGTATTTTTGCAAGGACAGCAAGACAGATGCATTTAACCGCACGGTTACACTGAAAAGTGCTTTCAAGCCAAAACAATGTTAATCGCTCTGCGTTATATCAGCAAAAATAACGAACAATCGTCTTTTGCGCGCTGATCAAAATGATGATCACGCATGTGCAAACAAATCTATGTAAAACGGATCAGCCGACAGTATAACCTGTTGTAATACCGTATAGCGAGGATACAAAGCCGAAAATTCATCACTCGCTGGATACTTTCATTGCTTTCATTTTTCCTATTGCCATCTTATCCATATATTTGGCAAAGAACTCATGCTTTTGACACATCTTTGCTGAACCACAAAAAACAACCATACCCCCGCGTTACGGGAAAGGAACGTAAAAAGACATCATGCAGTTGATTATCGCCGAAAAGCCGAGTTTGGGACGTAATATTGTCGCAGCAATTCAATCCGACGGGAAACAAAAACTATCCCGACATAACGGTTATTATGCAGGTGAGAAATATCTGGTTACCTGGGCGTTCGGACACCTGTTTTCTCTGTGTGATATTGAAGCGTACAATCCCAATCCCCGCAAAGACGGCCGTTGGTGCATGGACAACCTTCCCTGTTTTCCCAAACAATTTCGCTTCGAGTTGCGGCACGCGCCGCAAAGTGCAAAAGCAGATCCCGGTGTGCAAAAACAATTTGACATCATTCAAACACTCTGTCGCCGTACGGATGTGGATACCATCATCAACGCCGGAGATGCAGACCGTGAGGGCGAAATTATTGTGCGGCTCTGTATCACACACGCGCTGACACCGGAAGAACGCCTACAAAAACAAATGCGCCGTTTGTGGTTACCGGATCAAACGCCGCAAACCATTTGTCAGGCGTTGCAGGAATTGCCCAATGACGATGCATATGATGCATTGGCAAACGAGGGGTTTGCGCGTACATATATCGACTGGCTGTGGGGCGTCAATCTCACACGGTATGCCACATTACGCACCGGTCACTTTTTGCGCGTCGGACGCGTCATCGTGCCCATTGTCAAAGCGATTTATGACCGGGATATGGCCATCCGTCATTTCGTGCCAGATACCTATTTTTCTCTGCGATCCGTTGAGAAGACCAATGGGGAAACCGTCGAACTGCAGTCCCGGCTGAAATTTGAAAAAGACCCCACACTGCCAAAAGAAGAGGCGGAAAAACGTGCGCGAAACGAGGCACAACTCGTCTGTGATCGCTACAACGCGGGCGGTGCCGTGGTGCAAAATGTCAAAAAGAAACGAGATGTGCTCAAGCCGGGCAAGTTGTTTTCTTTGACAAAATTGCAAAACGCTTTGAGCAAAAAATATAAAATGTCCATGGAGCAGAGTCTCTCCATTTTGCAAAAACTATATGAAGCCGGCTATGTCACCTATCCGCGAACCAACTCTGAATACCTTGCCACCGCAGAAAAAAGCAAGGTAGAAAAAATTATTCAGGGCGTACAAAAATGGGGCTATCCCATCACATTCAAAGACGGCAAACAAATCTTTGACGATTCCAAAATTGAAAGTCATTCCGCGCTTACCCCCACGTATAAACTTCCAAAGAAAGAAGCGCTCAGCGAGGACGAGAAAAAAGTATACGGTATGATATTGCGCCGTTTTGTCGCCGTGTTCTGTGCACAAGACTGCGTGGTGCAAAAAACGGAAATGACCATTGATGTGTGCGGCGGAAAAGCACCCAATGGCGAACGCTTTGTGTTGCGTGGGATGGTAATTCTGGAAAAAGGTTGGACAAAGTACGACGATTACAGCGGACACGACAAAGTACTTCCCGCGCTGAACAAAGGCGATGTCGTCAACATTGCATTCAAACCGGTTCAAAAAGAAACTTCTCCACCCAAGCATTATACAGTGGAAACGTTAAACAATTATCTGAAAAATCCGTTTCGCGCGGAACGCGCCGCTACTCCGTCCAAACAACATGCAAAAAACGATGATCCAAGCCTCACGCAAAGCAGTCAACCAACTGCCACACGCGATATCAGCAGTGATCAAATGAGCCAAAACGCTCTCCCTGCCGACATTGGTAACGACCAACTGTTGGGTGATACAGAGGAGATAGACGATACAGAAGAATACCGTGCCATTTTTGAAGGACTGGAATTGGGGACAGAGGCCACACGCACGGGAATTATTGACAATGCACGAAAAAGCAAATATATCCAACTAAAGAAAGATGTATATACCATTCTTCCGGAAGGCGAAACACTCATCACATCTCTTGATCGCATGGGGATTGTGATGGATAAATACAAAACCTCCGAGTTGGGCCGCGCACTCAAGCGTGTGTACCACGGGGAAATGCGCGTGGAAGACAGTGTGTTGCTGGCAAAAAATCAAATCGAGACAATTTTTTCCCGCTATGAAAGCACACAGCCGCCTGAAACCGATACCAACGATGGGTGCATGGGTGATGTGATCGGTGCCTGCCCGCTTTGCCACAAAGGCGAAGTTCGCCGCACTGCGTTTGGATATGGATGCAGCGCCTGGAAAGACGGCTGCAAATTTACCATCCACGGTATCATTTGCGACCGCGTGATCTCCAAATCAAATGTACAATTGCTGCTGGCCAACGGGAAAACATCGAAAATCAAAGGATTTGTTTCCAAAAAAAGCGGTAAAACGTTCGATGCTGCATTGGTCATGGATGAAAACGGAAACGTAAAATTTGATTTTTCCTCTTAAACATTTGCGTATCGTGCCATATCACACACGTTTCCCATGTCGTATCTTGACACATGTAAAAAAGCGTAGATCACTCGCACATAACGTATCACACACCAAGAAAATACCCCACCGACAAACTCTTATTCTTCCCTTTTCAAGATAAATGGTAACGGCCTAAACTCCGTAGGTTTCATCAATGAACCTTTTAGAGAGTTGACTCGTTACTTAGAGGTGAGTTGTTTCCCTCATATCTGCTATAGTCACCATGATATAAAGGACAAAAAACGAAATGTGCAAAGTGGTAGAAAAATGATTATATTGATAACAGGTGCATCACATACAGGCAAAACAGTGTTTGCCCAAAGACTACTTGAAAAATATAAATTCCCATATTTATCAATAGACCATTTAAAAATGGGGTTAATCCGTAGCGGCTACACCAAACTCACATCCAAAGATGATGGCGCGCTTACAGATTATTTATGGCCTGTGATTCGTGAAATGGTGAAAACTGTCATAGAAAACAGGCAAAATTTAATCGTCGAAGGATGTTATATTCCTTTTACATGGTATCAAGACTTCGAAAAGGAATATCTGGGACAAATTAAATACTACTGTCTGATTATGAGCGAGCGTTACATAAAAAATCACTTTGCTAGCATAAAAGAATATGCAAACTGTATAGAAAATCGAGTAGATGATGAAGCATGTACGATAGAAAATATTTTAGAAGACAATGCACAGTTTTTAGCGCTCGCTGAAAAGTACCGAGTAGATTATGTGCTTATTGATGATAAGTATGTAATAAACATTGACTGAAAACAAACTGTAAAATACTTCTTAAAACGCCGCAGATTATTAATTTTCCTTGAAATTGCCATTATCTTGAAGAAGTCTTATCCCTTTGTCATATCAAAAGAAATGACACGTTGCTATAACGCACAAAAATCAAAGGACATGTCCTATGGTCGATAACACAAAACCATCACCCCAAAAGTACACGTGCAGTGATTATGAGACACCTGTTTGCACAGATATTTCTCCACATCACACAAACAGCGAACAAAAAAATCATACCGCTGCTTTTTCCGACGACACCTCCTTATACTCTACAACACAATCTTTTTCCGGCGCAGCCTTGGCGTATCTCGGCGATTCCGTTTTGGAAATCGCTCTGCGCACCCGCCTGGTGCAAAGCGGCATCAGTGATACCGGGAAGCTAAACGATATTGCCCGTCATTATGTCAATGCACGTGCACAAAGCGTCGGCATTGCCCAGTTGGAGCCCATGCTGACGCAAGAAGAAACAGCCGTTTATCATCGCGGACGCAATGGCGCCGGAGGGCATCCCAAAAGTTGTACAGCTTTGGAATACCGACGTGCCACAGGACTGGAGGCACTGCTCGGGCATTTGTTTTTGTGTCAGCAATATGATCGCATTCAAGAATTGCTTGACGTATATTTTTCTTATATCAAACATTCGATGCTCACCTAAACTGCAAGCATCAGAACACCCTTTGATATATGCCACACAATTCTTGACTTCTCCGGCATCGTGCTCCAATATGTTGTCAAACAAATGGTTGTGCAAGTCATCGATGCCACACACAACGAAACGTTTATATTTTTCCGACTTTTATGTCTTGATAAAAAACACAATATGTTGCCCGCAAAAGGGAGTTTTGTATGAAATATCAAAAAAAGATCGCCCTGTGCGCCATCCTTTCCGCACTGAATGTGTTGGTTTTGCTGTTTGGTGCACTGTTGGATGTGCTGGATCTTACGGCAGGCGCCATCTCAATGTTGCTGGTTGCCATCATCTATATAGAAATCAAAGGATATTACCCCTGGCTCTCATGGGCAGTAACCACAGCACTCAGCTTTTTGATTTTACCGAATAAAGCACCCGCTCTTTTGTTTCTTCTGCTTGGAAATTATGCCATTCTTAAGTTTTATTTTGAAATGTTGCCGCGTGTGTTTTGCTGGATCTGTAAATTTGCCTGGTTTAATATCGCACTGACTCTTTTGATTTTCGGGATGAACTATGTACTCATGCTGCCGGACAGCGGTTATTCGTTTTCCGTGTTGGTCTATGCTGTGGGAAACGCTGCCTTTCTTTTTTTGGACATTTGCTTTACGATACTGTTACGTTTTTATCGTACCGAAGTACGGCGACGCTTGCATCTGGATCGTCTGTTTCGATAAATATCTATCATATTTCTCTCGTTGTTTATATGAATGGATTCAAACACTGAAAAATACAGGAATATGCCATGGAACAAAACCAATCCTTATCACAGCCGCTGCGTACACTGCGCGGCATCTCGGACAAACGACAAGCGCTGTTTGAAGCCATGGGTATTTCATGCCTATATGATCTGATTTGTCATTTTCCTCGCCTCTACGAAAACCGCGGGAACATGACCACCGTCAAAGACGCCCCCCCGGGGCAAAAAGCGTCTATTATCTTGCGCATCACCGGCGTGCCGCATGTCAGCGCTTCCCGCCGAAATCTGGTGCGCCTTTCTTTTCCCGCCGCAGATACGGCAGGGGATAATGTGTATCTGGTATTTTTCAATCAAACGTATTTCAAAGATCGTCTAAAGCCCGGAACGACCGTACGCTGCTTTGGAATGGTAAGCATGTTGGGTCATACCAAACAAATGCTCTCTCCAAAAGTTGAATTTCTCACTTCCGATGCCGATATCTCCTCCCTGCCCCCTTATGTTCCCATCTATCCCTTGGGACACGGCATCACACAAAACATGATGGCGGACGCCATCCACAATGCATTGCAAATTCTTTATCCTCCCCATACCCCCGATACGTTACCGCTTTTTACACGTGAAAGATATCATCTGTGTGCCGAAGCATATGCCATGCACCAAATTCACCGTCCTGAAAGTGCCGATGCACTTTCACGCGCGCGCAAACGCGTCATTTTTGAAGAGTTGACCGTTTTTGCACTGGGATTGGCGCTCAAAAAAGCACAACAGGAACAAACCAAACCACTGCCGATGCATGCAGTTGATCTGCAGCCATTCTATCAGCAATTGTCTTTTACTCCCACCGGCGCGCAATACCGGGCCATTGACGCCATTTGTTCGAACATGACCAGCGGAAAAAGTCCGATGAACCGCCTGTTGATGGGAGATGTGGGCAGCGGTAAAACCATTTGTGCGGCCGCCGCCATTTACGCAGCAGTACAAAACGGCTACCAAGCAGCACTCATGGTACCCACAGAAATTTTGGCACGCCAGCATGACGCCTCTCTCCGTGCGCTCTTTTTGCCTCTTGGTATACAAACAGCACTGTTGATCGGAGCTACCAAACCAAAAGAGAAACGGGAAATCAAACGCGCATTGCAAGAGGGGTCACTCCCGGTTGTCATTGGTACCCATGCACTGCTGGAGGAGTCGGTTTCTTTTGCACGTTTGGGATTGGTCATCACCGACGAACAACACCGTTTTGGGGTGTTACAGCGTGCCAAACTACGCGACAAACGTCGTGGTGTGCATACGCTTGTGATGAGCGCAACCCCCATTCCACGTACGCTTGCACTCATGTTATTCGGCGATTTGGAAATGTCGGTGTTGGATGAGTTGCCACCGGCCCGTCTGCCGGTTCGAACGGCATTTGTCGACGACAGTTACCGTGCACGTATGTATGGCTTTGTACAAAAAACTGTCCGAAACGGCGAACAGGTATATGTGATATGCCCCGCCATCGACCGTGAAGAAGAAACAAAACGCGTGGAAGAAATGGCAGATTCTTATATACCAGATGCCCCCAACATCGATACTTCCGCGACAAACGAGAACACTTTATGCAAATGCGCCGTGGAACACGCCGAAGAATTACAAAGGCAATTTCCGCAGTTCCGCGTCGGTTGTCTTCACGGAAAAATGAAAAGCGCGGAAAAAGAGGCCGTCATGCAAGCCTTTTCCGACAGGAAAATCGACATCTTGGTCAGCACAACGGTAATCGAGGTTGGCGTGGATGTGCCGAATGCCACTCTGATGATCATTGAGAACGCCGAGCGCTTCGGCTTGTCCCAGTTGCATCAGCTGCGCGGACGTGTCGGCCGCGGCAAACGACAAAGCTGGTGTATTTTGGTCAGCAATGCCAAAACGGGGGGTTCCGTACAGCGTTTGCAAATTATGAAACAGACCACCTCCGGATTTGAAATTGCCAAGCAAGACCTTGCGCTGCGCGGACCGGGCGACTTCTTTTCCAAGGGTGGCATGCTCGACCGCGAGTATCGTCAGAGCGGAGGGATTCGTTTTCACTTGGCAAATTTATGTGACGATATGCAGACCGTGCAAGATGCATTTTCCGCTGCTGGGGAAATCTTACAAAACGATCCGCTTCTGCAAAGTGAAGCAAACCAGCGCCTGAAAACAAAGATGCATTTGCAGTTTGGTGATGTACTTACTTTATAAGCATTCATACATCGTATGATCCTCATTTTTCATACTTCTTTCACCGCTGCTACCAACCATCAAGCCAAACACAGCCATTGATTGAGAATTTACAAAATTCACTTGAATGGATCACGCAATTCCATTATGATGTTGCGTAGAAACAAAAACACGCGGCATTTTCCATGTTGCATCTGCCGGCGGGTTTTTAACTTGATATAATCAAAACAATTTCAGAAAGGATAAACATTGATGAAAAAACATTTATTTTTCCGTCGTTTTTCCGCCGTCTTTGTCATGGCATGCTTGCTTTTGACCGTTCTTTGTGCCTGCGGCAAGCAACAAACAAACGAAGACGGGCAAACGATTCCCAACGGGTTTGTGGCGCATGAGGCGGAAAATGAATCCTACACCATCTACACCCCACAAGATTGGTTGGTGGATACCACCACCGGTATGACCAGTTTTAACATGGGCGACGAAGCTGCATCCAATCTCAATGTCACAGTCATCGGTATGAGCGCTTCTTGCCGCAATGCCGCAGAGTATTTTGATACCTTCCGCGACCAGTATGCACAAACATTCACAGATTTTACGCTGATCGACGATGCCACCCCGACAAAGCTGGGAACTCAGGATGCATATAAATATACGTTCACAGCTACCGTGGCAGGTACGCCTTACCATTGGATGCAAGTGCTTTGCGACTACAAACAGGCAATTTATGTTGTCACGTATACTGCCAAGGAAGATAGCTATGACCGTTATTTGGAAAATGTGCAAAATGTGATTGATTGCTTTGTGTTTGAATAAGGATATTAGATTGATGAATGCGTCTTCTTTCAAACAAAACTTACCCGCAGATCAGCCGGATACCTTGATTTATCTGGATCATTGTGCCACCACACGACCTTGTCCCGCTGCCATCGATGCCATGCAAAAAGCGCTTTGTACGAACTGGGGAAATCCATCCTCCTTACATTGTATGGGAACGGCAGCACAACACCTGTTGCAACAAGCCAGAATGACTCTTTTGCAAACGCTGGGATATGAAAACGAAAAACCCGAAAATCTCATCTTTACTGCCGGCGGTACCGAAGCCGATCACCTCGCATTGTTTGGAACTACCTATGCCAAGGCACAGCACCTGCATGGAGGAAAGATCATCATTTCCGACAGTGAACACGCTGCCGTAGAGCAAGCCGCGCAAGCGTTGGAAACCATGGGCATTGAAGTGGTACGTATCCCGACACGTGGCGGCGTATTTGATATGGATGCATACCAAAAAGCGTTGACGCCTCATGTTTTTTTGGTCAGCTGTATGCTTGTCAACAATGAAACCGGTGCCGTCAATGATATTGCAGCCATTGCTGCTGCCGCACGACGTGTGCGAAGCGATGTTACCATTCATACAGATGCCGTGCAAGGGTATCAAAAATTTCCATTTCGGTTATCTAAACTCGGCGCAGACCTGATCACCTTGTCTGCACACAAAATTCACGGACCAAAAGGTGTTGGCGCATTGTATGTCTCTCCCGCAGTTTGCAAATCAAAACGACTCCGTTGTATAATCACCGGGGGCGGACAGGAACACGATATGCGAAGCGGAACAGAAAACATGCCCGGTATTGCCGGTTTTGCCGCCGCAGCCGCGTGGGGCGACAAACAGTTGCGTGAACATCTAAAAAAATTACACATGCTGCGTGACCATCTGTTGCAACGTCTGCAAACAGATCCTGCACTTTCAGAAATACAGTGTAATTCCCCGCAAAGTGCCCTGTGCGCGCCGCATATTCTGAGTATCACCTTGCCGCATATCAAAAGCAACACCGCGCTAAATTTTCTCAGTGCGCGCGGCATTTGCGTTTCCGGCGGATCCGCCTGTTCCTCCAATCACCCGCAAATCAGCCGTACACTTTTACATTTCGGGCTGGATCGAAACGCAGCGGACAGTACCTTGCGTATCTCTTTTTCTCCCGAAAACACGATAGACCAGCTTGATCGCTTCGCGGACGCTTTGCGTGAGGCTGTCACCACACTGATTCGCTTTTCTTGAGAATATAAATATTTTGTTTTGATTGTGGTGTATAATCTGCTTGTTTTGTCTGATCGCATGCAGGACCCGTTTCCATCTTCGGTAAACACATAACACCCATTCTCAAAAACCAATATACAGGATTTTTGTTTCATGATTCGTGACTTGATTGTTCACAGAAAGAGTTCTTTATGAATCACACAACCGGTACCTCTTCAAAACTGTCAAACATTCCCGATCTGACAACTGATAAAACGTTTGATCCCTCTTCCCCTCTGCCGTTTTGCGGCAATTATTTTTGTACCTGGGGACGTCAAGGCGGGCCGGAGGGGATGAATGAAGAAAACATGTTCGGAGAAAAAGGCGTCGTTACTTCATATCCCACCGCACACCGCTCCTCCCTCATCGTTGTATATGATGACGGATGGGACATTCCGTTTGGCACGCGGAACCCGGAAGAAATTTATCGTTATGGGAAGGGGTATCCGGATCCCGATCGATTCCCTTCCACCCGCGGCATGACCCCGCCCCAAGCAATGAAATGGCTGGTTGATCAAACGAAGCGTCTTGGTTTTGCAGGCGCGGGGGTATGGATCGCCATGCAAATCAGCAGAGACAGCGATATCATGTATCACATGGACGATTATATCGCCCACTGGACACGTGTTGCAAAATGGGCCAACGAAGCCGACGTCGCTTATTGGAAAGTTGACTGGGGTCAGCATTATTGGAACAACGCCGAAGCGCGAGAAAATTTGACGAAAATCGTGCGCCGCTATGCGCCGCGTCTCTTAATTGAACATGCGCACGTGTGCGGCGGCATGGCGCCGCGCCCTGATTTTGAAACCACCCAGGAACGTCTGTCACGTGAACGACATGTCATGCGCGTGTTCAACGCCTCTGATTATTATCGAACGTACGATTGCAATTTCAAAGAATTGGCTCTGGCCACGACATTACACCGTATGGGTGCCGTGTTTGCCAATGCAGATCAAATCGATGAAAATAACGGTTGCCGTCATATTTTCAATACGGAAAATGAGTTATATGCCGCTGCCGCTTTGGGCTGCACCGTCGCCAGTGAATTGCAGCACCCCGTATTGTGCCATCAATATCTTGCCGTAGAACGGGTACTGCAATGGCAACGTTTTATGCCTCCGTTTTCCATGTGCAAAAAGGGAAATCACATGGATCAAGCATTTCTCACCAATGCGTTCTATGATGGAAATCATCTGCTCATCAGCCAATCGGCACCCGCTCGTTTTTCGCGTAATTGTCCACTGCCCACGGTTCATCTCACCATAGGCCAACAGCAACCGTTTGTCCTTTGTGCCGTTCATCCGCAAACAAAGGCGGCAGCTGTTTACGCTGCCGGTCGTGTGGTGCCGGAAAATCGTCATTGTGAGGCATATGCGGATATTACGGTCACATTGCCCACCGCAGAGGCCCCCATTGCTGTTTTTGGATCATGTTATCGTACATTGACACTAAAATTTGATCAAACGATCGAACAACGCCGCGTTTTTGTACAAGATCTGGCACAGCTCACTGAGCCGGCCTACGAGATCACGAATGATTTGCAAATCAATGATCATACACTGACGTTAACCCGCACACAGATCGAAACATATGGCAATCGTGCCACGTATCCGGAAGATGAAAGTGACCCCGGCCTGATCCTGTATCTGCGTTAAATTCCCCATGACATGTACAAAAAGGCCAAAACAATCGCCCATACCGAAAACACCCCCGGATGATTGCCGATCGCCTTTTTCAATTGCAGTATGATATGACACAGCCGCGATGCGGCGGAACGGAGTTTTTTATGAATTTTATCCCCTCCATGGCACAGAAAGAAAATGAATGGAACGGCAACTATTTTTGTACCTGGTGTTCCCAGGGCGGTGCTGCCGGTATGAATGAAGAAAATATGTTCGGGGAAAAAGGACTGATCTCTTCCTATCCCGATGACGGCCACAAATCCGAATTGATCGTTGTATATGATGATGGATGGGATATCGCACCCGATACACGCAACCCGGAAGAAATTTATCGTTACGGCGTGGGCTATCCCAATCCTGATCGTTTTCCCTCCACCCGCGGCATGACCCCACCGCAGGCATTGCGCTGGCTGGTGGATCAAACCACACGTTACGGGTTTGCCGGCGCTGGACTTTGGATGCCCATGCAGACCTACCGCGAAACCGATATCATGTATGACATGGACGACTTTATCGCCCATTACACGAAATTGGCACAATGGTCTCAACAAGCCGGCATCCGCTATTGGAAAATGGACTGGGGCCAACATTATTGGAACAACGCCGAAGCGCGGGAAAATGTCACCAAAATTGCACGAAAATATGCCCCTGATCTTTTGGTGGAACACGCGCATGTATGCGGCAGCGCCGCACCCGAGCCGAATATGGAAACGGAAGAAGAGCGCGCTGCACGGTTGCGCCATGTCTGCCGCGTCATGAATGTCAGTGACTTTTATCGTACCTACGATTGCGGCGGTATCACACTGATTCCTACCACGGTTTCTCGTCTATCCGCTTTGCTTACCATCGCACCGAATCTGGATGAAAACAACGGTTGCCGTCATATCATCAACGTTGAGGATGAAGTGTATATCGCTGCGGCCATGGGTGCAACAGCCGGCATCATGCGTAATCCCGTCAATGGTGGTACCACCTGGAATGAAGTAAAACGTATGCTCAATTGGCAGCGCATCATGCCGCCCTTTGCACTGAAAAATGATGGAAATCATGTGGACGATGAATGGATGCGCAATGAGTTTGTCACACAGGATCACGCTGTCATCAAACAAAGCGCGCCTTGCCGTCTCTCCCGCAATATGCCTCTGGCTGATTTGTCCTTAAAAATCGGTCAATATCAACCATGGGTTCTTTGTGCCACACATCCAAACGGTGCCGTTGGTGTGTATTCTACCCGCCGTACCGTCCCCGATTGGGAAAACTGCTGGGCATATGCAGATATCACGATATCTGTAAAAACGGTTGACAGTCCAGTGGGGATTTTCGGAGAATCGTATGACACCCTCACGCTTGTGTACCCCCAAGACGTGACACAAAAACATGTTTGGGTACAGGATCTGGCAGACGACACCGCGTATGATGTCACAGATCAAGTGCAACGCACAAAAAATAGCATCACACTCACACGGGATCAGTTTCCCGCTTTCGGCCTCCGTGTCAAAGCGGAAAACGATGCTTGCATGCCCGGATTCATGCTCCGATTGCTGGATGACTGATTGTGTCTTTCTCACTGTTACAGACCAAATATCAAAGCCCCTTGTATGAAACACATACAAGGGGCTTTTTTCTTTTGCTTTTGAATGAACATCTTGCACGGCACATTCCTGTTTTCCGCACATCATATATGTCCTTTGTATTATTTACAGACGGCCTTTGAAATCTTCATAGCCAAACGAACGCAATGTCTCAATGGTTCCGTCACACCGCAAAAGACATATGTCAGGCAGCGGCATACCGTTAAAGGTGTTATTTTTCACTGTGGTATAAATCGCCATATCCTCAAATATCAGCTTGTCTCCCCGGTGCAGCGGATGTTTCAAACAATAATCGCCAATGATGTCACCGGAAAGACAAGTCGGTCCGCCCAACCGATAAACATACCCCGACGTCTGTTCCTTTTGACATGTTTGGGTATCCGTTTCCTTGACAGGTTGTTGTGCAGAGGAAATACCTCCGTTTGTTCTCTCTTTTTCCACAGTTGATTGCTGCGAATAACAAGTATCCGTGTCCCCGTTTTCCATCATATCGGACAATGGCACTGCCCCATAGAGGGGCGGCGTATATGGCATTTCCAACACATCCGGCATATGACAGGCGGCACTGGTGTCCAGAATGGCGATGGATATCCCGTTTTGGACAATATCCAGTACTTGTGTCACCAAATATCCCGCCCGCAGTGCAACTGCTTCTCCCGGCTCCAGATAGATCTGCAAGCCATAGGTGTCTCGCATATGCACAATGCATTGTTCCAAACACGGCAGATCATAATCTGGCCGGGTGATATGATGGCCCCCGCCGAAATTCAACCAGCGCATTTGGGACAATGCCGCGCCAAATTGTTCTTCCACTGCGTCAAGCGTCACTTTGAGCGCATCGCTGTTTTGTTCGCACAGGGTGTGAAAATGCAGCCCGTCCAAAAGAGAGAATAGCGTCGGGGTCATCCCCGCGTCCCATCGTTCTTTGGTCACGCCCAGCCGACTGCCCGGTGCACACGGATCATAGATGGCATGTGTCTGTGTGGAACACATCGGATTGATACGCAGCCCCACTTCTTTTCCGGCCGCTTTGGCTTGCGCGCCAAATTGTTCCAGTTGTGAGATACTGTTGAAAACAATGTGATCGGCATACTGCAAAAGTGAGGAAAATTCTTGTGCACGGTACGCCGCGCAAAATACATGGCATTCCTTGCCCGGCATTTCTTCCCATCCCAGCCGCGCCTCATATAAACCGCTTGCCTCTGTCCCGGCAAGATACGGCGCAAGCAACGGATATACTGCATAATTGGAAAAAGCCTTTTGCGCCAATAATATTTTGCATCCCGTACGCGTCTGTACCCCCGCCAAAATTTTGGCATTGGCAAGCAGGCGCTCTTCCTCTAACACATAGCACGGCGTGTTCAAACGCGACAACAACTCCGATGTAAGCCGCATATCATTTCTTCCTTTATTCGAATATCGTATCGGGATTTCATTCTTTTTCTCTGTGTCTCAACATCCAACAGCTGATGCCGTGGCACTTTCTCGCCTGCAGTTTTGTTTACACACAGCCTAATGATTTATTTTCTGCGAAATCATCAAGACTCAGTCCACCAATACCGGAGAGAATTCTTCCTCAAACGGCAACCCATATTTTGACAACGCTTCCAAATACGGATCCGGATCAAATTCTTCTACCGTGTGCACACCGGGTGTGTTCCATTTTCCTGTCAAAAGCATCAGCGCACCGCACATTGCCGGAACGCCCGTGGTATAAGATACCGCCTGCGCACCCGTTTCGCGATAACATGCTTGGTGATCACACACGTTATAAATGTAGTAGGTCTTTTTCTGCCCGTCTTTTTCCCCGGTAAAAATACAACCGATATTGGTTTTACCAACCGTACGCGGTCCCAAAGATGCGGGGTCCGGCAAAAGTGCTTTTAAGAACTGAATGGGCACAATTTTTTGTCCGTTGTATTCAATGGGTGTCGTCGATAACATTCCAACATTTTCCAAACACTGCATATGCATCAAATAGCTCTGTCCGAACGTCATAAAGAAACGAATGCGATGTGTTTTGGGAAAATGCTTTGCCAAACTTTCGATCTCCTCGTGGTGCAAGAGGTACATATCTTTTTTGCCCACCTGCGCAAAATCATATTCACGCTTGATACTCATCGCCGGCACCTCTACCCAGTGTCCGTTTTCCCAATACGACCCGGGGGCTGAAACCTCACGCAAATTGATCTCCGGATTGAAGTTGGTCGCAAACGGATACCCGTGATCGCCACCGTTACAGTCCAAAATATCAATGGTGTCAATCCGGTCAAATTGATGTTTTTGTGCATAAGCACAGTATGCCTGCGTCACACCGGGATCAAATCCACTGCCCAATAGCGCCACCAGACCCTTTTGGGCAAATTTTTCTTGATAGGCCCACTGCCAAGAATAATCAAAATAGGCAGAAAAACCATCTTGCTTGCATCTCTTCTCATACACTTCACGCCATGCGGGATCATCGATGTTTTCCGGCTCATAATTTGCCGTGTCCAAATAATTCACCCCGCACCGCAGACACGCATTCATGATGGTCAGATCCTGATATGGCAGTGCAATATGCATCACCAGATCCGGCCGATACGAGGAGATCAGTGCCACCAGTTCCTCCTCATCATCCGCATCCACTTGCGCCGTTGTGATTTTTGTTTTCGTCTTCTCTTGTAACTTTGCAGCCAGCGCATCACATTTGGATTTGGTTCGACTGGCAATACAGATCTCTTCAAATACTTCGCTGCAATCACAGCACTTTTGGATGGCAACGCTGGCAACGCCGCCGCAACCAATGATCAATACCTTGCTCATGGATGTTTCTCTCCTCTCACCGTTTTGAATAAGTCCTCAAACCTGTTTTACTTAAAATGTGTCATTGTCTGTACTTAGCCATACAATTTTGCACAAAATACTCCGCTGATCCCTGTTTACGGTCTTTTTCTGTCACGCTCTATTTTTAGTAAAAAAGCAATCAACATTTCCCGCACCACTTTGCATGCCACAGCTGTACTCGCACCGCTGCTGTCCAGCATCGGAGCCAGCTCGTTGACATCGCATCCTACCACATGGGCCTTGGAACATACTGTCAACAGAGCATCCAATAGAGATGTAAAAGATACGCCTCCCGCTTCCGGCGTACCGGTCCCCGGGAATACCGAAGGATCCAGGCAATCCAAATCAACGGAAAGATATACAGGCGTATCCCCCAATGCCGTCACTGTCTGATGCAAACCATCAAAATCAAACGGGTGTAAATCCACATGCCCAGCGCGTGCAAACGTCCATTCGTCGTAGTCACCGCTGCGAATACAGAACTGATGGATACGACCATCCCCCAGCAGTTCATAACAGCGCCGCATGACACATGCATGACTGAGTTTCACGCCCAAATAATCCGTGCGTAGATCCGCATGCGCGTCAAAATGCAAAATATGCAGATCCGCAAAGCGCGCCGAGACTGCCCGCACACATCCAAGCGTCGTGAGGTGCTCCCCGCCCAACATAAAAGGCAGTTTGTTGTCAGACAGGATCGTAGCGGTACGCTCTGTAATCTCCTCCAAAGCCGCTGCACTGTCCCCAAAACTCAGCTCCAAATCACCGCTGTCAAACACCGCACCGTCTGTCAACACGCTGTCCTGATACGGACTGTACGTTTCCAAACCAAAACTCTCATTGCGCATTGCCCCGGGACCAAACCGAGCGCCGGGACGAAAACTGGTGGTGGAATCATAGGGGGCGCCGAACAATACGATATCGGATGTTTCATACGGCGCATCACACCCCAAAAAATTCACAACATTTTTATTCAACATCTCTCAAGCACTCCTCCAAAAATGCCGGCAAATAAAATGATCCGACATGCAAACGCGGCGTATAATACTTGGTTGATAACTCCAGTTTTTTCCAATCTTCGGGATGAAAATCATCAATCGGATGCCATTTTTTGCTGGCAAAGCCAAACAACCAATACCCTGCCGCATAAGTCGGGATATGCGCCTGATATACACGACTGATCGGAAACGTTTCTGCGATGCGTTTGTGGCTGCGCAGCATTGCTGTCATGTCCTCGCGATAAAACGGACTTCCCTGCTGATTGACCAAAATCCCATCCGCTCGCAACGCATTATAACAGCTGCCATAAAATTCACGGGTGAAAAATCCTTCTGCAGGGCCATACGGATCGTTGGAATCAACAATGATCAAATCATAACGATCCGTACAGCGCCGCAAATATTTCAAGCTGTTGCCGAAATGAACATGCACTCTCTCATCATCCAAGCGGCAGGCGTTCTGCGGAAGATATTCACGACAAACATCAATCACCATCGGGTCCATCTCAACCAGATCGATATGCGCCACACGGTCATAGCGTGTCAGTTCTTTGACGACCCCACCGTCTCCCGCACCGATGACTAAAATGTTTTTGATGCCGGTATGCACCGCCATGGGGACATGTGTGATCATTTCATCATAAATAAACTCATCCCGCTCCGTCAGCATGATATTGCCATCCAATGTTAAAATACGACCAAACTCATCGCTTTCAAACACATCGATTTGCTGATAATCACTCTGCTGGGAATACAAATGCCGCTTGATACGAATGCTCAATTTGACATCCGGCGTATGTTTTTCACTAAACCACAAATCCATGGCGCTGTCCTGCCCTTCTGCTTATTTCAAAACGTTTAGATACTCGATTTTTGGATCCTCCGGGCCAGTCATGCTGCATCCCTTTTCTTTGGCATAACGAATATAGTCCAAAATCTTTGCCGTAATCATTTCCCCCGGTGCAAGAATCGGGATACCCGGCGGATAGCACATCACAAACTCCGAGCACACCCGTCCCTCTGTTTCTTCAATCGGCAGGCTCTCCTTTTCCGCATAAAAGGCGTCCTGTGGATTTGCCGCTACAATGGGATCAATATATTCCTGACTCATCAACTCGCTCTTGTCTTTCTGATAGCAGCGGCGGATCTCCGCCAATGCACTGACCAGTCGTTCCACTTCCTGTAGCCGGTCCCCGATAGACAGATACGCTAAAATGTTGCCCAAATCACCGAACTCAATCTGAATGTCATATTGATCTCGCAACAGATCATATACCTCAATTCCCGCAAGACCGATGTCAAGGGTATGAATGGATAATTTCGTGAGATCAAAATCAAATACAGAATCACCGTTAATCAGTTCGTCGCCAAATGCATAATAACCGCCCACATAGTTGATTTCTTCCCGCGCATATCGCGCCAAATCCGCCACATGTGCAAACACTTGTTTGCCGCGCAAAGCCAAATTACGTCGGGAAATGTCCAAAGAACTCATCAACAGATAGCTGGCACTGGTGGTCTGGGTTAAGTTGATGATCTGACGCACATGACCCGGATTGACAGCAGGACCCACCAACAAAAAGCTGCTCTGTGTCAAACTGCCACCGCTTTTGTGCATGGATACCGCCGACATATCCGCACCTGCCGCCATCGCAGATATCGGCATATTTTCACCAAAATAAAAATGTGTACCATGTGCCTCGTCCACCAGACATAACATGCCGTTGGCATGCGCCATGTCCACAATCGCTTTCAGATCACTGCAAATACCGTAATACGTGGGATTGTTCACCAATACCGCCTTTGCGCCCGGATGTTCTGCAATCGCCTTGGCCACCTGTTCCCGTTTCATCCCAAGCGGAATGCCCAGATGCTCATCGCATTCCGGATTGACGTATACCGGTACTGCACCGCAGAGCACCAAGGAGTTAATGACGCTGCGATGTACATTGCGTGGCAAAATAATCTCATCACCGCGTTTGCACACCGCAAGGACCATGCTTTGCACAGCGCTTGTCGTACCGCCAACCATCAAAAATGCATGGGAGGCGCCAAATGCATCCGCCGCCAGATCTTCTGCATCTTTGATGACCGATACCGGATGGCATAGATTGTCCAAAGGCTTCATGCTGTTGACATCCACCTCTACACAATGTTTGCCCAAAAAATCAGAAAGCTCCGGATTGCCGCGCCCCCGCTTGTGACCGGGCACGTCAAAGGGAACAATCCGCGCATTTCGAAACGCGTCTAATGCCTCATAAATCGGCGCATCGTTTTGATTGAGTAATTTTTTTTCCACCTTACCGCTCTCTCTTTTTCATCATTTTGTCTTGTCTCAATATCGTCTTTTTTTGGAAGCTATATCCAACAAACTGCCCTCACAAACGCATGAAAAAAGCCTTGCATCGCGGTGCGATACAAAGCCTGTGAGATCATCCGTATTTCTTCTTTTCTCTTGTTTTTGCAATACGTGTAAAACAAGCATTGCTATGCCGCAAATAACGCCGTACCCAATCAAGCCATACATACGGAACAAAACAAAAAGCTGCACGATTTGTTTTGCACAACTGCATGCAATCATATTCGGACACATTTCATTGCGAATCTGAAAAAAGATGATGTTTGCGTTCAGAGTCTATATAGCAATACTACTTTTACTACTCTTTACCGTTTCACAAGTTTTGTGCGCAGCGCACCGGTTCAATGGGGGCACCCCCGACGACAACATGCAGAAATACACATTTGCTGCATATTGCATTGGCAAAAGGCATCCGCACGAAATCAGGCACAAGCCCTCATCTTTGCGGACAAAAAAGGAACCAACTTATAAAATTTGCACATACATCCATCCAGCACAACCGTATCATCGGTTGTCGTTTTGCAGAACATTCATCTGCACAAAATAAGATCGATGTTGCCGCTTCATTCGACCGCTCCCACAGCCGAACACCAACAGAGTGGTTCAAAAGTATGGTATCTATGATAAACTCATATGCCCACAAATATATAGTATCACAAATTCTACATTTGTCAACAGCATTTTTGCAAACAGACGCAATGTTTTCATTTTTTTTACGGTTTTGCGCACATCCATTTCTCATAGCAACCCCCGCGCGAATATTGCATACACGCAAGCACACATCAGGCATAAAAATCCGTCATATCCGCACTTGATTTTTATGTCACATTCGGTATAATATGGATAGAATCCTCCCACCGTTCGGCACAAATATCATAATTGATGATTGGCAGACAAAAAACAGGAGAACCGATATGGAACAGCCCACATTATTTGCGCAACATGATACCGCACCGCTGGCCGCCCGTTTGCGTCCTCAAACACTGGATGAATTTGTGGGGCAAACACATTTGCTGGGAAAAGGTAAGGTGTTACGAAATTTGATCGAAACCGATTGTATTACTTCTATGATTTTTTGGGGTCCGCCGGGCGTAGGAAAAACCACATTGGCTCGTATCATTGCAAATCGCACAAAAGCTGTATTTCTGGACTTTTCAGCGGTAACCAGCGGCATGAAAGAAATTCGAGAGGTGATGCAACAGGCGGATACACATCATCGGTACGGGGAAAAAACCATTGTATTTGTTGATGAAATTCATCGTTTTAACAAGGCACAACAGGATGCCTTTTTGCCCTTTGTTGAAAAAGGCAGTATCATTTTAATCGGTGCAACCACAGAAAACCCGTCATTTGAGATCAACGGCGCCCTGCTTTCCCGCTGTAAAGTGTTTGTGCTGAAAAGTCTCACAAGCGCGGACATTTGCACACTTCTCACACGTGCCCTTCAAGACAAGCGCGGCTTTGGCGATTTACATGTGAAAATTGATACAGAGATGCTGCAAGCCATCGCGAACTTTGCCAACGGGGATGCACGCAGTGCATTGTCAACACTGGAAATGGTTGTATTAAATGCCCCGCGAAACAATGATACGGTTACCGTCACACCACAGACATTGGAACAATGCACCTCCAAAAAATCACTGCTCTATGATAAAAACGGTGAAGAACACTATAACCTGATCTCCGCGTTGCACAAATCCATGCGAAATTCCGATCCGGATGCTGCGGTATATTGGCTCGCTCGTATGTTGGAAGCGGGGGAAGACCCACTGTATGTGGCGCGTCGTGTCACGCGTTTCGCTGCAGAAGATGTAGGTCTTGCCGACCCACATGCCTTACAGCTGGCTGTAGCGGCCTATCAGGCATGTCATTTCATCGGTATGCCCGAATGTACCGTGCACCTGACCGAGGCTGTGATATACCTGTCTTTGGCACCGAAATCAAATGCCATGGATGTCGCGTATCATGCAGCCAGGGAGGATGCGCTCAAACAGTTGGCAGAACCAGTACCGCTGGCGATCCGCAATGCGCCTACGCGTTTGATGAAAGAATTGCATTACGGACAAGACTATCAGTTCGCCCATGATGCGCCCGAAAAGCTGACCGATATGCAGTGCCTTCCCCCCTCGCTTGTTGACCGTATTTATTACCGCCCCACCGAACAGGGAGTAGAGGGAAAATTTAAAACACGTCTGGAACAAATCAAAACATGGAAAAAGCAGCACCGCGCCAACACAAAAGCGCCGCAAGATCAACAGCTCAAAAATGACGAACATACAAAAAACGACGTACACACAAAAAAAATATAATGTTCTTTTCCATACACAAAGCCCCTGTGCTCGATTTTTCGAGCACAGGGGCTTTCACACAGTTAAGGGGTTGCAAATCAAATCATATAAAATTAAAATCTGAAATAGATAAACGGATTGTAAGAGGAACTCAAAATAAAAGCAACACTCAAAACCAACAAAATACCACACAAAATATCTTTGATCAGTTCAGATGTAAACGAATCTTTTATACGAATCTTTTTTGCCCACGGAAGCATTGCTATTATTGCCAAAGGGAGATAAATCATTCCGGTCAATATATCGGAATTTGTGGTAATTGCACCAATCCAATCGGTTGGTGTAAAAGAAAACATCATTTTTAACGCGAGCAACATTTGATTAAAATCAACCAGATTAAAGATTACCCAGCCAATCAAAACAAAGAATGCAGTATAAATGTATCGAATAACCTTTGGTAATTTATCAAGAAGTTTACCGTAAATCTGTTTTTCGAGAATCAGTAAAATACCGTAATATAATCCCCAAATAATAAAATTCCATTGTGCACCATGCCAAAAGCCCGTCAAACACCAAACAATTAAAATATTGAAAATATGCCGTGCTTTTCCAACGCGATTGCCTCCCAAGGGGATATAAATATAGTCTCGAAACCAAGTGGAAAGTGAAATATGCCATCTTCTCCAAAATTCCGTAATGGACAAAGAGGTGTATGGATAATCAAAGTTTTCAAGAAAATGGAAGCCAAAAATTTTTCCCAGTCCAATTGCCATATCACTGTAACCAGAAAAATCAAAATAAATCTGCAATGCATAGCTAATAGCGGCAATCCAGTAAAAGAAACTACCATAAATTGCCGTATCACCCTCGTAAATAATGACAGAAATATTGGCAACGGTATTGGCCAGCAAAACTTTTTTTGAAAGGCCGATAATAAACCTTCTTGTTCCCTCAATAATATCTTTCAGCGATTCTTTGCGATGTAAAATCTCATCCTCAATCGTCTGATAACGAACGATCGGACCGGCAATCAGTTGAGGAAAAAACGCCAAATACAAAGTCAGATACAAATAATTTTTTTGTACGTGTACATTGTGCCGATAAAGATCAATCACATAAGATAGAATTTGAAAGGTATAAAAACTAATACCTATGGGTAAAACCAATTCTTTAATATTGATGTTTCTGCCAATCAAAAACTCTATATTATCTATGGTGAAATTTAGGTATTTAAAAATAAACAAATTTGAAATCAGAAGAATACAAGTAATAATAAAAATGGTTTTTCTGATTTTCAATGAGTCGGGTCGATCAAAATGATGAATAAACAAACCTCCTACATATGCCACGAATGACGCCAAAAGCATCAATATAACATATTTCGGCTCCCCCCATGCGTAAAACAAGATTGAGGCAATGAGTAATATAATGTTGCGATATGTACGGTTTTTGCAGATAAAATAAAGCAGCACCGTAATAGGCAAAAACAGATAAAGAAATGATAAACTACTGAAAACCACGCTCAATCCTCCAGCAAGAAATCTTGCATCTCAAAATAATCTACATTACCGATCAACAATACTTTGGAAATGTTGTTTTCCTTAATATATTGTTCAAGATGAAAAGCATGTCCCATATAGGCTTCATAATAACGCAAATCAACTGAATAGGTACGATTGTAATGCGAGGCAACTAATTTTAATATTGCATTATCATATGACTCACCAATCAACAAAATATTTTCTTTTTCCGTATTGTGTGTGTCAAAAACGATCTCCCCGTCATCCCCGCCATAAAAGTTCCCGTAAGTAGCATCCGTCCGTTCACCATTAAAAAACGCATCAGCTGCACCGTAATCGACAGACTGATCATTCCCGTTTAATCGAACAGACATAGGTGGAAATTCAAACTGATATGCAGTAAAATCTTCTGTATACAATCCTCCCATATCTGCAACTTTTGATCCGGCAAATGAATGGCTTACAGTCATTGTATCTTTTGGTATAAGCGGATTTTCTTCACATCCCAAAAGCGATAAAACTTGTTGATAGGCAAGATAAGAACCTTTATAATTCCAATGATGATCTGTTTTATAAAAATAATTTTGAAAATCAGAAAAGCTATTGACCTCAAACGTTGCCATATGATTTTTTGGAAGATTGACATGCGTAAAAATATAGTCGCTGATCCCCATAGATTCATTTGTTTCAAAATCAATATCCGTATCTTTTTCGATATAATAAATATAAAATTCTGTATCGGGATGAGAGGCAAAATATTGATTATAGTTATTTATCTTTGAGTCCAAATACGGACGACTTTCCTCTAATGTACGAACAGGAAAACAAATGTTGCCGTTAAAAAACAATTTGGAATTAAAGCTGATATATCGATTCAGATCAGCACTTAATAATGGATTTAAAATGGAAAGTTTGAAGCCACTATTTAAATAATTATATTCTTTTTTCATTGTTTGTGACATCAGTACTTGATCAGCAAGCGTATCTTCACAATTATCCTGAAGAGAGGAATCAAAAAAAGCCTTAACAGAAAAAGGATTAAATTGCACCGCATACCGATTTTCATAATTATTTACATCTTTCGGAAAAAACGTTGCTCGTATCAAACCGGAAGCCAGAAACAAAAAACAACTGATGAGAAAAATGAAATTCAAAACTTTTGTTTTCATCTTGATTCCTTTCGAAAATTTTCCAAGTTTTCATAACCAAATGATTTTATATAAAACTGTCAAAATTTCACGATATGATTGAGTATAACACATATTTTGTTAATTGTCAAAACATAATTAAAATTGGTTCGATTAAGCATAAAAACAGAATCATTATTTGCATCATAGTAAAAGCTATTCCCTCTTCTATTTTTGATCTGATCGATATACGCCGACTGCACAAATTTCATTTCCAACTTTTCCAAAAAACCGTCAAAAGTCATATTGACAATCCAAAATTTATGCGCTAAAATTGTTTGTATACGAACAATTGATCAAACATCGATAAAGGAGGAAAATTTGTAATGAAGAAAGATTGTGGGATATGGATTTCCATTCTGTCTCACAAACTGAAAAACCGCATGAACGAAAAAATGCAAAGCCTGGGTTTGACCGGTGTGCAGAGCCGCGTACTCCATTATATTCTTGAAAAATGCGCCGATGGACAGGTATTTCAACGTGATATTGAAAGCGCATTTGGTTTAAGTCGTTCCACTGCCACTGCCATTTTACAACTCATGGAAAAAAACGACCTGATCCAGCGAAAAAGTGTGGAAAACGATGCGCGTCTGAAAAGGCTCGTTCCAACAGAAAAAGCGGCACAGTTGGATGCGCAAGTATGCGCATATCTTCATCAAACAGAGATGTGTCTGACAGAAGGTCTAACCCCTACACAGCTAGAAACGTTTATGCTGATTGCAGAGCATATGTTTGAAAATCTAAACAAATAAGTAGAGTTTCCCGTCATGTATATGGCCTTATAGGCCGAATGTTACGCCCTTTGCGGGCGTGTTTTCTGCGTCATATCACAGAGGAGGAATGACACATATGATAAAAACGTTAGCTCGCAGCATTCGCGAGTACAAAAAAACTTCCATTTTGACGCCGATTTTTGTCACAGGTGAAGTGATTTTGGAATGTATTATTCCGTTTACCATCGCCAATCTTGTCAACCAAATGCAGGCCGGATGCGGAATGGACGTGATCATCAAATACGGTATTCAACTTGTCCTAATGGCGTTGTTGTCCCTGGTATTTGGTGTTGCAGCAGGAAACACCTGCGCCACTGCCTCTACGGGATTTTCCCGTAATCTGCGGAAAGACATGTTTTACCGCATCCAGGACTATTCGTTTGAAAACATTGACAAATTTTCCGTGTCCAGCCTTGTCACACGTATGACAACAGATGTCATCAATGTACAAATGTCATACATGATGATTATCCGTGTCGCAATCCGTGGACCGTTGATGCTGATCTTTTCTTTCATTATGGGTTTTGCCATGGGTGGAAAATTGGCAATGATCTTTTTGATTACCATCCCGTTGCTCACCATTGGTCTGGTATTGGTCATTCGCGCCGCAACCCCGATCTTTCGTCGTGTATTCCGCAAATACGATGCGCTCAATGACTCCGTACAGGAAAACGTACAGGCCATGCGAGTAGTCAAGAGCTATGTACGCGAAGACTATGAGAAACAAAAATTTGCCCGTGCAGCCGAGGATGTGTGTAAAGATTTTACACGCGCCGAGCGTATCATGGCATTCAACAACCCCTTGATGCAGTTCTGCGTATATGCTGGAATGACGTTTGTGCTCTCATTTGGTTCCTACGCGGTGATCACCAACAAAGGTATTGGAATTAACGTGGGTCAAATGTCCGCCATTTTGACATACAGCTTTCAGATTTTAATGAGCCTGATGATGCTTTCCATGGTATTTGTTATGATTACCATGTCGTTGGAATCTGCTGAACGTATTGTGGAAGTGTTGCAGGAGAAGAGCAATCTTGTCAGTCCCGAACATGCCGTAACGGAAGTGAAAGACGGTTCCATTGATTTTGAAAATGTCAACTTCAAATATTCCAAAAAAGCGGAGCGCATGGCGCTGTCCGATGTGAATTTACATATTAAATCCGGTGAAGTGATCGGTATTTTGGGCGGAACCGGCTCTTCAAAATCCACATTGATACAGCTCATTCCCCGTTTGTATGATGTCACAGAAGGCAGTATAAAAGTGGGCGGCGTGGATGTACGCAACTATGATTTGGAAACCTTGCGCAACAATGTTGCCGTCGTGCTGCAAAAGAACGTGTTGTTTAGCGGTACCATCAAAGACAATTTGCGTTGGGGCAACGAAAATGCAACAGACGAGGAAATGTTGGAAGCATGTAAACTGGCACAAGCTGACGAATTTATCCAACAGTTCCCCGACAAATACGACACCTGGATTGAGCAAGGCGGTGCCAATGTCTCCGGTGGACAAAAACAGCGTCTATGTATTGCACGTGCTCTGTTGAAAAAACCCAAAATCTTGATTCTGGACGACTCAACCAGCGCGGTAGATACGCGAACAGACGCACTGATCAGACAAGGATTCCGCGAGTTTATTCCGGAAACAACCAAAATCATCATTGCACAACGTGTTGCCTCTGTGGAAGATGCGGACCGCATTGTCGTGATGGATGGCGGCAAAATCAGCGCAATTGGTACACACAAAGAATTGATGGAAACAAGTAAGATCTACCAAGAAGTTTATAACACACAAAATAAAGCGGGAGGTGCGCAAGATGGCGAAAACGAAAAACAGTAATGTGAAATCTGACGCCCCTGTAACCACCGCACGCGGTCAACGCGCGCCGAAAGGCGTGTTGCGCCGTCTGCTGCGCACGTTGTTTGAATTTTATCCGGTTCTGCTTCCCATTACGCTTGTCTGTATTTTGATTAACGCCATTGTCAGTGCCATTCCCGCTGTTTTCATGCAGAATATCATCGCCATTGTAGATGAAAGTTACCAGTCCGGTGACTGGGCCGGTGTCTCCGGTACGATCTTGGGAATGGTTGCAATCCTCGTTGTGATGTACGTGGTCAGTTTGCTTGCAGGCTTTGCTTACACGCAATTCATGGCCGTCATCACACAGGGTTCCTTGAAAAAGCTACGTGAAAAGATGTTCAGCCATATGCAGGACCTTCCCATCAAATATTTTGACACCAACGGCCATGGCGATATCATGAGTTATTACACCAACGATGTGGATACTCTACGCCAGATGATCAGCCAAAGCTTGCCGCAAATGTTGATTGCAGGGGTCACATTGTTCACCGTGTTCTGCATCATGATGTATTACAGCGTCATTTTGGGTCTGATCGTCATTTTGGGCGTTATCTGTATGGTTTTGTCTGCACGATTCGCTACCAATCGTTCTTCCAAATACTTTTTGCGTCAACAGGTGACATTGGCAAAAGCGGAAGCGTTTATGGAAGAAATGATGACAGGCCAAAAGGTCATCAAGGTCTTCTGCCACGAAGAGGCTGCCAAGGCCGATTTTGATAAAGTAAACGGAGAGATTTTCTTCAATGCCCGTAACGGTAACCGCTTTGCCAACATTTTAATGCCCTTACTCAGCAACATCGGCAATGTGATGTATGTTGTGGTCGCCTTGATCGGTGGCGCATTGATGCTCACCAATATTCCCAATATCAGCATCTCCGGTATGGCGTTCAGCATCAGCATTGTCGTGCCGTTTTTGAACATGACCAAGCAGTTTGCCGGTGCCGTGGGGCAGGTCTCCAATCAGATCAATATGGTCATCATGGGCCTGGCAGGTGCGCACCGTATTTTTGCGCTCCTTGATGAACAACCCGAAACGGATGAAGGATATGTGACTTTGGTCAACGCCAAAGAAAATGCCGACGGCAGCATCAGCGAAGCAAACGAACGCACCAATGTCTGGGCATGGAAACATCCCCATCATGACGGCACTGTCACATATACCAAATTGCAGGGCGATGTCCGCTTTTATAACGTCAACTTCGGGTACACACCGGAAAAGACTGTATTGCACGATATTTCCCTGTATGCAAAGCCGGGACAAAAGGTCGCATTCGTCGGTTCCACCGGCGCTGGAAAAACCACCATTACCAATTTGATTAACCGGTTCTACGACATCGACGACGGCAGAATCCGCTATGACGGTATCAACATCAACAAGATCAAAAAGGCAGATCTGCGTCACAGCCTCGGCATTGTGTTGCAGGATACCAACCTTTTCACCGGTACGGTGATGGAAAATATCCGTTACGGCAACTTAGACGCCTGTGATGAAGAGTGCATCGCCGCAGCACAACTGGCAGGTGCCGACGACTTTATCCGCCGCTTGCCGGAGGGCTACAACACCATGCTGTACGGCAACGGTGCAAACTTAAGCCAAGGTCAACGTCAGCTGCTTGCCATCGCACGTGCGGCAGTTGCAGATCCCCCCGTTATGATCATGGATGAAGCCACCAGTTCCATTGATACTCGTACAGAAGCGATTGTACAACAAGGGATGGATGCGTTGATGAGTGGACGTACCGTGTTTGTCATTGCACACCGACTTTCCACCGTACGCAATTCAAACGCCATCATGGTACTGGATCACGGCCGTATCATCGAGCGAGGAACGCATGAGGATCTGCTCAAGCTAAAAGGTACATACTATCTATTGTACACCGGTGCGTTGGAACTGGATTGATCGGTTACATACCTTTTGGCATATGATGATAATATAACAAAACTCCGACTTTTCACAATGAGTGGAAAAGTCGGAGTTTTTTGTTGATTATATGGAAAGACGGAAAGATAAGAGTACCCTACCGTCTTTTTTTATAACTACTAATACTGCAATACGCTAAAATTGATCTTCTCCTTGAAAATGAATGAGGTTCTGCATTTCATTATCACTTTTATTGATTACTTAATTGGGCAACAAGTTTTTTGAAATCTTCCGTGTATCGAATCTGATCAAAATCAGAAGATGCGAACCATTTGTCTTTCATCATTTCCATGAAAGTTCTATCATCATCTGTTTCAAAATCGGTTCTGCTGATCGTAATTTCCCCCAACAGAAGAGAGGAAAAACGATATTTGTCCGGCCTGTTATCAAATTTTATGGCACATTGCACAGCGATTTTTAATTTTTTCAATGCTTCGTCATATCTTGACAAACGAGCAAGCGCCTTGGCGTAATTACAGTAAAAGCGTGCATTACCCCAGTTGTAATAATCCATGTGTCCGTCATGGACTAGCTCATCAATTTTGACCTTTTTTTCATAAATTTTAATCAATTCTTCATCGGGCAACTGCTGGTAACACAGCAATGAATAAATTCCCGCAGACATGGTCTCATATCCTTTTCGTATCCGTTCTCGGGTATAAGGAAGTTTTTCATCGTCGTTTAACCCCCACCAAATATTGGATTCTTTGCAATATTCCATGGAAGGTAATGTTTCAAAGATCGCTCTACCAATTGTTTTACGTCCCATTTCACAATGATGAAAGGCAAGTCTTGCTGTTGCTTCAAGGCGTATGTTTTGATCCGGACAGTATTTCATAATACGTTCGCCCAAAGCGATAATCTCGGTATCATACTTTTCTTTGTTTTCTTTCCATTCCGGAATATTTCCATCTTCATCACCAGATATGAATAATGCATACATCAATTTATTCAGCAAAACAAAATTATTGGGATATTCGGAAACACCTTTTCTTGCAATTGCAATACAGTCATAAACATTCCCCTGACTGATTGCATTCTGAAAACTTTCAAGATACTCCTCTGTTTTTTTCTGTTCGATACTTTTGTCAACACCGATCAGTTTATCAACAGAAACACCAAAAAAATCAGAAATTGTAGGAAGTAATTCTATATCCGGATAGCATAATCCCGTTTCCCTTAGTTAAAGATATTGTTGGGTATCTCAAGATGTGTCATTCGATTTTGCCGATAAAGCGGTAGAAGATTTCCACTTCCTGTTCCCGGCTTCCGTCCTCACTTTTGACCGCTTCATGGACAAGGATTTTTTCAATCAGCGTATTCAGAAGTTCAGCCGTCAATTCTGTGGGATTGACATACTGTTTCATCAGACCTATCCACTTTTCAGCGTCAACCGCTGTCTGGGCGGCGGTCTCCATCGCTTCGTGAAGCCGTTCAATTTTTACGTCCAATTCTCGCTGTTCGCCCTGATACTTTTCGGACAGCATATTGAAATTGTATTCTGTAATGCGTCCGGCAGACCAGTCCTCATACATTTTTGCAAACAGGGTGTCTACTTCTGCTTTGCGCTTTTCCGCCTTTTTCAGTTCGGCTGTCTGCCGCTTCCTTGCAGTATTGCGTTCCTTGTCGCTGGCGTTAAGTAGCCGTTTCAGAAGTTTGTCCCCATCCTGCTGTGCCAGCACAGACCAGTATTGCAGACGGGAAAGGACATAGGCGTAAAGCACATCATAGCGGATATAGTGCATGGAACACTGGTGCAATCCTTGCCCGTACTTGCTACAATGGTAGTGGGCATAGGGATTTTTGTTCTGGCTGTTCATACCATAGGCCAGCGACCAGCCGCAGTCCGCACATTTTACCAGCCCGGAAAATATCTGTGTTGTGCCGTTCTTCTGCCGTCTGCGCCTGTTGCAAATCTGCTCCTGTACTTGACGGAACACATCTTCGGAAATAATCGCTTCGTGGGTGTTCTCCACACGATACCATTCCTCTTTTGGCTTGCGTACTTTCTTCTTGTTTTTGAATGAAATGTTGGTCTGCTTATTGTGGACGCTGTGTCCGATATAGGTTTCCTCTTTCAGAATACTTTTCACCTGCGCTATCGTCCACGCATAGGCTTTTTCCTCCGGCGCTCCGGCATAGATAT